>Ga0134128_10005981_pt1 | contig 14734 bp, 10 predicted proteins | sample KB31754_FD_96462 | JGI IMG/M metagenome (GOLD analysis project Ga0134128, IMG submission 96462) | Terrestrial soil microbial communities with excess Nitrogen fertilizer from Kellogg Biological Station, Michigan, USA - KB3-175-4 | ecosystem: Environmental > Terrestrial > Soil > Unclassified ... | reverse complement strand
CGGGCGCCAAGAATTTCGATCAGGTGAAAGTCGGCGACAACGTCAAGGCCGATTTCTATACCTCGACCGCGATTTTCCTGCGCAAATCGAGCGAGGCGCCTGCGGCGGCCGGCGCCGACCTGGTCGAAGTGGCGGCACCCGGAGAGAAGCCGGCGGGTGTCGTGGTCGGCACGCGGGAGATCACCGCCACGGTCGATTCCATCGATCCGAAGACCCGCATGATCAGCCTCACCGGTCCGCGCGGCAACTCAGTGAGCTTCAAGCTGGGTGATGCCGTCGAGCATATCGACCAGATCCAGAAGGGCGACCAGGTCGTCGTGCGCTACACCGAGGCACTTGCCCTGGCGGTCGACAAGTCATGATTGTCGTGGTGCCCGCGTATTTTTATGACAGCGGGGCGGGTCGGGTGTGTCGGTCGGCCCGCTCCTCTGTCGCTGGCACGCGCCTGCCGCAGGATCGCTCCGCCGGGCGCGGCTCGCCGGGTAGGGTCATTTGATGCCGTCCATCCACAATTGACCCGATGTCGCATACCGCATGCGGCGATCCACACTATCCCTAGCGCGTGCTCGACCGAGCGGCGCCGATCCATCGCGGAAATGCTTTTCGCGGTTGCGGACAGCGCTCGCCGACCGTCGTGAAATCCAAGCCGGTGGGAAACGGCGATGATCAAGCCCATACCGAAACCGCCGAAGCGCATTGTCGGCGGCACAGCGGACAGAGTGGCTACGTTCCGGCCCGAGCGCATCACGCTCGGCGCCGGCATGCGCTTGCCTCTTTGTTTCACAAGGAGAACGATTTGCCACCGGGAGCAATTGGCGCATAATTCTGGACTGAGTCGGGATTAGGCAAGGTGGAACGAAGCATGCTTCGGATATTGATCGCCGACGACCATCAGATGATCCGCCAGGGGCTGCGTCAGCTGCTGGAGGGGCACAAGGATTGGGAGGTCTGCGGCGAGGCGGCGACCGGACGGCAGGCGGTCGAGCTGGCGCTGAAGCTCTCGCCACATGTCGTCGTGCTCGATCTCGCCATGCCGGAGCTGAACGGCCTGGAAGCGACACGACAGATCAAGAAGGCGCTGCCGAACACCGAAGTTCTCATCTTTACGATGCATGAGACCGAGGAGCTGACACGCGATGTGCTGGGTGCCGGCGCCCGCGCCTATCTCCTCAAATCCGACGCGTCGCGCCAGATCGTCGCGGCCATCGAGGCGCTGGCGGAGCATAAACCCTATTTCACCTGGAAGGTCTCCAAGACTATGCTTGACGCCTATCTCAAGCACGGCCATGCCCATGAGAAGACCCCAGGCTTCAATCATCTCACGGCGCGCGAGCGGGAAATCGTGCAGTTGCTTGCCGAGGGCCGCAGCAACAAAGCCGTGTCGGCATTGCTCGGCATCAGCGTCAAGACGGTCGAGACACATCGCGCTGCCATCATGAAGAAGCTCGGCATCAATTCCATCGCCGAGCTGGTGCGCTACGCCATCCGCAACAGCGTCATCGAAGCATAGTCCGTCGACCTGTCGGCAGCTCGCTTCTCACCGGCTGTCGCTCCCGCCCAGAAAGAAGCTGGTCGGCATGGTGCCGACCAGCGAGGTTGAGGGCAATCGATGATTGCCTCATCGGGAACGCTGTCACTCTGTGTCGACGCGGCGGGAAAAGCTCTCGGGTAAACCGAGGATGTTGACCATTGATATGCCCTAGCTGAGATCATCAATGTGGATTACGTCGTCTCGCCATGTATGGTATCTTTACCGGCGTGCGTGAGATGCGAGGAGCGGCGTCGCTGCCGATGCGTCCGCCGTTTCAAGGCAAATGACCCTTCAGACTGAACCTTTAGTTCCGCGACTATGCATGGCGGCGGCGGGACGTCGCCCGAAGCCGAGTGCCGCCAGGGCGGGGGTGTTCTTTGGACGGGGCAGCGATACGCGAGCGGGTTTCCGCCAAGCTGGGCATCGACACGCTGGCGCAGACGACGGCGCGAGCGTCCGTCTTGCTGCTGGCGATCGCCTGCGTGGCCGTGACGGGTTGTCTCGCCGTCATTATCTTGATAACGCAGGCGGCGCATGACCGCGCCGCCATCGAGGAAGACGCCGCGGCGATTGCGCGCGCGTCTGCTGACGCGGTCGACAGGGAAGTCGGCGCAGCACAGGCTCTCTTGACGGGATTGACCGTCTCGGGCGCCCTCGGCGGAGGAGACCTCGAGCGCTTCCACGAGCAGGCGGTCAAGGTCCCCAAGCCGCCCGGCTCGTGGATCGTCCTGTTCGATCCGGAAGGACATCAGCTCACGACGACGCTTCGCCCTTATGGGTTGACGCTCCCACCAATGAGCGAGCCGGCCAAGCAGGTGATCTCGGCGATCGTCGAGAGCCGGCACGGTGCGGTGACGGACCTCCATTATTCGCCGCTGGCCGACCGCTACGCCGTGGGGGCTGGCGTGCCGGTCATGCGCGGCGACGGCGTGGCGTATGTCCTGTCGCTCGCCAATTCGAGCGAGAGCTGGGCGCGGGTGCTCGACCGGCGCATACCGCCAGGATGGACCACGGCCATTCTCGATCGCCTGGGCGCGCCGATCGCCTTCTACGCCAGCGGCGCGCGCAAGCTCGATCCTGCCGATCCAAGCTCGCCGAGCTTCGAGCAGATCATGTCGGAGCGCGGCCCGTCGTTCGTCGCCCAGAGCAAATCGACCGTATCGGGGTGGACCGCGATGGTGGCGGTGCCGCACGACGTCATTGCCGCGCCGATGCGCCGGGCGTCGTGGCTCATCGGTGGCGGCGGCGGCCTGCTGCTGGCCGCCGCCGTCGGCATGGCGCTGGTGACCGGTGCACGCATCGACCGCCCGTTCCGCGCGCGCATCGAAGCGAGCGAGGAGCGCTTCCGGGTGATGGCGGAAACCGTTCCCTGCATTCTGTTCACCTGCACCGCCGGCGGCGAATGCGAATTCGTCAACGAGCGCTTTTACGATTTTACGGGAATGCCGGCGGGCACGGCGCTGCGCTTCGGCTGGAGCGCCGCGCTGCATCCGGACGACGAGGCGCGCGTCCTGCAGAGCTTGAGAGACCCCAACGACCTGCTCTTGAATGAGATTCGCTTGCGGGCGAGAGACGGTGACTATCGCTGGTTCCTGGCACGGTCTCGTCCGGTCAGGGACGCCGACGGTCAGATCGTCAGGTGGTTCGGCTCCGCCATCGACATCGACGACCTGAAAAAAACCGATGCCGTGCTGCGCGGCACCAACGAGCGGCTCAGGGCCGTGCTTTCCGGCATCGACGAGGCGTATTTCACCGTCGATCGGCAGTGGCGCATCACCTATGTCAATCCGAAGGCGGCGGCATATTACGGGCAAGAGGTGGATCATCTGATTGGCTGCAGCCTCTGGGACGCCGCGCCTCAGCTCGTCGGGACGGACATCGAGGCACGCTTGCGCGAGGTGCTCAACGGCCGAATTCCGCTACGCATTGAGCACCTGTCGTTGACCTTCCCGGGCCGGTGGTTTCATGTCGCCTGCTATCCGTGGGCCGACGGGCTCAGCGTTTTCTTCAGCGACATAACCGCGCGAAAGACCGCCGAGCTTACGGCACGCCGCACCCAAGAGCTGCTGCAGCTGACGATGGACGCGCTGCCGGCGCACATCGCCATCCTCGACGAGCGCGGCGTCGTGATCGCGGTGAATGCCGCTTGGCGGCGCTTTGCCGGGGAGGCGGGCGTTCGTCAGGCCGCCCATGGCGTTGGTGCCGACTATGCGGTGATCTGCGAGGCGGCGATTCCGGACGCGGGGGAGGCGGACCGCGCGGTAAAGGCGATTCAGGCGGTCTTGCGGGCGCAGCACCAGGAATTTCGCCTCGACTACAGCCGTCCCGGTCCGCAGGGTTTGCGCTGGTTTCAGATGCGCACCATCAGGTTCGGTGATGCCGGTGCGCGACGGCTCGTGATCGAGCAGGAGGACATAACCGATATCAAGCGGGCGGAGACGGGATTGCGCGAATTGGCCGAGCGCCTTTTGCGCCTGCAGGACGAGGAGCGGCGCCACATGGCGCGAGAGCTTCATGACACCACGGCCCAGAATCTCGTCGCCGCGCTGCTCGACATCGACCGCTTGACGACCATGCTCGTGCTGGACGACGCCTCCGGCGAGCTCGTCGAGGAAGTGCGCAAGCTCATCGAGCTGTCTCTGCAGGAGATTCGGACCCTCTCCTACCTTCTGCATCCGCCGCTGCTTGACGAGCTGGGCTTGCCGTCGGCGCTTCGCTGGTTCGTGCGCGGCTTCGAGAACCGCAGCGGCATCACGATCGCGCTGACCATGCAGGATGACATGGAGCGGCTGCCGCCGCCCGTCGAAAGCGCTTTGTTCCGCGTGATTCAAGAGGCGTTGACCAACATCCATCGGCATTCCGAGAGCGCCACCGCCGAGATCCGCCTGGCGCGATCGGCGCAGGACGTTGTCCTCGAGGTCGCCGACCAGGGCCGCGGCATCTCGATGGACGACGGCTCGGGAGCCGACATCGCCTCTCTCGGTCTCGGTATTTCCGGTATGCGGGTACGCCTGCATCAACTCGGCGGCGAGCTGGCAATCTACTCGGCCGGGCAGGGGACCACCGTCCGTGCCACGGTGTCCCTCGATCGTTTCCAATCGACATTGGCGCCCGCGACGGCGCCGACGACCGCAAACCACCTGGCGCGCGAATCGCTATAGCCGCGGCGACCGCTCCGGACATCGTCGAGAGGCAGCAAGAGCGCCGCGACGCGGCGCAGCCCCGCGATCGCCGAAAAGACCGTCGCCGCTGCGCTCCCTGAGAAATTCCCGGTTCATTTATCCGGTCTTTCCACTATAGATTATATTGTTCCGCTATCGCAACGTATTGGCGTGGTGGGCGTGGAATCCCCTTCCGGGCGTGTTGCGGTGATCGAAAGTCGCCCAAGTTGGTCTCCACGACAGAGGAGCTCTGGATGGCGCATAACGGGCGGGAACCGCCTAACGGAGGGAACCGGCTCCTCGCCGCGCTATCCGCCGACAGCCGCGACCGTTTGGCGCCGCATCTCGAGCCGATCGAGTTGGAGCGCGGGCAGGTGCTGCATGCCGCCGACGCGGTCATCGAGCACATTTACTTCATCGAGCAGGGGCTGGTCTCTCTCGTCAAGACGATGAGTGACGGCTTGGTCGTCGAGGTCGGAACCATCGGCGTCGAAGGAATGGTCGGCGTGTCTTCCCTCGTCGGCATCAACCGGGCATTGGTCGACGTCGTCGTCCAGGCGCCGGGTGCCGCGTTGCGCGTGCGCCCGGGCGTGATCGGCGAGGAAATGGCCGCGAGCCAGCGATTCCGCGACCTGATCTTGCGCTACGGGCACGCGCTCCTGATGCAATTCTTCCAGATGGCGGCGTGCAACAGTCTGCACTCGATTGAGCAACGCTGCTGTCGCTGGCTGCTCATCGCGCATGACAGCGCGCCGACAGGCAGCTTTCCGCTCACGCATGAATTCCTCGCGATGTTGCTGGGGGTGCAGCGCGCCGGCGTATCCGTCGCCGCCAGTGCGCTGCAGAAGGCGGGCGTCATCGAGTATCACTACGGTCGCGTGACCATCGTCGACCGCCACGGGCTCGAAGCCCGCGCATGTGAATGCTACGAAGCCATCCGGGCGGCCCTCGATCGCTTGCTCGAGGCCTAGCTCGCCAAGGCCAAATTGTACATGGCACGCCGGCGCGTGCAGAAAAAATCTCGCGAGCAAGTGTGTTTTTTATGGCTAAATGTGTGGTTGCAGACAGATTCTTGCGTTGGCCGCAAACCATGATTGCGGGAGAAGCGGGAAGCGCGGAAAACCTGCATCGGGGGATCAACCCCGAAGACACGAGGTCGATCGGCGGGAGAACCCATGCCTTATGCGCTGCTCCTGCGGGCAAGAGAATGCTGGCGGCTGGCTCGCGGTTTGCACGCGCCGGGCGCCGCGATGGAATTGCTCCTCGACGGGGAGGCGCTGGAAAGCGAAGCCGGCAAGCGAGCAATTCTGATCAAGGGCCGCATATCCGGAGAACGGCCCGACATGCGGCAATGGGGCGAAGCGCCGCGTTTCTCGGCAACCGAGAGCGTGGGGATTTCGATGGCAGCCGATTATCGCGCGACTGTTTTGGTTGTGGATGACGACGACGCGGCTCTCGACACCGCCGTCGTTCTGTTGGAATCGCTCGGCTACAAAGCGATCACCGCCCGAAGCGATCACGATCCGCTCGGCGCCATGCGCCGGCACGCGGTCGACATCCTGTTTACCGACATCGTCGCCGGCTCGACCGTCGACGGGCCGGAATTGGCGCGGCTTGCGCGCGAGGTAAATCCGGCGATCGCCGTCGTCTACACCACCAGATACTCGCCGATGTTCCTGCTCGACAGCGAAGCGCCTCGCGACGGCCTGCTCGTTCGCAAGCCCTGGCAACGACATGAACTCGGCGCCGTCCTGGAGAAATCGACTCAGCACGGGCGGCTTTGAGCCACGGTTCAAGCGAAGCGCTCGATATCGGTCGAAGCATATCGGCCGCTCTAGCGGGTCGCCGGCGCGCGATGATCGGCCGTTTCGCCGTCGATGCTGTCCTCGAGCGATGCCGGTCTTTCTGTCAGGCCCGGCGGCACGACGAGCGGGTCGTCAGCCGCGACAACGCCGGCGGGGCCTCTCGCGCCCGGTGCGGTTCCGGACGAGCAGGCGGTGATAAAGACCAGAGCCGACGCTGCAAGGCAGGCCGGATCGAGGCGCATACAAACATCTCCGCGAGGACCGGCGAACGCAAACAAGGGGCCGCGCACCTGTGGGAGCAATTGCGCGGCCCCTCGCTGGGTACTCGTCGGCGGATCCGCCTTGGCCGAGCGGACGCGACGGAACCACAAGAGCGACTCTACCGGGTTGCGCGGGTTGGCTCGCTCGGGTGCTTTGCGTAAACGCAAAGGAAAATCACCGTAGAGGGCCGGCGCTTTGGGATGTGGCCCGGGCGCCGCGCCGGCTTCGAGACGCCGTGCGGATGCGTCACGGCGCCGAGTCGTCGGCCGTCTCGGGTCCTTTGCCGATGAAACTCAGGGCTCCTCCGCATTGCGCGCGCCTTTGCGGCCAGCGGTAAATAGTCGGCCTGCGCGGCTGCCGCGCGTGCGTGACCTTTCCCGCACGGAGTCCAGCTCATGAAACCTTTTTCCGTCGTGTCGCTGTTGCTCCCGGTGGTCGGCATCCTCGCCGGTCAGGCGAGCGCAGCGTCGATGGCCGATGTGAAGACGTCGCAGGTGGTCTGGCGTCAGATGGACAACTGCAAACGCTTGGCAGCCCGGCAATATCCGGACTACACGCCGCAAAGCCTGGCGCAGCGGGAACGGGCAGCGCAGCGTTGCTTCGACAATGCGCGCTTGCCGCCGGTCGTGCCGCCGGCATTATCGCCAGCGCCCGCTGGCGATGCGCCATTGCGCTAGCCGCGTCGATCAGGCGGGACGCCATGGCACGACCGCTCGAACGGTTGTGCCGCGGTGTGACGATCGTACGTCGAGCTTGCCGCCGAGCTGTCGCAGGCGCGCGCTCATGCCGGCGATTCCGACGCCCAGCGAGCGTATCTCCTCGCCGGATTCGCCCGGCGACGTGGTCGCGATGCCGGTGCCGTGGTCAGAGATGGTCAGCACGACCTCGTCGCGTGGGCGCCGCAGCTTGATCGCGGCGGTCTTGCTGCCGGAATGGCGGTGGACATTTCCCAGGCTTTCCTGGATTACGCGGAAGAGCGCGGTCTCGATGTCCGACGGCAGGCGCCCCACATCCTCCGAAATATGCAGGCTGACCTCGATGCCGCTGCGGCGGGTGAAGCCGTTGACGTACCAGCGCAGCGCCGGAGCCAACCCGATCTCGTCGAGCAGAGGAGGGTGGAGCAGGTAGGAAAGCGTGCGCATCTCGGAGAGGCATTGGTCGACCATGACCAACGAGTCTTCGAGCGGCTTCTGTATCTCCTCGGCACGCGCTTCCGGAAGTCCGGTCAGGCGCCGCAGCACCAGCGCGATGGCGGCGATGTTCTGTGCGGTGCCGTCATGCAGCTCGCGCGCGATGCGTCGGCGCTCCTCGTCTTGCGATTGGAGCACGCGCCCGCTGAGCTCGTGCAGATCCTGCTCGACGCGCTTGCGTTCGGTGACGTCGCGGCTGAAGACGCTGATGCCGGCGTCGAGCGGGTAGATGTTGACGTCGAGCCAGCGGTCCGGATGGATCGCGTGGGCGAACTCGAGGCGCACCACCGTGCGGCTGGCGAGAGCATTGCGGAAGGCGGCTTCAAGCGCCGTGCCCCGCAGGTTCGGAAATGCATCCAAGATGCTGTGGCCGAGGATATCGGGTACCTGCACCCCAGCATAGGCGGCCGCCTGAGGGTTCATCGCGGTGATGCACAGATCCTCGTCGAGCGTGTAATAGAAGTCGCTGATGCTGGCCAATATCGCGCTCAACCGCGCATTGGTGTCGTGTAGCTCGCGCTCCGCCCGCTTCATCTCGTCGACCTCGACGGCGGCGCCGAACCAGCGCTCGATCCGTCCTTGCGCGTTGAGGATCGGGTGCCCGCGGGCGACCACCCAGTAGTAGCGGCCATCCGCGCCGCGCAGGCGCAGCTCTTGGAAGAACGGCTCGCCCGTCGTGGCCGACCGCCGCCAGCCGGCGCCGACGCGCGCCGCGTCGTCGGGATGAACCAGCTCCGACCATACCGGCGCTCCGGCCATGGCCGGCGAGAGACCGGTGAACTCGAAGAAGCGTTGGCTCGCATACTCCCAGCGCCCATCGTGGTCGGCCGTGAACAGGATGGCCGGCACCGTCTCCGCCATGACGCGGAACCTGGCCTCACTTGCCTCCAATGCCTCCTGCGATCGCTTGCGCTCGGTGATATCAGTCGAGATTCCGCACAGGCCGTAGGTGTGGCCGTCCTCGTCACGCAGCGCGAATTTTGTCGTCAAGAAAACTCGGTCGCCGCCGGGGAGCGCGATACGTTCCTCGCGCGTGATCGATTGCTCGCTGTCCAGCGCCAATCGGTCGGACACCGAAGACACTACGGCAAACGCCTCGGGCCCGACCTCTTTCGGCGTCCGGCCGAGGAAGTTGGGTGCCAATTGCGCCGCGAGGCGGGCGCTGCGGTTGGCAAGTATGTATCGCCCGGCGAGGTCTCGCGCATAAATGCTGGCAGGTGTGTTGTCGAGGATCGACTGCAGTTTTCTCTCGGCAAGGCTCACCTCGGCCGCGGCGCGTGCGCGCTCCTCGGTGACGGCGGCCAGGATGATGAAGGGAGCCGACATGACGCTGAAGAACATCTGCAGCGAGAACACGGTGTCTTCTGCCGATGTTCCAACGAATGGACCGCGCCCCTGTATGGCGCCTTCGATCGCCATCAGCGTCACGACAAAGATCGCACCGGTCGCGCCCAGAGTGCCGAAGCGCACCGCCGCCCAGAGCACCAGCGGTATGAACAGCCACGCATAAGCCGGGAAATGCCAGCTTTCCTCCGCGACGACGAAGGCGAAATAGGCGCTGCCGACAAGGCCGGCAAAGACAAGAGCAGCCTCGGCCCAGCGGCTGGCTGTCACGCGCGTCCAGCCGAATCCGCCACCGATCCAGGCTGCGAGCAGAGGTCCGAGCGTCAGGCCGTTCGAGACATTGGCGAGCACCCAGCGCTTGGCGAAGCCGAGCGTGCCGATATTTCCGTTGGTGACGATGGCGGCACCCGCGATCGCCAGCCCGACTAGCGCCGGCACGCCGACGGCGACGATAAGGATCCATGTCCACGCTCCCGCCAATGTTCCGAGCCAAGGCGGCCGCTTGACCGTCACGCGCAACCCGAGGGCGCCGCCGACCGCGAACGCGCTGTTGCAGGTGAAGGCACCGAGCCACTCGGCGGCCGGCATACCCATCTGCGTCTCGGCGGCGATGTGCGCGGGGAGCGCCGCGGCGATATAGACCCACCACGCGCGGTAGGGCGCCAGCAGCAGTGCCATGAGCAGGACGACGTTGGGCGGCCACAGCGGGGCGAACAGGTGGGATAGCGTGCCGACATAGAATGCCAACTCGGCGCCGAGATAATACGCCGTGCCGACCAGCACGGCAGCCAGCAAGTCGCTCCATTGCGGAAGGACCAAGCCGCGGAGGTGCGGCATCGACCGCGAGACGTGATCGGCCGCAGCACGGAGTCGTGACGCCGTCTCGCCGGAGAGCGTGGCGACACGCCGCACGCGCCAGATATCGCGTGCCGGTGGCAGGGTGGACTCCGTGCGGGCGTAGCCGCCCGCACGACTACGCTCGGCGTCGGGCTCGCCAAGGATATCGGGAGGTCCTCGCTCGGTATCGCTGTGTCCTGCCACAGCGGCCCCGCTTGTCATGAATGAGCAGCATCGCGCCGCCGCGCGATCCTAGCAGACTTCTTCGCTGCCGCGAACTCGGAACACGCGACGCATCAACGGCTCACCCGGGTGTGTCCGAGGCGCCTCGAGCCGGCGGCTGAGCCATTTTATGTGCGCGTGCGTCCCATGGCTCGACCGTCGAGCAGCGCAGCGAGCCCCTGGCGCCGTCGTCAAGGGCGAACGCGGCGATGCAGTCGGCGTAGTCGCCGGCGAATTGCTGCGTCGAGGCGGCCCAGTGACTCGGCAGGCCGGCCGGCTGGTCGATGACGAGATGCGGGATGCCGCGCTCGGTCAGTATCTTCTCCGATCGCGCGCCGCGGCCGCCGGGATCGAACTCGTCGCCCTTGAAATAGAACAGCATTAGCCGCGCGCGCCGCGTGTGCTCGAGGAGGGAATAGAGCTTCAAGGCGTTGAATTGAATCCACGCCCCTGTCGGCGGATAGGCCGCGGGCGCGGTCGCGACGATGGCATCGACATCGTCGCTGTCGTCGCCGGCGATGAGCGAGATGAACGCGCCAAACGACTGGCCCGCCAGGATCACGCGTCTATAGCCCTTGCTCTTGAATTTGCGCGCCGCGTCGACGAGAGCGGCCGGGCCGTTCTCGAGATCGTCGAAGGCGCGCAGGCGATTGAAGCGGATTACGTCCCAGCGCTGCTGCCTGAGGACCTCGATATAGGGCGGCGTCGGTGCCGTCGAATCCTCCCGGCGCAGCGAGCGCCCATGGCTCCAAATCACGATTCCGGCGGCGTCCTTTGGGCCAAGCACCGGGTGATATCCCATATCCGACACGAAGCGCAGCTGCGCGGACGCGGCACCTGCCGTGCCGCAAGCGGCGAGCAAGCCCAGAGCGACCAGCAGAGGCCTGAGAATGGGAGGCCGCCGGCGGCGCGCCACCGATGCGCTCCGGCCAGGGTTAAGCGATGCCGAGGCGACGGCTTTGCTGCGATACTGATCCACGACCTTTTGCGGCGCCTTCTCGACGCCGCTATTCCCGATGCGTCAGAGCAATACGCATACAGAAACCGAGACCCATCGGTTCCCAGCGTGGTCCGCGCTGGGCCGTCGGCCACATGGGATCGGCGGTGACCGCGAAGCGTTGCAATAAAGGGAGAGACTTCGCAAATCATGTGAAAAGGTCCCATGGCAGCCCTGCAGGACGACAACCTCGATCAAGAACCGCGCGAATATCGCCACCGTGCGCGCATCAAGTTCTACACCGGCCCGGCCGGCGGCTGGGGGTCGGTCAAGTCGCTGGCCAAGAACCTGACCCGCGAGCGCGTGCCATCGAGCGCCAGCCTCGAGCTGATGCGGCAGAACAAGCCCGACGGCTTCGCCTGCGTGAGCTGCGCTTGGGCCAAGCCCAGCAAGCCGCACACCTTCGAGTTTTGCGAGGAAGGCGCCAAGGCAACCGTCTGGGAAATCACCACGCGGCGCGCGCCGCCCGAGTTCTTCGCGGCGCATCCGCTGGCCGAACTCGCCAGCTGGCCCGACCACGACCTCGAGGAGCTCGGCCGGCTCACCCATCCGATGCGCTGGGATGCCGCCAGCGACCGTTATCTGCCGGTATCGTGGGCGCAGGCCTTCGCCGAGATCGGGCGCGAGCTGCGCGCCATGGATCCGAAATCGGTCGTGTTCTATGCGTCGGGCCGCGCCTCGTTGGAGACCTCGTACATGTACGGGCTGCTGGCGCGGCTCTACGGCTGCAACAACCTGCCCGACAGCTCCAACATGTGCCACGAAAGCACGTCGGTGGCGCTGCCCGACAGCATCGGCGTCGGCGTCGGCACCGTGACACTGGACGATTTCGAGAAGACCGACGGCGTCTTCTTCTTCGGCCAGAATGTTGGGACGTCGAGCCCGCGCATGCTGCATGACCTTCAGGAGGCAAGCCAGCGCGGCGTGCCGATCGTGACATTCAATCCGCTGCGCGAGCGCGGGTTGGAAGAATTCACCAATCCGCAGGCGCCGGCCGAGATGCTGACGCTGTCCGCAACGCGCATCAGCTCGCAATATCATCAGGTGAAGGCCGGCGGCGACCTCGCCGCCATTGCCGGCATGTGCAAGGCGCTGCTCGACGCTGACGACGCGGCCAGGCGGGGCAACCACAAGCCGGTGCTCGACCACGAATTCATCGCCGAGCACACACATGGCTTCGACGCCTTCGCCGCCGCCGTCCGCGGCTACGACTGGCACGATCTCGAGCGCCGCTCGGGCTTGACGCGCGCCGCGATGGAGGCAGCGGCGGCGGTCTACGCGCGATGCAACGCCGTGCTCGGCATCTACGGCATGGGCATCACCCAGCACCGCACCGGCGTCGAGAACGTGCAGATGATCGTCAATCTGCTGCTGCTGCGCGGCAATATCGGCAAGCCCGGTGCCGGCGTGTGCCCGGTGCGCGGCCATTCCAACGTGCAGGGCCAGCGCACCGTCGGCATCACCGAGAAGCCGGAGCTCGTGCCGCTCGACAAGCTCGCCGAGCAATACGGCTTCACGCCGCCGCGCGACAAGGGCCTCAACACTGTCGAGGCCTGCGAGGGTATCCTCGCCGGCAAGGTCAACGCCTTCTTTGGCCTTGGCGGCAACTTCATCCGGGCGATACCCGAGCGCGACGCGATTGAGGCGGCGTGGCCGCGCATGCGCCTCACCGTGCAGATCGCGACCAAGCTCAATCGTGGCCATATCGTGCATGGTGAGATCTCCTACCTGCTGCCCTGCCGCGGCCGCATTGAGCTCGACGAGCAGGCGACAGGGCCGCAATCGGTCACAGTGGAGGACAGCACCGGCTGCATCCACGGCTCGCTCGGGCTGCATCCGCCGGCGAGCGGGCATCTATTGTCGGAGACAGCGATCGTCGCCGGCATCGCCAAAGCGACGCTGCCGCCCAATCCCAAGATCGACTGGGACGGCTGGGTCGCCGATTACGCTCGCGTGCGCGACGCCATCGCCGCGACGTATCCGGAGATCTTCCACGATTTCAACGCCCGCATGTGGCAGCCCGGCGGCTTCCACCGCCCGATCCCGCCGCGTCACCGCCAGTGGAAGACCAAGACCGGCAAGGCGAATTTCATCGCGCCCCACTGCCTGTCGGAAGATAGCGACGTCGAGCGCTCGGATGATGACCGCGCCACTCTGCGGCTCATCACCATCCGCAGCAACGATCAGTTCAACACCACCATCTACGGCTATGACGACCGCTTCCGCGGCATCCACGGCACGCGCATGGTGCTGCTCATGCACCGCGACGACATCGACCGGCTGGGCTTGCGCGAGGGCGAGAGCGTCGCGCTGGTGACGGTGGCGGGCGACGGCGTGCATCGCGAAGTGCGAGGCTTGCGCGTCACGCCTTACGACATCCCCGAAGGCTGCTGCGCCGGCTACTACCCCGAATGCAATCCGCTCATCCCGCTCTGGCACCATGCCGAGCGCTCGAAGGTGCCGGCGGCCAAATCCGTGCCGGTGCGCGTCAAGGCGCTGCCGCAATCGGCGCGCGCCGATGAGGGTGCCGCCGAGCATCGGCTGGGCGCACCGCTGCGCGAGCTGACCACCGATCTGACGACCAGCGCGCGGCTTGCCGGCGGGCAGTTCGGCCGCTTGGCGCGTGGCGACGCCCGCATCCCGCTCGGCCTCGGCCTGATCGCCGGCGGCGCCGCGGCATTCCTGCTCAAGCGCTACCGGCGATGATTGCTGACGCCACGCCGGTCATTGCGCTATCACGAGAGGGAGGTACGATCTTGCGAATTGCGACATTGCTGCTCATCGGCGCCGCCGCCGTTGCGTCGGCCGGCGCATCCCCGGCCCGCGCCATCACGCCGGATCATGTGCAAGCGGCGCCGTCACCGAATATCGTGACCGTCGATCGCCGCTGCGGCGAGCACCGCCACTATATCCGCACGCATCGCGACCGCGAGGGCCACCTCGTCCGCGGCCACTGCGTCCGCGATCGGCGCTACTAGCCGCGCCGTCCGCGCCTCATCGCTTCAGATCGCGCGCCAGCTTGAACGCCTGCTCACGGTCGCCGGTACGCAGCCGGTAGACCTGGAGGTTCTCCAGCACGCGCTGGACGTAGTTGCGCGTCTCGCCGAACGGGATCAGCTCGATCCAGTCGACGACATCGATCGAGCCGTCGCGCGGATCGCCATGGTCGACGAGCCACTGCGCCACCCGATTGGGGCCGGCGTTGTAGGCGGCGATCGACAGCACGTAGGAGCCGGCAAACTTGTCGAGCATCTTGTCGAGATAGGCCGAGCCGAGCGTCAGGTTGAAATTCGCGTCGGCTACCAGGCGGTCGGCGGAGAAGGGCAGCGACAGCGTCTTCGCCACTTGCTTGGCGGTCGCCGGCTTCAGCTGCATCAAGCCGCGCG
>Ga0134128_10005980_pt1 | contig 14735 bp, 13 predicted proteins | sample KB31754_FD_96462 | JGI IMG/M metagenome (GOLD analysis project Ga0134128, IMG submission 96462) | Terrestrial soil microbial communities with excess Nitrogen fertilizer from Kellogg Biological Station, Michigan, USA - KB3-175-4 | ecosystem: Environmental > Terrestrial > Soil > Unclassified ... | reverse complement strand
GTTGGCCGCCGGCGCGTGCATCGGCCGGTTGGCGACGTTGATCGGGAAGTCGATCACGTTGCAGAAGTAGATCATCGAGTAGGCGATGCACATCCCGGCGATGGCGCCGCAGAGGACGATGAGCGGGATCTTGGGACGTCCGAGCCCGAGCGCCTCTTCCATCCCGTGCAGCGGCATCGGCGAGTGCGAATCGAGATCCTTGTAGCCGGACTCGCGCACCTTGCGCGTGCCGGCCACCAGCCCCTCCGGGGTGGCGAACTCGGCCAGGACGAACCGGCGCGCGACGAAACCAGAGTCTTCGTGCCCGGCTGACATCAGTGAGTCTCCCCGACCGGCTCGGCGGTCGGATCGTGCGCCAGCTCGTGCCGCAACTCTTTGATCTCCGTCACCGCGACGGCCGGAACGAACTTGAGGAAGAGGAGAAACAGCGTCGAGAAGAGCCCAATCGTGCCGATGAAGAGGCTGAAGTCGACCCAGGTGGGCGAGTAGTTCTTCCAGCTCGACGGCAGGAAGTCACGGTGGAGCGAGGTGAGGATGATGGTGAAGCGCTCGCACCACATGCCCACGTTGATGAGGATGGAGGCGAACCAGAGCACCAGCACGTTGGTGCGCGCCCGCTTCGACCAGAAGATCTGTGGGACCACGCAGTTGCAGAAGATCATCAACCAGTAGATGGGGGCCATCGGCCCGTGCTGGCGGACGCGGAAGAACTCCGAGAATTCGTAGGGGCTGCCGCTGTACCAGGCGATGAAGTGCTCCATCGCGTAGCCGTAGGTCACCATCATCCCCGTGACGAGCATGACCTTGGCCATGTTCTCCAGGTGCTTCATGGTGATGACGTGCTTGAGCCCCAGGAACTGGCGGGCCGGGAGCATCCAGGTGACGACCATCGCGAAGCCCGAGAAGACGGCGCCGGCGACGAAGTACGGCGGGAAGATGGTGGTGTGCCAGCCGGGGATGACCGACACCGCGAAGTCGAAGGACACGATCGTGTGGACCGAGAGCACGAGCGGCGTCGCCAGGCCGGCCAGCAGCAGGTAGGCCCACTTGTACTCGGCCCAGTGCCGCCCCGACCCGCGCCAGCCGAGCGCGAAGATCCCGTAGATCATCCGCTTGGTCTTGCTCTTCGAGGAGTCGCGCAGCGCCGCCAGGTCGGGCACCAGGCCCAGGAACCAGAACAGCAGCGAGACCGTGAAGTAGGTGGAGACGGCGAAGACGTCCCAGGTGAGCGGGCTCTTGAACTGCGGCCAGATCCGCTGCACCGACGGGTACGGCATCAGCCAGTAGGCGGCGAACCAGGGGCGCCCGGTGTGCAGCAGCGGGAAGAGCAGCGCGCAGATGACCGCGAACAGCGTCATCGCCTCGGAGAAGCGATTGATCGAGGTGCGCCACTTTTGCTGGAAAAGCAGAAGAATGGCGGAGATCAAGGTCCCGGCGTGGCCGATACCGATCCACCAGACGAAGTTGATGATGCCGAACGCCCAGCCGACGGGGATGTTGTTTCCCCAGACGCCGATCCCTTTGTAGAGCGTCCAGCAGATGGCGATGACGAGCAGGCCCAGCGCCGACAGCGCGCAGCCGAACAGCGCCCACCAACCTTTGCCGGCACCACGCCAGACGTGGGCGAGGAGGCTGTCGTTGATGGTCTTGTCGGTGTGCGTCCCCTCGAGCAGCGGAAGCGGCTCGAGCGGATCGCGCGACAGATTTGGAGCGGCCATCGCCTAGTCCACCTTCACCAGATCGGGGTTGGGGTTACGCACGCGCGCGAGGTATGCCGTGCGCGGCCGGGTGCCGAGCTCGTGCAATAGATCGTAGCGACGCGGGTCGACATGAAGCTTGGTCACCTTGGCGTTCGGGTCGTTGAGCGACCCGAAGGTGATGGCCTGCGTCGGGCAGCCCTGCTGGCAAGCGGTCACAAGCTCGCCGTCGGCGATGGCGCGCCCTTCGATGCGGGTGTCGATCCGCTTGCGCTCGATACGCTGCACGCAGTAGGTGCACTTCTCCATGACGCCGCGCGAGCGGACGGTCACGTCGGGGTTCATCCCCAGCTCGCGCGCCGGGCTGATGTCGCCCGTGTAGTCGAAGAAGTTGAAGCGCCGCACCTTGTAGGGGCAGTTGTTGCTGCAGTAGCGGGTGCCGATGCAGCGGTTGTAGACCATCTCGTTCAACCCCTCGTCGCTGTGGACGGTGGCGTTGACCGGGCAGACGTACTCGCAGGGGGCCGTCTCGCACTGCACGCAGGCCAAGGGCTGCGTGATCATTTCAGGCTCGTCGACCGGGCCGCTGAAGTAGCGATCGATGCGGATCCACTGCATCTCGCGCCCGCGCCAGGTGTTGTCCTTGCCGACGACGGGGATGTTGTTCTCCGACTGGCAGGCGATCACGCAGGCGTTGCAGCCCGTGCACTTGTTGAGGTCGATCGCCATCCCCCACTTGTACTGCTCGTGGCTGTAGTCGTGGGGTTCGTGGATCACGGCCTGCGGGCCGCGCCGCTCCTCGAGATCCTGATAGAGCATCGAGCCCGAGTTGAGCACCTCGGCGATGGGCGCCGCCACGGCAGGCGGCGGGATGTCGCGCCCGTCGGGCGACATCGTGAAGTGGTCCTGGGTGATGGCCAGCCGATGGGTCCGTCCCGTGTTGGTGACGGTGGCGCCGCGATCGAACCAGGGGGCCTCGCTGGTCCGCAGCGCGCCGGCGTCGAAGCCGACGGCGCGGCCGACGTGGCCGGTGTTGAGGCGCCCGTACCCGAGCGGGAGCGTGATGGCGTCGTCGGCGTGACCGGGGACGATCATCGCCGCCGCCTCGACCGTCCGGTCGCGGCAGGTGATGCTCACGACGTCGCCGGTCTCGACCCCCAGCCGATCGGCGGTCCCTTGCGAGAACATGGCGGCGTTGTCCCAGGTCAGCTTGGTGATCGGGTGCGCCAGCTCCTGCAGCCAGCCGTTGTTGGCGAACCGCCCGTCGAAGGTCTTGGGATCGGGCGCGAAGCCGAGCTCCATCCCCACCTGCCCCGCGCTGCGCGCGAGCAGCGGCGCGGCCGCCTGCGCCAGCGCCTGCGCGTTGATCGCCGGCGCCGCCTCGGCGCCGGCGCCGGTGTCGGGGACGATGCCGTCGGCCAGCCAGCGCTCCCAGACGCCGTCGAACGACCCGGTGAGGTTGGCCGGCAGCTTGGCCATGGTGCTCCAGTACTTCTGGAGCAGCGCGTGCGTGCCGACCTCGCCGTCGCCGACGAACGCCGCCAGCACCTCGGCCTCGGTCTTCCCGCCCCACAGCGGCGCGATGAGCGGCTGGACGACGGTGACGATCCCGTCGGTGGCGCGGCCGTCGCCCCAGGACTCGAGCGGGTGCGCCGCGGGAATGAAGAAGTTGCAGCTCTGCGCCGTCTCGTCCTCGTAGAGACCGGTGTAGACGACGTTGGGGACGCGCTTGAGGAGCTGCCCCATCTTGAAGTCGACCGGCGCGCTGTAAGCCGGGTTCTCGGCGGTGACCACCAGCGTGTCGACCGAGCCGCCCGCGATCTCCTCGACCAGGCCGCGCAGCGCATCGGGCCCCGAGGTCGGGTCGGTGGTCAGCGGCAGGCCGTACTCGACCGTCGTGCCGACGTTGCCGAGCGCGGCGTTGAGCGCCGCGGCCAGCGCGTGCACCGCCGCCGGCTGCCGGCGCCCGGCGACGACCAGCGAACGACCCCGGTTCTTCTCCAGATCCGAGGCCAGCGCCACCATCCACTTCGAGTCCCAGAGGCCCGCTCCGTGCCCCAGAGAGCCGACCGGTCCCAGCGCCGTCAGGCCTCGCCCCGATAGCATCGCGCAGAGCCCCGCAGCAAAGGTGGCGATGTCTCCGCCGCGCATCCGCATCCGGTGATCGGCCATCGCCCCGGTCACCGTCATGGCCGGCTCGACGACGTAGAGCCGGTTCATCTCCCGGGACGGCTCGCGGCGCGCCGCGAACTCGCGCGCCAGGCGGGTCTGCTCCGGACCGTCGTTCAGGAAATCGGCGTCGAGCGAGAGGATGATCGAAGCCGCCGAGAGGTGGTGGCGCGGCACCAGCGGACGGCCGAACGCCAGCTTGGCCCCGTCGACCACCCCGTCAGGGGCAACCGACGAGTAGCTGACGAACTTGGCGCGCGGAAACTTCTCCAGAATGCGCCGGCGCAGATCGGCGAGCAGCGGCGAGGCCGTCGGGCCGGTCAGGAAGCGCAGCCCGGCGCCCCCGTTGGCGGTCCACTCGGCCGACCGGTGCTTCACGTCGGCCAGGAACGTCGGCCAGGCAATCTCCCGGCCGCCGTGGCGCATCTGCTTGGCGCGGTCGTCGTCGTAGAGCCCCAGGATCAGCGCCTGCTCGGCGATGGTGGTGGCGCCCAGCGTCTCGGGGTGCGCGGGGTTCCCCTCCACCTTGGTCGGGTGTCCGGTGTGGCTCTCGACCAGGAGGCCGCTCGTGTACCCCTCCTGCGCGTACCCGGTCGCGAAGTGGAGCGCGTTGCCCGGGGTCACCTCCTCGGGCCGGCGCACGAAGGGAACGATCTTCTCGTTCGGCTTTTGGCAGGCGGCCGCGCCCGCGGCGACCGCCGTCGAGACCCCCACCATCTGCATGAAGTCGCGGCGCGAGACGCCGCTGAGCTCGCTGGCCCCGGCCGGGAACTCGTTGGCCGCCCCCGGCGTGGTCGCCAGCGCGCGCTCCTCGATCGAGCGCCAGAGCTTTCGCGAGCCGGTCGAGCCCGGTGGCGAGCCGGCCGCGCCGTTCGAGTCAAAGATCGGCAGCGACCTTCGGGCGCGGTCCTTGGCGCGGGCTTCGTGGTTGTCGTCGCAGCTCATGACGTGGTTTTCATCGGTGACAGGTGGTGCAGCTGGTTCGCGTGTGGACGTGGTTCTCCTCCGCGAGCTGCTTGCCGGTTTCCTCGGGATCGCCCTCCGGCTTCCAGTCCATGTTCGTGACCTCCGAGACCGGCCGGAGGTTCTTTTCCGGATGGCGGTGGCAGCCGAGACAGAAGCCCATGGTCAGGGTGGTGTCCTTCTGGACCGCGGGCATCTCGTCGACCCGTCCGTGGCAGCTCACGCAGCCGACGCCTTTGTTCACGTGGATGGCGTGATTGAAATAGACGAACTCCGGCACCTTGTAGACGCGCCGCCACTCGATCGGCTTGTTCTGAATGAAGCTCTGGCGAACCGGCTCCAGGAACTGGCTCTTGTTCCAGATCTGCGAATGGCAGTTAAGACAAAGCTGCGTGGGCGGGATGCTGGCCGACGGGGACTTGTCGACCGTGTTGTGGCAGTAGCGGCAGTCGATCCCCTCGTCACGCGTGTGGTGACGGTGATCGAATTGAATGGGCTGCTCGATCGGGTCCTGCATGCCCCGCGCGTAAGGCGTCTGGGCGTAGAGGAGCAAGCCTCCCGGAACTCCCAATGCCCCCGCCGCCACGACAAACAGAGAGACCCTTGCGAGCGTGTTGTGTCTGGGCCGAAAGAGAGGACTCATCCTCGTCGCGCAGCATTTATGCCGAGTGGGGGGGCCACGTCAAGTGAAGTATTTGCCGATCGTCATCGGTTTCGTGGACCGCTTCGTGGACCGCTTCGTGGAACGCGCGCCGAAGCGGAAAAAACTGCCCGAAATTCGAGTGAGAGCGCTGACCGCGCGGACGCGCGATCGACTAAAAACCGATCCGGCGCATCACGAACCTCGGTAAAAGCCGGATGATCAGCATGATGAGCGCCCAGATCCCGGGTGCGTAGACGACCGGACGCCCGCGATCGATGGCCCGGACGACGCGCGCCGCGACCGCCTCCGGCTCGCCGGCGAACGGCGGCGCCTTCAGCCCCTCGGTCATGCTGGTACGCACGAACCCCGGCTTCACGCAGACGGTGCGCAGCCCGCGCGCGCGAAACTTGTGATCCAACCCCTCGAGGTAGCGCGACAGCCCGGCCTTGGCCGCGCCGTAGAGGACGACCGGTTTGCGTCCGCGCTCGCCAGCCACCGAGCTCCACACGCACAGCGTCCCGCCGCCGCGCGCGAGCAGACGCTGGCGCGCCTCCTCGCAGAAGACGATGGTGTGAGCGAAGTCGACCGTGAGCAGCCGACGCGCCAGCTCGCGATCGTTCTCCAGCGCCTCCTGGCTGGCGAAGAGGCCGGCGGTGACCACCACGCAATCGAGCCCGCCCAGCGCCGCCTCCGCCGCGGCGAGCGCCGGAGCGAACTCGGCGGGGCGCTCGAGGTCACAGGCGCCGCACCCGATCGAACCGGTCGGGCGGTTCGCGCGGGCCTCGAGATCGCGCGCGCTCCGCGCCAGCTCCTCGGGGTCGCGCCCGAGCAAGTGAAGCGCGTCGCCGCGCGCGGCGAGCAGGCGAGCGACCGCTCGCCCCATGCCCTTCGTGGCGCCCAGGACCACCGCCTTCATGCGCCCGTATCTATATCATCGGGCGGACCACGCTCGATCGGCCGCCGGTCCGCCGGACCGTCGTCAGGACGACGAGCGGATCGCGGCCAGATTTCGGCGCCGGAGCTTCTCGACGAGCGTGGTGCGGCCGAGCCCGAGCAGCTTGGCCGCCTCCTTCTTGTTACTGTGCGTCTGTTCGAGCGCCGCCCGGATATAGGCGTCCTCCAGCTCGCGCAACAGCACGGGGAGATCCACTGGCAAGGTCACCACCGGCGCCGGCGTGGTCGGCTCCGGGGTCAGCTCGGCGGCATCTTCGGGGAGTGGGGCCCAGGCTGTGTTCCCCGCCCCGTCACGAGAGGTCATGCGTGGTTCATCGACGAGTCGCGGCCTCATCTTTAGCCGGGGCCCCCACCCGCCGAGGAGCAGGGTAGGAACAAGCCGGATGTCCGACCGCCATCAGGGCGCCGCACGCCCGGGACGCCCGTCTGCGCCGAAGGCCGTGCGGGTGCGCATGCTCTCGACCGGCCGCTGGCGGGCGCCGCTCGGACCCGCGCCGGGACGCCGCGCGTCGCGCGTCATCGCCGTCGGCGCCGCGCTCGCCGGGGTCGGCAAGAGCGTCGTCGCCTCCAACCTCGCCGTCGCGATCGGCGGCCTCGGCCGTCGGGTGGCGCTGGTCGATCTCGATCTGACGACGCCACGCCAGCACGCGCTGTTCGGCGTCGCGGCGCCCGAGACGCTCGAACGCGCCACGCCCGCGCGCAACGTCCGCCTGTGGCCAGCCGCCGCGGTCGCGGACGCGCGCGACCCCGAGGCCCGCGCCGCCGCGATCGACGAGCTCGCCGACGCGGGGGCCGACCTGGGGGCCGACGTGGTGATCGTCGACGTGGGCCACGCCCGACGCGACGACCTCTGGACCTCGTTCGCGGGGGCGGAGCGGCTGCTGGTGACCACCGGCGCCCGGGCCTCGCTGGAGGCGACCTACGCCTTCTTCCAGGAGGCCGCCGCGCGCGCGCGCGCCCGCCACGGCGCCGCGGCGACCGAGGTGCTGGCGCGGTTCGCCGGGGGCCTGGTGGGGAACGCCGCCACCGCCGCCGAGGAGGCCGAGGCCTTCCACGCCTTCGCGCGGCTCGTGCGGGAGGAGCTGGGGATCCCGCTCGTCGCGCTCGGTTGCCTGCGCCGGAGCGCGCGCATCGCTCAATCGGTCGCCGCCGGCAAGCCGCTCTGCGCGCGCAAGGGGGTCGACGAGGAGGTGCGCGTCTTTCATCAACTGGCGGAGCAGGTGATGTCCCCGCGCGAAGACGCCGAGCTCGACTGCTCGCTCGACGGCGCGCCCGCCCTCCCCGGCCCGGCGGCTCTCCCCGTCGACTTCGGGCGCTTCCAGCGCAAGCACCCGCGCTTCGCCGTCGACTGGGCGGCGACGCTGGAGATCGACGGCGAGCCGAACGCCGTCCGCGTCTGCGACGTGTCGGAGAGCGGCGCCGCCATCGAAACCACGCTCGCCTTGCAGGTGGGTGAGCGGGCGGTGCTCCACTTCTATCAACTGCAAGACGAGCTCGCGGTCGAGGTGGCGGTGAAGAACGTCGTGGACGCGCTCAACCGCATCGGCCTCGGCTTCGTGAACCCAGGCGGCACGGCCGCCCGGATCGTGCGCGCCGCGCGCGCCCGCCTCGCCGCGCCTTGACCAGCGACAGAGGCCGGGGGAGGCTCGACGATCGTGGCCGGTCGTTGTCCGCCCGTCGGGCTGCTCACCTTCTTCGCGCTCGGCGCCGGCGCGCTCGGATGCCAGCAGCGCAGCTACGTCGTGCCCAACGACGCCAGCCCTGTCCTCGACGCGAGCAGCGACGCTCCGGTTCTCCCCGTGCTGCACATCTCGGTGACCGGCTGCGCGACTTTTGACCTCGCGAGCGAGGTCTGCGCCGGGCCGGCGCCCTTGACGGTGACGTTCGCGCCGGTGGGCTCGGCGGCGCTCGACACCTTCCGCTGGACGTTCGGTGACGACACGCCGTTCTCGATGGAAACGGCGCCCACGCACACCTACGCCCTCCCGGGCTCCTACCCGGTCACCGTGAACGGGGGCAGCCTGGAGAATCGGAACTACACGGTGATGGGCCTCGCCTGCTCCGTCTCGGTCCTCCCCCTCGCCGCCGGCACGGCCTGCGACGTCGACGGGCAGTGCGGCGACGGGCTGGCGTGCTTCTGCAAGTCGGGTGGGGCGTGCGGCGCCGCGTTCCCCCGCGGCGTCTGCTCGACGACCTGTTCGACGGGGTTCTGCGGCACGGGCGCGGTCTGCGCTGACATCGCCCTCGGCGCGCCCGGCGCGGGCGGCGGCGCTCCGGCGCCCGTCTGCCTGGCCGACTGTTCGGGCAGCGCGACATGCGCCGCCGGTTTCGTCTGCCAGCAGATCCCCAGCGGCGGAACCAGCGCCGCCTGGGTGAGCGCCTGCCTGCCGCTCGGCGCCGCGAAGGACTTCGGCGCCTCTTGCCGCGACGCCAACGACGCCCTCGACGACACGGCCTGCACCACGGGCCATTGCGCCGACGTCGGCGCGCTGGGGATGTGCACCGTAAACTGTTCCGGCGCGCAGGACTGTCCCTCCGGCGCCGCCTGCGCGACGCTGCCCGGCACGGCGACCCGTCTCTGCCTGCCCGCCTGCTCGGCGACGTTCCCCTGCACCGGCGATCCCGGCCTGCAATGCAGGACCGCCGTCGGCGATGCAGGCGCCGACGGCGGCCTATCGATCAGCGGGGGGACGCCCGGCGGCGCTTACTGCGCGCCGAGATAGCGCGACGGCCGCGTTGCGGGGCGCCCCGCCCGACTTCACTCGTCGTCCGTCTCCTCGGAATCACGACGCTGGCCGGCGCCAACCTTGCGCTCGACCTCGGCGACCTTCTCCTTGGCCGCGCCGGCGGCCCGCTCGACCGTCCCCTCGGCTTGCGTCTCCTTGTTCCCGCTGAGCGAGCCGATCGCTTCCTTCACCCGCCCCTTGAGGTTGTCCATCTTGCCTTTGATCTCACGCTTGAGGTCGTCTTTCATGATGCAGGCTCCTCCCGCCCGAAAGCTGGCCATCGCGCCGGGGAGGTCAATGTGCGGGATTTTCTGGCGAATGTAACGTCGCCCGCGCGCGTCGTTACGGTCTCGCGCTCCCCCGCATCGAGGAGCGCGGATTTCCCCGCGCGAGTTGCGGGCGCTTCGGTGGCACGCCGATTGAATGTGGTGGAGGCGTCAAGCAACGAGAACTTATCCAAGGAGCACACGGGACTTTCTGCGGGGTGTGATGGGGAAGGCCGAGCGCGACCGGCGCGTCGGGTGGCAACGCAGGGGATGGAACGGGACGCGCCGCAGGGGGAGTGGAAGCGGGACGAGGGGCGAGGCAGGGGTCCCGTGTGCGACTGGGTTAACATCGCGGATGCATGTCGCAGCCAATTTCGCCGTCGGGCCGCACCGTCATCCCGGTCGGGCACGGACAGCTGGAGGCGATCCTCCGTGAGCCGGAGGCGCCGCGGGCGGCGGCCGTGGTCTGCCACCCGCATCCGCGCGGCGGCGGCACGCTGAACAACAACGTCGTCTACCGGCTGGCCAAGGCGCTGGTCGAGGGTGGCGTCGCGGCGCTGCGCTTCAACTTCCGCGGCGTCGGGGCTTCGACCGGGAGCTACGACGACGGCGTGGGCGAAGAGGACGACGCGCGGGCCGCGCTCGACTTCCTGGCCGCCCGCCACCCGACGCTGCCGCTCTGGATGGCCGGCTTCTCGTTCGGCGCGCGGGTGGGGCTCTCCGTCGGGGCGCGAGACGCGCGCGTCGGCAAGCTCTTGGGCGTGGGGCTCGCGCTGGCCATGTTCGACTACCGGTTCCTCGGCGCCTGCGACAAACCGAAGGCGATCATCCAGGCCTCCGACGACGAGTACGGCGGGCGCGCGGCAATCGAGGCGGCCGTGGGGGAGATGGCCGAGCCGAAGCGGCTCTGGATCGTCGAAGGGGCGACCCACCTCTTCCCGGGGCGCCTCGACCCGTTCGAGGCCGCCGCGCGCGAAGCCGTCGCCTTCCTGGCTCAATAACCCAGGTGCGACTGGCGCGGCTTGCCTGACTTGTCGGGCAGGAACTGCGGGGGTCGGCGGTCGCCGCCCACCCGCAGCGCCAGACCGTGTAGACCGCCCGCTCCGACGGAGAGATGTTCGACGGTCGGCTTGGCCGCGGCCTCGTGCCAGACGTGCGCCTCGTACTCGCCCGGGGGGACGCCCTTGATCGTGAAGACGCCGCTCCCGTCGGCCTCCGCGTAGTAGGGCGTGTCGACGACCACCACGAACCCCAGCATCGACGCGTGGATGTTGCAGAGCAGCTGCACCGCGCCCGGGTGCCGGAACGTCTCGGTGTAGCTGGCCCCCTGCTTGTAGAGACCGGTGTCGAACTCGTTCGGCTTCGAGAGCGAGAAGATGTTGTGGAAGATCGGGTCGTCGTTGCGGAACGCGACCTTGGTGCCGACCGGCACCACCAGGACGCGCGGCAGGAACATCTTCCCGCGCTGGGTGATGACCTTGCCGTGCGCGGGCGTCGGGCGGGGCGTCTCGCCGCTGGCGCGCTTGAGCCAGATGACGGCGCCCCCGGGGCCCTGCGGCCCGCCGCCGGCGATGGTCCCGCTGACGGTCACGGTGGCCGGGGGCGCCGGCGGCGCGGGAGTCGTCCCGCCCGGCGGCGTCGGGGGCGGCAACTCGGCCGCAGGCCCGAGCTCTCCCCCGGCCTTGGCGCGCGCTTCGTGCGCCAGCGGGCGGATCGTCTTCTCCAGCTCGGGATCGAGCGGGTGGATCTTCAACAGCGCCTCCCACTTCGCCGCCGCGGTGGCGAAGTCGCCGCTGTCCCAGGCCAGCTTGCCGCCGGCCAGCAGATTGAAGATGAGGTACTGCTTCTCCGCGGCGGCCTTGACCGCCAGATCCTGCGGCGTCCGCACGGCGAGCGGCAGCGGCATCTCCTCGCCCAGCCAGCCGCGCCCCTCCGAGCCCGGGGGCGCCGCGAGCGCCGGCGCGGCCGCCACGACCAGCCACGCTCCGCCCAGGATCACCGCCGCGCGCATCGTCACCAGCTATACACCAGCGACGAGGTGAACACGTTGTTGGCGACGGTCGGCGCGCCGCTGAGCTCGCGGTTGTCGAGGTATTCGGCCTTCAAGATGATCGCCTCCCAGACATCGAGCCGCACCCCGCCGGTGAACCGGTCGACGGTGATCGGCGTGAACCCTTCGAACCAGGCGTGCCGGCGGTCGTAGCGGCCGTAGACGGTCAGCTTGTGGAGCGCGCCCACCGAGAACGGCAGCGCGTAGGCGAGCTGCACGTAGCCGCCGCGCGCGTTGAACGCCGAGGAGACCGGGAAGTTCCCGAGCGAGGTGGTCTTCGGCCCCCCCTCCCCTTCGTCGACGTGGACGTACTCGGCGTTGAGGTAGAGGCCCGCGACGGCCACGCGCGCGTCGAAGCCGTAGGCGGTCTGGTGCGCCGCCTGCAGCGCCTGATCGTTGCGCGGGCCGACCATCGCCGACGCCCCGAGCTTGGCCTGGATCCCGCGCGTGTTGAGCTCGTACCCGAGCCGCCCCGTGCCGACCGGCTCGCCGGTCAGGCTGGCGTCGGGCGGCTGCAGCGCCTCGACGAAGTTGCCGCTGTTGGTGGCGGCGACGTTGAGGCTGACCGCCGACTGCAGGGGCTCGAGCTGGATCCGGTAGAACAGCTTGGCGCCGATCGACTGGCCGGTCGTGTAGCGCGCCACCAGCGACGGCGTGACGCCGGTGCGGATGTTGGCCTCGTTGTCGAGGTACTCGATGCCGAACACCGAGTCGAACTTGCCCACGCTGATCGCGAATTCCTGGCTCTCGAAAGGGACCAGGCGTCCGAAGGCCTGCTCGACGTAGACGCGCGTGTCGTCGCCCGCTCCGGTGAAGCGCGGCAGGAACTGCACGCGCGAGAAGACCATCAGCGGTATCGCGGGCGGCGCGTACTTGAGATCGACGTCCAGGGTGTTGAGCAGGAACGACGCGTTCCCCCCGATCCCGGCCGAGCGCGGGAGAAACCCGTTGACGAAGCGGCCGTTCGAGCTCGTGGACGCCACCTCGCCCCGCGAGTTCACCGCCGGGGCGAAGGTGTCGACGCCGTAGTCGGCCGGGAGCGACTGGTCGCCGGGCGCGAAGCTGGTCCCGTCCCCCTGCGCCTTGGCGAACCCCACGTCGATGTAGCCGTCGATCGACAGCGGCGACGGCGCTCCCGCCCCTTCGGCGGGCGGCGTGTAGCCCTCGCTGTCGTTGATCGGCTCGGGCTCCTCCGCGGGCGCGACGTCGGGCGCGGGCGGCAGCGCCGGCGCCAATGGGGCCGTCTGCGCTCGCGCGCTCGCCCCGCCCATGACGATCACCGCCGCCATCAGCACCCGGGCGGTCACAGGGGATTCACCTGGATCGTCTTCACCGTGGTCACCGGGCAGGTCACGCTGATCCCCGTGGCCTGGATCGTCGAGGGATCGACGTTCGCCTCCAGCGCCGCTTGAGAATCGAGCCAGACGCAGGCCACGTCGATGGCGCCCGGATCGTCGAAGCAGCCCGGTGTGCCGGTGCTCGGATCGCCGGGGTTGGCGGCCACCCGCCCGATGAACGGCGTGTAGTCGGCGGGGTCGGCGACGAGCGCGTCCGTGTACGCCCCCGCAGAGAGGTTGAGAGCCAGGAGATCGGCCTCGGCCGCGCTGCCCGGCGGCGCGAAGATGCGGGCCGGCGGCGGCGGCAGGGCCACCGTGTACATCCGCCAATACGCCGAGTAGCGCGCGATCCCGCCCACCGACGTCGCCGCCGGTGGCGTCGCGCCCGGCGGCACCGTTCCCAGCACCGACGGCATGTGCGGCAAGACGTGGGGAGCGCCGTCCGTCCCGGTCACCGTGAAGTAGTAGATGGGCTTCTCGGCGATCACGTTGGTCGCCGCGTCCCAGGTGAAGGTGGCGCTCCCGAAGTCGAGGAAGGAGATCGCCGCACCGTCCAGCCAACCGCTCCCCGCCTTCGCCAGGCCCCCGCCGCTCGTTTGGTCCGGCACGAGAGGCATCGTCTGCCCCTCGGTCGGCAAGAGCGGATAGCCGCTGTCGAGGATCTGTTTGGCGGAGGTGAAGGTGCTCGACGTCGTCCCCGCCGGCACGGTCACGTAAGTGATCTGCCAGTAGGGACTGTAAAAGCCGCTCGCAGGACCAACGCTGAAGATCGGGTGCCAGGCCCCCATCTCGTCGACCACCTTGTGGGGAACACCGTTCACCACGCCGGTGATCGGCACGTAGACTGGCTGCATCCAGACCTGGGCGTAGTCCGACCAGACCTCCGTGGTGACGTAGTTGACCAGGTACCCATCCGCCGTCCCGGTGTGCGGCACCAGCATCGGCCCGGCCGGCGGGACCGGCGGATCCACGATGCCGCCCAGCGGGACGCCGCCCGGGAACCCGTCGTCGACGGCCAGCGCCTTGGTGGACGGAGCGCCCGCCGCGTAGAGCGCGTCGACGTCGAACAGCGTCCAGAGCTTCGCCGCCGGCGGCGCGGGCCCCTGCGCGCAGGAATCGAGGGCGAGGATCGCGACGCAGGCGCCGGCGCGCGAGAGCAGTCTCACCGGCCCAGGATAAACGCGCACCTCGGTGGTACGCAAAAACCCCGCTCCGGATCTGCGGGCGGGGGCCGCCAGGGGAGGGATGCCCTCCCCTGGATCGCGAACCCAGCGACTACGCCGGCTTGCCGAGCGTCTTGGCGCCGGGCTTCCACTCGACCGGGCAGCGCTCGCCGGTCTGCAGCGCCTGCACGAGACGCAGCGTCTCCGACACCGACCGTCCGAGCAGGTCGGAGTTGTAGGCGGCGTGCTGCACGATGCCGTTCGGATCGATGATGAACGTCGCGCGCAACGCCATCCCGTTGTCCTCCATGAGCGCGCCGTAGTCACGGGCGATCGTCTTGTTGAAGTCGGCCAGGAGCGGATGGTTCAGCTTGCCGAGGCCGCCCTTGATCCAGGCCTTGTGCGAGTGCTTGGAGTCGGTCGACGCGCCCAGCACCTCGCAGTTGAGACCGCGGAACTCCTCGTAGCGACGGGAGAACTCCTGGATCTCGGTCGGACAGATGAAGGTGAAGTCCGCGGGATAGAAGAAAAGAACGACGTACTTGCCCTTGTAGTCCGAGAGCGAAACCTTCTTGAAGTCGCCGTCGCCGACGACCGCTTCCACCGTGAAGTCCGGGGCTTTCTTGGTGACCAGGCTCATTTGCGCGTCTCCTTTGATGTGGCGCGAAACACTAGCACATGATCCGCGACGGAGAGTTCACACCTCTACCGATTGCCTTCCGCCCAACTTGGACCGAAGATCTTGCGCATGAAGCTTCGCTTGGGTG
>Ga0134128_10005979_pt1 | contig 14740 bp, 14 predicted proteins | sample KB31754_FD_96462 | JGI IMG/M metagenome (GOLD analysis project Ga0134128, IMG submission 96462) | Terrestrial soil microbial communities with excess Nitrogen fertilizer from Kellogg Biological Station, Michigan, USA - KB3-175-4 | ecosystem: Environmental > Terrestrial > Soil > Unclassified ... | reverse complement strand
CTAGAGATCGAGGGCGTAGATGTATCCGCTGAGGTCGGCATCCGCGAAATCGTATCCGGTCACTTTCAGATCCTCCTCGGCCGGGTGCTCTGGCGGCAGGTTGACCGTGACGTGGTTCAGGCCGTCGGCGTCCGCTTCGTAGCGCAGCGCCAGCAGGAGCTCGCGGAGGGCGGCGCCCCGGCCGGCGAGCAGGGACACCGCGATGTTCTTGCCCCAGGGCTCGCGCAGCAAGGCGACGCCACGGCCGCCCGGACCGAGCCGGACCCGGCCCTCCGTGGCCAGCCGCTGCAACTCGCCAGCGTCGAGATCACGAGCTCCATTCATGTCGGGCACGATTCCGCCGTACAGCTCGATGCCTGGGCTTGCGAGCATCCCCGGCAGAAGCCTGGCCGCCTCGTCGCCGTCCGGCATTCGCGCGGGCTCGCCACCCTCGACGCGTGGGCCGCGCCACCACCTGGTCTCGGCCAGCGGCCGGAAGCCGGCGGACTCGAACAGCCGCCTGGCCGGAAGGTCGCGGGTCGCAAGGCGCATCTGACGAAAGCCGTGGTCGCGGGCCTCTTCGATCGCCGACTGCAGCATCTTCCTCGCGATCCCCTGCCGGTGATGGCTCGACGCGACGCGGAGCCCCTCGTACCAGACCAGGCCCGGCGCGTAAGGCCGGGTGCGCTGCAGGCCGACGACCTCGCCGTCCAGCTCTGCCGCCTGGAACGAGGCCGCCGAATCTGCGACCCAGCGCTCGAATATGCGCGGTATGTAGTCGTGCCCTTCCCAGACGTCCTGCGTGATCTCGACGATGCGGTCGTAGTCCGCGGGCCTGACCGGCCTGAGCGTCAGCTCCTCGATGGCCGCCAATGCGCAACTCCTGAAAGCGCCAGGCCGCCGTCGAAAACAAGCTCGTCGCCATCACGTCTCAGCAGCCGCTCCAGCTCGTCGCGAGCGGCGCGCTCATCCCATCCGTCGCCGAACAAGGCGCTGCAATCGGCGATTGCCTCGTCCATGTCCGCGTATCTCGTCACGATCGGATAGCGAAGGTAGACGACGTCCGGCGCGATCCCCATCTGCACGAGCAGCATGAACAGATCACTGAAGCGTGGGAGGCGATGACCCGCCTCCCCGACCAGCCGGCGCCGCAGCTCCGCCGCAGGATGCGGCAGGTCGGTCTCCCGCATCATCACCAGCACCCGCTCTCTGGCCGAGCGCTGCATCTTCTCCACGAACGGTGCGGGCTCGGCCACGCCGTACATGACATGGCTGCAGATCACGAGGTCGGCCGGCGCGACCTCCGCGTCCTCCCAGGTGCTGGCGACGATCGTGATGTTGTCGCGCTGCGGGATGTGGGAGCGCATGCCCTCGGAGGGTTCGACCGCCGTCACCCACTCGAGTCTCTCCGCGAGCGGCGCGGTGTGGCGGCCGGTGCCGGCGCCCACGTCGATCACGGTCTTGGTCGGGCCGAGGTAAGGCTCCAGGACCTGGAGGAATTCGTCGGCGCGGGCATGCGTGGAGCGGGCGAAGCTTCGTGCCCGGCGGTCCCAGTAGTGCGAGTCGGCATGCCCGGAGGCCAGGGTCGAGCGATCCTTGACGAGCCGTTTCCAGCGGGCCACCCAATCGATCTCTTCCACGCCGCCTCTCACCCTACCCGCGAGCCGAGGTCGGCGTTTCGCAGGTGGTTTTTAACAGTCTTGGGGACAAATCGGGGACAACAATGTCTTCGATGTCTAGATGGTGTGGTCAGCGCCCCGCTCAACACAAGATGATGTTCCAGCGCCCGGCGCGGACCTTCTTCAGGATGGGGAGAGGGAGAATAGCCGGGTGAGCGAGTTCGAACCCTCCGAGGCGGCCCTCCTCGCGCGCTACTTCACCAACCTCGACCGCCCGGTGTTCGCCCTCCGCAACCTGCCGGAGGTCGTCAAGGGGGCGTTGTTCTCTCGTTACTCGCGCACCGAGAAGAGCCTCCGCCGCGTGCTCCTGGACGAGTTCATCAACGCGCCGGACTCTGGCTTCGACCGCCTGGCGGGCGCGGCGCCGGCCGACGACGATATGGTCGCCGTTCGCCGCGCCGAGGAGTTCTACGAGCGCGTGCTTGTCGGCTACGGCGACGACTCGGTCGCCGAGCTTGCCGGTGCTCACGTCGCGGTGGAGCAGGTCTCCACGCTCGCAGCCAAGGCCCTCGAGGACAGCCGGATCGGGATCTCCCCGCTCGAGAAGTCGACCCGCTATGTCCGGTTCGACCGTCCCGGGCCCGACGGCCGGTTCCTTTACCACCGGGGCCCGGAGTTGGGGCATCCCGAGTACGAGCGGGCGGCCGACGCGCTTTTCACGGCCTACAGCAGCCTGGTCGAGCCGGTCACGCTCGCGATCCGCGAACGTTTTCCGCAGGAGGAAGGCGAAACCGACCGCGCGTGGAAATCGGCGACGCGCGCCAAGGCCCTTGACCTATTGCGCGGCCTGCTGCCGGCAGGGACGCTGACCAACCTGGGCCTGTTCGGCAACGGGCGCGCCTTCGAGTACCTGATCACCAAGATGTCGGCGCACGAGTTGCCGGAGTGCCGGCGGATCGGCACCGATCTGCACCGCGAGCTCTCGCTCGTGATCCCCGCGTTCGTTCGCCGGGCGCTCGACCAGAAGTACGGGCTGCCGGCGGCGCAGCAGATGGCGCGGGTGCGGGAATCGGTCAAGGGGATGGTCCCCTCCCCAACCCTCCCCGGCGAGCGGGGAGGCAGCCTGCATCCCTCGGTACGTCTTGTCGAGTACGACGTGGACGCCGAGCGCAAGGTCGTTGCGGCGGCGCTGTTCCCGCACTCTGGCCGTCCCCTCGAGGAGCTGAAGGCGGATCCCGACCAGGTCCTCGATGCCCTGCTCTCGGATCGCGAGAACCGGCGTCAGCGCGCTCCTCGTGCGCTCGAGCACGCCGTCTACGAGTTCGAGATCGTCGCCAACTTCGCCGCCTACCGCGACCTTCACCGGCATCGGATGCTGACCCAGGACCGGCAGCTGCTCGGCACCTCGCTGGACTACGACTCGCCTCCTGGCCTGGCCGCGCTGGGCCTCGAAGGGCGGTTCAGGGAAACGGTCGAGGCCGCAGCCGCGGCTCACCGTCGACTCGAGCGCGAGGTCGGCTCCGCCCTGGCCCAGTACTCGGTGCCGCTGGCGTTCCACGTCCGCTGGTACTTCCGCGCCAACCTGCGCGAGATCTACCACCTGTGCGAGCTCAGGACGACGCCCCAGGGGCACCCGGATTACCGGTGGGTCGCGCAGGAGATGTTCCGCAGGGTGGGCGAGGTCCACCCGCGGTTGGCGAGCTACGCCAGGTTCGTCGACATGGGTCCAGGCGACGAGCTCGAGCGGCGCCGCTCCGAGCGCCGGATCGACGAAAAACTCTCGGCACTGGAATACCCCACGAAGTCAGAGGACCCGCGACTCGAACCGCGGAGCGGGTCGAGGAGCGGCGCGCCGTGACTTCGCGGGGACCCCTAAAAGATCGTCGGGTGCGGTAGCATCACACGGCCGGAGAAGAGTGTGGACTTGACACCGCGCGGTACAGATCGGCGAGTGGGACCCGACAGACGGTCGGGCGTGGATCGCCGCTTCGGCGAGCGCCGCGACCCCGCCCGGGCCGCCGCCAACCGTCGCGTCAGCAACCCCTTCGACAGGCGGGTCGCCGAGCGCCGCTTCCTCGAGCGCCGGGCCCGCTGGCCGGAACAGCTGGCCTACTAGCCGACCCGCCGCCTTTTGGCCCGCCCGGCCCTGATCTGTCACGGCGGCGCCGGCGCCATCCCAGAGTCCGAGCGCGAATCGCGCCAGGCCGCGGTTGAGCGTGCCCGCGACGCCGGATGGGCACGCATGGGCGAGGGAGCGCTGGCCGCGGTCCTCGCCGCCGTGCGTCACCTGGAAGACGAGCCGCTCCTCAACGCGGGCATCGGCGCCTGCCTGAACAGCGACGGCGTCTGTGAGCTCGACGCCGGCGTCATGATCGGCGCCGACCTGCGGGTTGGTGGCGCGGCATGCCTGCGTGACGTGCGCCACCCGATCGACCTGGCGGTGGCGGTCATGGACGACGGCAGACATGTCCTCATCGCCGCCGATGGCGCGTCTCGGTTTGCACGGGAGCATGGCGTCGAGATGGCCGACCCTTCCATCTTCATCACCGATCGCAAACGGCAGCAGCTGCTGGCCGGCGCCGACACCGTGGGCGCGGTGGCGCGAGACGCGGATGGGCGCATGGCGGTCGGCGTTTCCACCGGCGGCCGGACCGGCAAGTTGCCGGGAAGGATCGGCGACTCCCCGATCGCGGGCGCAGGTTTCTACGCCGACGACAGGTTCGGCGCGGTCTGCGGCACCGGCCTGGGTGAGGCCTTCATCCGGCTCAGCCTGGCGCGAGTGATGATCATCGAGCTGCAGCACGGCATGGATCCAGCGTCCGTGACCAAGGGGGCGATCGAGTACCTCGGCAGCGCTCTGCAGGCGCAGGGCGGAGTGATCCTCATCGCGCGCGCGGGCTCGCCGCAGGCGGCGTTCAACACCGCGGCCATGCCCTTCGCCATCGCGGAGTGACAGACTCCGGCAACGCCGGCGAGCTCGTCGCCCTGGCTCTCAAGCACTCGGGGGTCACGCATCTCTTCACGCTCAACGGCGGCCACATCTGGCCGGTGCTCATGGGCGCGAACGAGCACGGGATCCGCATCATCGACGTCCGCCACGAACAGTCCGCGGCGTTTGCGGCCGAAGGCTGGGCGAAGGTCACGCGCGAGTCCGGAGTCGCGGCGGTGACCGCCGGACCCGGGGTCATGAACTCGGCGTCGGCGCTGGCGCAGGCGCTTGGCAACGACAGCCCGCTGTTCGTGATCGGCGGCCGGGCGCCGATAGCGCGGTGGGGAATGGGCTCATTGCAGGAGATGGACCACGTCGAGGTGGTGCGTACCCTGACCAAGAAGGCCGTCACGCTGACCTCGGCCGAAGACGCATATGCGACCTCCGCCGAGCTGATGCGCACGGCGCTCAGCCGGCGGACAGGCCCGGTGTTCATGGACATCCCGATCGACGTCTTCTTCGGTGCCGCGGACTATCCCGAGGCGACCGAGCACCTCACACGCGACCCCGGCCCGCCGCCCGATCATGAGCAGTTGCGCGACATCGCACGCGGGCTGCGCGAAGCTCAGCGCCCGGTCGTCATCGCCGGCGGAGGCGTGTGGTGGGCGCATGCTGAGGACGAGCTCCGGTCGCTCGTCCAGGGCGGCCGGCTTCCGCTGCTCGTCAACGGCATGGCACGCGGGATGCTGCCGCCGTCGCACGCTCTGCACTTCGCGCGCGCGAGATCGAAAGCTTTGCGGGAGGCCGACGTCGCGCTGGTGCTGGGAGCCCGTCTCGACTTCCGGCTCAACTTCGGCCAGCCACCGGTGTTCGGCGAAGACACGCGCATCGTCAGCCTCGACGTCGAATCGGGCGACTTGAAAACCGCGATAGCGTGGCTGGCGTCGGAGTCAGGCGGAGACCACGCGGTGTGGATCGCGGAGCTGCGCGAGGCAGAGACTGCGGCGCGGGAGCGGGATCGAGCGATGACTTCCAGCGATTCCGCGCCGGTGCATCCGGCCCGACTGATCGCGGAGGTGGATCGTTTCGCCGATCGCGACGCGATCATCGTGGGCGACGGCGGCGACTTCGTCTCCTTCACCGGCCGGCTCATCGAGCGCGACCAACCCGGCCTGTGGATCGACCCCGGGCCGTTCGGGTGTTTGGGTTCGGGCCCGGGGTACGCGATGGCGGCCAAGCTCGCACGGCCCGACCGCCAGGTCATCCTGCTTTCCGGGGATGGCGCGTTCGGATTTGCCGCGATGGAGTTCGACACCATGGTCCGGCACCGGATCCCGGTCGTCTGCGTGGTCGGCAACAACGGGATCTGGGCGCTGGAGAAGCACCCGATGCAGAGCCTGCTGGGGGCCAGCATCGCCGCCGACCTCGGCGAGCGGACGCGCTACGACAAGGTGGTCGAGGCGCTGGGTGGCCATGGCGAGCTGGTGGAGCGGCCGGAGGACATACGCCCGGCGCTGGCGAGGGCGATCGCGTCCGGCCTGCCCGCCTGCATCAACGTTATGTGTGATCCGGCGGCTGAATATCCGCGATCATCAGTCCTGATGTGAGCGTGACTCAGGCGGTCGTCGAGGCGGACGAATGGCGAACCGCGCAGTCGCAGTTCGACGAGGCGGCGGAGCTGATCCGCCTCGAGCCGTGGCTGCGCGAGGTCCTGCGCGAGGTCCAGCGGGAGTTCACGTGTCACTTTCCGGTGAAGATGGACACGGGCCATACGCGCGTATTCACGGGCTATCGCGTGCAGCACAACATCAACCGCGGGCCGGCCAAGGGCGGCATCCGCTATCACCCCGACGTCTCGCTGAACGAGGTCAAGGCGCTCGCGATGTGGATGACGTGGAAGTGCGCCGTGGTCAACATCCCGTTCGGGGGCGCCAAGGGCGGCATCATCGTCAACCCGCGCGAGCTCTCGCTGAACGAGCTGGAGCACATGACGCGGCGGTTCGCGACCGAGATCTCGATCCTCATCGGCCACGACCGCGACATTCCAGCCCCCGATGTGAACACCGACGGGCAGACGATGGCGTGGATCATGGACACGCTGTCGATGCATCTCGGTTACTCAGCGCCCGCGTCGGTGACTGGCAAACCGATCGAGGTCGGCGGCTCGGCAGGCCGCATCGAGGCAACGGGTCGCGGCGTGACGATCTGCGCGGTCGCGGCCCTGGAGCATCTCGGGCGCCCAACCCACCAGACGAAGGTCGTCGTCCAGGGCTTCGGCAACGTCGGCTCGATCAGCGCGAAGCTGCTCGAGGAGGCGGGATGCACGATCGTGGCGGTCTCGGAGGATTACGGCGGAATCTACAACCCGCTCGGGCTGTCGATCAAGAAGGTGATGGAGTACCGCGCGCGGGAGAAGACGCTCAAAGGATTCCCGGGCGCCGAGGAGGTCGGCAACCAGGACCTTCTGACGCTCGATTGCGACCTGCTTGTGCCGGCCGCGATCGGCAACCAGCTGACGTCACGCAACGCGCGCGACATCAAGGCCAAGCTGATCGTGGAAGGGGCCAACGGCCCGACCACGCCGGAGGCGGACGCCATCTTCCGCGAGCGGGGAATCTTTCTCGTGCCGGATATCCTGGCGAACGCGGGCGGCGTGACCGTCTCCTACTTCGAGTGGGTGCAGGACCTGCAGTCGTTCTTCTGGTCCGAGCACGAGGTCAACCAGAAGCTGAAGGCGATCCTTTCCCGCGCATTCGGCGAGGTGCTGAAGACGCGCGAGGAGCGCAAGCTGGACATGCGCATGGCGGCGTACGTGCAAGCGGTGTCACGGGTGGCGGGGGCAACAAGAGAGAGGGGCCTCTACCCCTAACCCTCGCGCGATTACCCGCGTCCGCCGGCGGAAACGTCTTGCGAACTGTTCAATAACCCGTTTGCGCCGGCGCGTGCGGGTTCCAGCATGCCCCGTACCTGAGCGACGACCCCTTCGGGATTGCCAAAAACGTCTGGTCCGCTGAAACGAAGGAGATGAACGCCGGCATTGAGCAACAGGTTCTGACGCCGGTTGTCCGCGGCGAGGGTGTACCTATGAGTCGCACCGTCATATTCGATGCCCAGGCGTTGCTCCTCGTAGTAAAGATCGAGGCGCCCGGCGAACCTGCCGCGCCGGTCGAAGATCGGCACCTGCGCCTGGGGGCGGGGTAGGCCCGCGAGGACGAGGAGCATTCGCAGTCGCGATTCCATCGGCGACTCGGCCGCGGGCTCGACATGTGTCAGCACGCGCCGGACGTTCTTGATTCCATGACGGCGTGAGTTTGCGTCGACCCAAGACGCCAGATCCTCCAGGCGAACGCGACGGTTGTGCAAGGCCTCGTCAGCGATCACCACGGCTTTCACCAGATCAAGCCTCCCGCAGATGTCGCCAAGTGTTCGCGTCATCGACGTGGCGGGCAGGCCTTTCCTGGCGACCACGTCGCTGGCATCCAGCGCTGACCGACTCAACTCCAGACCGGCCCTTGCCGAAACTCCACTGCCGGCGGGAACCGTCGCCTCGATCGGGTTGCATGGCGAGACATCCAACCCATGAAGCCAGGCCGCGGTCAGTCCCGAGAAAGCGGCGCCGGCAGGAAGCCGGCGCCGAGCGGCTTCCAGCCTTTGCATCGGATCGTCCTGGCTGCCCGTCCGAACATAGGTCGACGGGCCCAGGCGCGTCCAGCTGTCACCCTCGAGGTGCCAGCGGTCCAGGCCGGCCAGTCTCGCTTCCTCGATGGTGAACGGCTTCTCAAGCAGAATCGGCGGCAACAACGGTCGACGAGACATCTGAGAAGCATCGAGAGAGGAAGCGCCCCGCACAACGCTGCCTGTTAACGAGCGGTGGCTAGATCTCCCGGCGGCGGAAGCTCAGGACGCTCAGGCCCAGGATGATCCCGAACCAGATCGCCACCCATACAAGAAAGGAGAGTGGTGGCGGGTCGGTGGCCGCGAACGGGTTCGCGCGGCCGGCGGTGCCAAGCGCCTTCAGGGCGGCGATGAACGAGTCCGGCTCCATCGCGAAGATCGCCCCCCGCCACAGCCCGTCCGACGGAAGCACCAGGTGGCTGATCACTCCGACCTGCTCGAGGGCGTCGTTCTGGAGTCCCGTTCCGATGTCACCGACCACTCCCGCGATCCACGCCACGAGCCATGCCACGAGCGCGATCACCCCGGCGGTGATCCCCGACAGGCGCGTCGAGAGCAAGAGCCCGAGCGACAGCAGGATCAGTCCCTCCGCGCCGACGTATGCCAGCAGCTGCACGGGGTGCGGCGGCACGTATCCGGTCGCCCAATCGACCGCCAGCAGCTCGGCGCCGCCCGCGACCGCGGCGTAGAGGGCGACCAGGACGCCGAGCCCAAGCCACTTGCCGATCACGACCTCGCTCCTCCGCACGGGTCGGGCGAGCATCGACAGCAGAAGGCCACTCTCGACCTCGCCCGAGATGAGCGGACCCGCGACCACAGCGGCGCTCAGGGCGAGCACGCCGCTGAACATGAACGTGACCACGATCAGCAGCTGCGAGGTGATGAAGGCGATCTGCGCAGGCGGCAGCGGCGTGCCGTCGCTCTGGTTGATGGTCGTGATCTTGTTGAAGCCCCACGCCGAGAAACCCACCACGAGCAATGTCAACACGAGGAGCGCCAGCAACAGGCGCCGCCGCGACGACTCCTGGACCGTCAGCCGCGCGATGACCAGGATCGGCGGCACCTCCCTCTACTTCTCCTCGTCGTCGAGGAGCTGCAGGAAGCGGTCCTCGAGCGTCTGGTGCCGTGGCGCCACCTCGTAGACCCGGCCACCCATGGCGACGATCGAGGCCACCAGCTCAGGCACCCGCTCGGCGGCCAGGTTGGCAAACGTCAGGTTCTCGTCCTCGTCGTCGATGCTGCCGAACTCCGCCAGCTTGTTCTTGTCGGCCTGGCTCAGGCCGGTCGCGCGGACACGCACCGCCGTCCCGCTCAGGAGCTCGTCCATGGTCCCCGACGCGATGACCCGCCCGTGATCGACCACCGCCACCCGATCGCAGACCTGTTCCACCTCGCTGAGCAGGTGCGAGTTGAGGAACACTGCGGTGCCGCGCGCGGAAAGTCCTCGGATGATCTCGCGCACGTCGTGCCTGCCGACCGGGTCGAGCGCGGACGTCGGTTCGTCGAGGAAGACCAGCTCCGGCTCGCCCACCAGCGCGGCGCCGAGGCCCAGCCGCTGCTGCATGCCCTTGGAGAATGTGCTGACGCGGTCGTTGGCGCGGTCCTTGAGGCCGACCGTCTCCAACACGTTGCGGATCTCGTCCTTCCAGCTCGACCTGGGAAGCGGCGCCAGCTCGCAGTGCAGCGCGACCACCTCGGACGCCGTCAGCCAGTACTGATAGCGGAACAGCTCCGGCAGGTAGCCGATGCGGCGGCGCGCTCTCAGATCGCCCAGCGGCCGGCCGAGCAGCGAGCCTTTGCCTGAGCTGGGGCTCAGCAGTCCGAGCAGCAGCTTCACCGCCGTCGTCTTGCCGGCGCCGTTGGGGCCGAGGAAGCCGAACACCTCCCCGCGCGGCACCGACATCGTCAGTCCGGCGAGGGCGACCTTCTTGCCAAAGCGCTTGGTGAGCTCGACCGTCCTGACGGCGAGCGTGCCGGCGGCCGCCTCCTCGGGGATGGCGGCCGCCGCATCAGTCTTCTCCGCTAGCTCCGCCACTCTCAGCTGAGCCTAACGGCGAATGACTACTTCAGGTTATTGGCGACTTCGATGGCGTCGGCCTGCTTGATGGTGCCGGCCACCGCGTAGACGTGGCCGTCCTTGATCCACACGACCGCCGAGCCCACGCCGGTGTTGTCGCCCAGCGCGACGCCCTCGACTCCCTGGACCGTGACCGTCTGCGAGGAGCCGTACTCGACCGGCACCGGGATGAACAGAGTCGTGTTGGGATCCTTGATCGCCTTGATCGTCTTCTTCAGCTCGTCGGAGATACCCGGCAGGCTGACGATGTAGTCCTCCAGCGTCTGCTGGCTCACCTGGGTCGACGTCACCGTGGGCGAGACCGACTTGGCGATGATCAGCTGCGGCAGCTGGAGATCGGCGGCGTTGTCGCTGGCCGGCTGGTTCAGCTTGCCGAAGATCTCCCCGACCGCCGGCCCGATCGTGATGGTCAGCGTCGCGCCGTCCATCGAGGCGGGCAGCTTCGGCAAGCTCTTGCCTTGCGCTGCGGCCGCGGCCGCCGCCTTGGCGGCGCTGAACGTGAAGGTTGCCTCGGCGCGCGACATCGCGCCATACGTGACGGTGCTCGATACCCCGGCCGGAAGCTTGGAGACAACAGGCGGCTGGAAGCCCGCCAGGGTGGCCGCGTCGGCGGCGCTCGGCGTGACCTGCAGGTTGGGCTCCGTGGTCCAGTTCAAGGTGCCGTACTGGCCGAGCTGGGACAGCGCCTGGATGTCGTTGAGCGTGATCGGCACGGGCTGCACCCGAGTCGGCTGGAAGAAGAGTCCGGCAGCCGCAAACGCGACCACCACCAGCGCCGCGGCGGCGAACGCAGCGACGACCGCGAGCCGCATCGGGCGCATGACCGGCAGCCTGAAGCCATGCGAGGGCTGCGTCTTGGGCGCGCCCATCACACGGCTGTACGCGGCGCCGACATCGACCCTCGCGTCGGGCACGGCGAGCAACGTCGCGATCGAACGGGCATCGGACGCTATCGAGTCGTAGCGCGTCTTGCACTCGGCGCAACCGTCGAGGTGGGCCGAATCCGCGCCGGTCCGGGCGTCGACGTCGTCGACCATCCTGCGCAGCGTTCCGTCAGTTAGATGTGCCACGGGTGACCTCCTTGCGCAGCGTTTCCTCCGCGCGCCTCAAAAGCGTTCCAATCTGTCCGATTCCGACGCCGAGCGCCTGCGCGACCTCGGCGTAGCTGAGCCCGCTGGCGCGGAGCACGAGCACCGCGGCGGGTTTGGGAGCCATGCGGCCCAGCGCCTCGCGGACGCGGCGCCGGTCCTCGGCCACCTCGACCTGCATCTGCGGGTCGAGTGTCCTGTCGCCTTCCTCGACCGCCTGCGCGAACTCTCGCTTCTGCCGGCGGCGGGCGCCGCGCAGGCGGTTGAGGGACTCGTGGGCGGCGGCGCGATGCAGCCATGCCGGCGCGTAGGTCGCGGTGGCCGAGTGCAGCCGGTGATAGTCGATGAAGACCTCTTGCGCGACGTCTTCCGCCTCATGCGCGTCGGCGAGCACGCGATTGGCAATGCCGGCGACGCGCGCGTACTCGGCTTTGAAGAGCGCCTCGAACGCCGCCTGATCAGCGTCGGCGGCGGTCATGCGGCGCGCACCGAGATTCATGGCCACTACCCATCAAGCACCACCGGCGGGCCAAATATGACGCCGTCAGCTCACCAGGGCATGGCGACGCTTCGAGCTCCGGGCGATCTCGTCCTCGATGATCCCGAAGTCGGCGCGCGGAAGGGCGTGGATGTGGCCCTGGAACGCCAGCGTCCAATGCTCGGGCGGCCACTTGCGGACGTAGTCCAGCCGGTACGCGATCTCCTTGGCCGGCACCCAGTCCGCCTCCTCGAGGATGAGATCCGGTCGGATGTGCACCCGCCACGGGTAGTCCTCGTCGCGGCGCGACGAGCGCCAGATCGGCGTGTGGTCCTCGTACATGGGCGAGGCAACCGTCACCGTGGCGGCAAAGCCCATCCGGCCGGTCACGTAGTAGAGGAGCCGGTCGCCGGCGCGCATGGTCTCCACACGCCGCCGGTGACGGCTCTTCAGACCCTGGATGGAGAAGCCGTGCTCGCGCGTCTTGCGGAAGTTGTCCGGCGAGGTGACGACCATCCAGTACTGGGCGGTGCGTCCTCCACCCGACTTGCGCTTGCGCCGCGAACGACCGGGCTTGGCCTGGCGCTGCTCTCCTCCTGCGGGTGCTGTCTCCGGGCTATCCGACACTGTCCAGAGGTTACTTGCCGTTTGGAGAGGGCGTGTGCACGGGTCCGAGTTCCTGTGGCTCCGGGAGGAGCGCGCTCAGGTTGCGGATCTGGCCGATGTGGCCCATCTCGTGCCGTGCGACGAGCCGGCACAGCTCGAGCAGGGTCATCCCGCCTCCGCGCGGATCGTCGATGATGCGCTCCCACTCGGTCTTGCCCCATCCATGCAGCAGATCGACGGTCCTGCGCCGGACCCGAGCGAAGTCTTCGAGCGCCTCCTGCAGCGGCCGCGTCAGCTCCTGGTCGTGGCCTGGATCGATGGCAGCGCGGACGTCCGCGGTCGTCTGGCCGTGGAGGTGAGCCTGGCGGAGCATGCCGTCGACCTTGCCCGCCGAGTCGACCATGTGCGCGATCAGCCCGCCGAGAGTGGGGAATGCCGGGCCGTGGCGATAGCGCAGGCGGTTGTCGTCGAGCCAGTAGACGAGATCACTGGTCCGCTCCGGCACCGAGCTGAGCAGGAGCACGACATCGGCGGGCGTCATCTCCTCCTGGAGTTCCACGGTGGTTTCCAGCTTAAGGCCCTCACCGTGACCTATCTCCCCGATGAGGGGAGGGGAACCGTTCCCGAGGCGGCGATGGAGTTATCGCATACTCGGTGGCGATGGCCGAGGTGCAGGTCGCGTGCGACAACTGCGGGAAGGAGCTCGTACCCGACGCCGCCTACTGCGAGAAATGCGGCGCCCGCACGCGACGGGCCAAGCGCCTGGTCAGGCTGTCGATCCGGATCGAGCTCGTCTTCTTCGCGGCGGTGGTCCTGATGGTCGCCGGGTTCGTCTGGGTCTACGCCTTCCAGAAGTAGCTCCGTCTTTCTGCCGGCGGAAATGCACTGAGACGCGCCCGGGAAGAACTTTCTGCCGGCAGAAAGTTGTGGGCTACCTCCGGTAGATCGCCCGGCCCTCGACCTCGTCCTTGTTGAGGCGCTTGTTCAGGTGCAGGCCCTCGAGCAGGAACTCGATCACCGACGCGCGAACCTCCGGCCGGTCGGGTAGCCCCAGCCGCTTGAGCGCCGTCGCGATCTCCGGCGCGTCGCCGATCGCCCGCGTGTACGCGCGCGCCGAGATGTTCTCGCCGACCTCGAGCATCCCGCCGTCCTCGAAGCGGTTGACCACGCCCTCGAACTGCGAGGCGGAAAAGTGCCTGCTGAAGACCGAGCTGATCGCTCCGCGCTCCAGCCGGCCGAGCACCTGCTCCTCCTTGCCCTCGTCGAGGGCTTCGATCTCCACACGTCCTGCGGTCGACGAGGCGAGGAAGGCCAGATCGGTGATGCGCGGCACCGCCAGCGTCTCGCCGAGGCGCGCCGCGCGACGCACAGCGTTCGATGCCAGGTTCTCGACGTTGGCGATCGACATGCGGACCGACACGCCCGACGACTGAGAGATGTGCGGGCTGCGCCGAGCGAGGTGGGTGAGCTCGGCGACTATCTCCTTCATAAAGGAAGGAAAGATCAGCTCGAAGTCCTCGGGGATCGGGTTGCGCTCCGACTCCATGATCTGCATCTCTTCGGTGACGCTCAGCGGATAGTGCGTGCGCACCTGCGACCCGAAGCGGTCCTTCAGCGGCGTGATGATGCGGCCGCGTGACGTGTAGTCCTCGGGGTTGGCGCTCGCGATCACGAAGAGGTCGAGCGGCAGGCGCACGCGATAACCGCGGATCTGCACGTCCTTCTCTTCCATGATGTTGAGGAGTCCGACCTGGATTCGCTCCGCAAGGTCTGGCAGTTCGTTGAGCCCGAAGATGCCGCGGTTGGTTCGCGGCAGCAGGCCGTAGTGGATCGTCAGCTCGTCCGCGAGATAGCGGCCCTCCGCGACCTTGATCGGGTCGACCTCGCCGATGAGGTCGGCGATCGAGATGTCGGGCGTCGCGAGCTTCTCACCGTAACGGCGATCGCGACCGATCCAGGCGATGGCCACGCTGTCCCCGTCTTTGGCGACGAGGTCCAGGCACCGCCGGCAGATCGGGTCGTAGGGGTGGTCGTTGATCTCGCAGCCGGCGATCGCCGGCACCGCCTCATCCAGCAGGCCCACGAGCGAGCGCATGATGCGGCTCTTCGCCTGGCCCCGCTCGCCGAGAAGGATGACGTCGTGTCCGCTGATGATCGCGTTGGCCAGCTGAGGCAAGACCGTGTCGTCGTAGCCGACGATCCCAGCGAGCAATTGCTCCCCAGACCGCAGGCGCATCAGCAGGTTGCGCCGCATCTCCTCCTTGACGGTCTCCCGTCGGTGCCCGCTTG
>Ga0134128_10005978_pt1 | contig 14740 bp, 5 predicted proteins | sample KB31754_FD_96462 | JGI IMG/M metagenome (GOLD analysis project Ga0134128, IMG submission 96462) | Terrestrial soil microbial communities with excess Nitrogen fertilizer from Kellogg Biological Station, Michigan, USA - KB3-175-4 | ecosystem: Environmental > Terrestrial > Soil > Unclassified ... | reverse complement strand
TACGGCCTCTATGGCTTCAAAGAATTCAACACGATGCCGCTGAAGTGCATCGACCTGAAGACGGGAAAGGAAATCTGGTCACACGAAGGCTTTGGCCAAGGTGGATTGATTTTGGCCGGCGGCGATCTGCTGGTGCAGGGAGATCAGGGCGAACTGGTATTGGTCAAAGCTGATCCATCTGGATACCACGAACTGGCCCGGGCGCAGCCGCTGGCGGGCAAGTGCTGGCAGATGCCCATCGTCGCTGAGGGAAAAATCATCACGCGGAGCACGAAGGAAGCAGTCTGTCTTCAGGCGCAGTGAATATCAATCCTGCAGTTTCTGGGGACGTTTGAACCGGCGCGACTTTCTCATCCGACCAAATTTGAATTCGCTGCTCAGGCAGATCGTCGCGCCGCAAAAGCGTTCGAGCTGGCTGAGGGCGACATTGTGATCGAAGTCGCTCTCGGCCGCGCAGCAGTCGGAGAGGACAGTCAGCGGATAGCGATGCATGTGCCCATCGTGAGCCGAGAAGAGCACGCAGAGATTGGTGGCAATTCCGGTCAGAATCAGGCGCTGGACATTCAGATATTCCAGCAGCGGGACTAACGATGTCGCAAAAAAAGCCGAGTGGCGCGGCTTGAGGATAAAGTAATCGCTGGATCTCGGTTTGAGCGCCCGGCTCACCTGCGCTCCGCGCGCCCCGCGCCGTGTGCAATGGCGATAGACCTCCTGAAAACTGCTATGCCAATGGCCGAAGTTGTCATTGACGTAGATGACCGGAATGCCATGGCGGCGCGCCGTGTCGCGAAAAACGACAAGACGCGCCGCCAATTTTTTGGCCCACGGCAGGACTTTTTCTCCGCCCGGGAATTCCAGATCATTGATCGTGTCGATGATCAGCAGCGCATCGCCGGGTCGGGCGCTGGGCGTGGCGCGTTTTTGATTTCGCCTGGCCATCGGTAACTTCTAACGTCCCGCGCCAACCGGTTCACGCTGCGCCGATTCGTTCTCCGCCGCTGAATGCCTGGCTTCAAAGTGGAAGTCATGCTTCTTCGGATCCACATCGACGACGACCGTATCTCCTTCGCCAAACTGGCCCGACAGAATCGCGGAAGCCAGCGGGTTCTCGATTCGCTGTTGAATGACGCGCTTAAGGGGGCGAGCGCCGTAGGCAGGGTCGTAGCCTTCTTCGCTGAGCAGATGTCGCGCTGAATCGCTCAATTCGAGTTTCAGATGGCGCGCCGCAAGCCGCTTGCGGAGATACTCAAGCTGCACATCGACGATCTTGTCCAGTTGCTCGCGCGTGAGCGTATGGAAGAGAATCGTTTCGTCGATGCGATTCAGGAACTCAGGGCGGAAATTGAGCTTCAAAAGGTCGCGGACGGCCGCTTCCACTTCCCATTCCGGCGCCTGCTTGCTGGCCAGCTTTTGAATCTCGGCGGACCCGATGTTGCTGGTCATGACAATCACGGTGTTCTTGAAATTCACCGAGCGCCCCTGGCCATCGGTTAGGCGTCCATCATCGAGCACCTGAAGCAAGACGTTGAACACATCGCGATGTGCCTTCTCGATTTCATCAAAAAGGATCACCGCATAAGGTCTTCGCCGGACGGCTTCGGTCAATCGGCCGCCCTCTTCGTATCCAACATATCCTGGCGGCGCGCCGATGAGCCGGGCCACCGAATGCTGCTCCATGAACTCACTCATGTCGATGCGGACCATGGCGTTTTCATCGTCGAACAGGAATTCAGCGAGCGCTTTGCACAACTCGGTCTTGCCGACGCCGGTCGGACCCAGGAACAGGAACGAGCCGATCGGACGATTCGGATCGCCTAGCCCCGCGCGATTTCTTCGCACGGCATTGGCAACCGCCCGGACGGCAGCCGTCTGACCGATCACCCGCTGGCCAAGCCGCTCTTCCATCTTCATGAGCTTCTCGCGCTCGCCTTCGAGCATTCGAGAGACGGGGACGCCGGTCCATCGCGAAATCACCTGCGCGATATCGTCGGCGGTCACTTCCTCTTTCACCATCGACTGGCCGTCATTGGCAAAGTCGCGCAACCGCTGCTGGGCTTCGTCGATTTTCCGCTGGAGATCGCGCAGCTCGCCATATTGCAGTCGGGCGGCGGCTTCCCAGTTGCCTTGCCGTTGCGCCTGTTCCAGCTCAACGCGCTTCTGATCCATCTGCTCCTGGAGCTCTTTGATCTTGCGCATCGCCCCGACTTCGTTTTCCCAGCGGGTCATCAGGCGCGTATTGTTTTCCTGAAGGTCCGACAGCTCGCGCTCGGCCTTCTGAAGCTGCTGTTTAGAAGCCGGGTCTTTTTCGTGGCGAAGCGCTTCGATTTCGATCTGAAGCTGCATGATCCGCCGACGGACCTGGTCCAGCTCGGCGGGCATTGAATCGTTTTCAATTCGCAGTCGCGATGCGGCTTCATCGATCAGATCGATTGCCTTATCCGGGAGAAATCGGTCGCTAATGTAGCGATCCGATAGCACCGCGGCTGACACAATCGCCGAATCGGTGATGCGCACACCATGATGCGTCTGGTAGCGCTCCTTGAGACCGCGAAGGATGGCAATCGTATCTTCCACAGTCGGCTGGCCGACGTAAATCGGCTGAAAGCGCCGCTCCAGCGCCGCATCCTTCTCGATGTGCTTTTGATATTCATCGAGAGTCGTAGCGCCGATCGTTCGCAGCTCACCGCGCGCCAGCGCCGGCTTGAGCAGATTGCCGGCGTCCATCGAACCTTCGGCTTTGCCCGCTCCAACGACGGTATGCAGTTCGTCGATGAACAGGATCACCTGCCCCTCGCTCTGCGTGACTTCCTTGATGACCGCTTTCAGACGATCTTCAAATTCGCCACGGAATTTGGCGCCCGCGATCAGCGCGCCCATATCCAGCGCGATGATCCGCTTGCCCTTCAGCACATCCGGCACATCGCCATTGACCATGCGAATGGCCAGGCCTTCGACGATCGCCGTCTTGCCGACGCCCGGCTCGCCAATCAGGACGGGGTTATTTTTCGTTCGGCGCGCCAGCACCTGCATGGTCCGGCGGATCTCTTCATCGCGCCCAATGACCGGATCGAGCTTGCCCTGCCGGGCCGCTTCAACCAGATCGCGCCCGTAACGCTGCAGCGCCTGGTACTTGTCTTCCGGATTCTGATCGGTGACGCGTTGGCCGCCACGAACGTCCTTGAGTGCGCCAAGAATCGCATTGTGGTTGACGCCGCTGGCGGCAAGGATGTCGCGCGCCTCGCTCTTGACGCTGGCCAGCGCCAACATCAGGTGCTCGGTGGACGTGTATTCATCCTTCAGCCGATCGGCTTCTTTCTGCGCAGTCGTGAAAACGTCGTTCGTCGCACGGTTCACGCCCAGATGTGTGCCGGTGGCGGCGGGCAGCCGATCGAGCTGCTGCTCAACCGCCTGGCTGATCTGTCCAACACTGGCTCCGAGCTTCTGAAGGAGCGGACTGACCACGCCCTCTTTTTCCTCGAGCAATGCCTGAAGCAGGTGAAGTGGGAGCAGTTCCGGGTGATTTCGCTGCTGCGCCAGCTCCTGAGCGCGAGCGACGGCCTCCTGGGCCTTGATGGTTAATTTATCGAATCGCATGTGAGTAGGTTCCTTCCGCACCTCGGCGAATGCCGGGTGCTCAGTAAGCTATACTGCAAAAGCAGGACCAAGGTTCGTGTCAACTTCACACGAACGATGCGATAAATGACGGCGGCTTCGCCTTTTGAAATGCACAGCAGCCGCACGATTTCCACACAAATTCCGCGGGAAAATCAGCTTTTGAAGAAAGATAGTGGTTGGGAAACTGCTGGAGTGGCAGCCGGGGCCGCATCAATGCTCGCGTCGCCTGACAGGCTTGTCATCATCCGTCGATCCCGATGAATCGGCGAACTGCTCGGCCGACTGGTAGCGCGTGTATTGGAAGAAAAAGGATGGGATCGCCAATAGCAGTGTACAGACGGCCGCGACCACCGCGTGCGTGGGAACCTGGTGCAGCGATGGCAGCGTCCGATAACGCACGAGCACGATCGTCGCCGCTGATCCGATGACGACCATCGCCGCGCCGGAAAGACTCGTATAGAGCATGATCACATTGCGATAAAACATCAGCACCGGCGCGCCGACGATCACCGCGGCAGCGAACGCGACGAAGAATGTCCCGATGACATTGATCCCCGAGCTGGCAGTCGCCACCCATCCCAAGGCGGCGGCGGTCAATCCCACAGCCAGAGCGGAAACCCACCGCGTGTAATGCCACGTGGCAAACCCGGCGATCAGCGCCGCCAGCAGCATTCCGATCGGCAGCGAGTCGATCAGCATCCCCAACCCCGCGCCGATTAACAATCCGCACAGAATGGCCTGGATCGTCGTCACCAGCCTGAAGACCTGAATGCCCCATAACAAAAATGCAAATCCCATTAGCGCCAGGGACATCCCCACAAACGTGCCAATGTCCGACGTCGGCACGATCACGCGATCGGGCAGATGCTGGAAGGAACTAAACAGCGCGTGCGCTAATGGCATCTGAGAACGGCACCGCCCGGCGACATGCGCAGCCTAGTGCCACGTTTCTCATTCGACCAGCGAAGGGCCGAAACATGAATCGATCCGCACCCACGTGCCTCTCTCTATCAATTCAATCCCGCGAAGCCTTGCCCCACCTGACGATGGCGCTACAATCGCGCCGCTTGGCTGAAGTGGCTGAATCCATCCTGCTGCTGCACGTGACCGGCGAAGATAAGCCGGGCATCACGGCATCACTCACGCGCATCCTCGGCCGCCAGCAGGTCGAGATTCTCGACATCAACCAGACGGTCATTCACAAGACGCTTCTATTGGGCATGCTGGTGCGGATTCCGCCGGAGGTGGAATCGACTGCGGTTCTCAAAGACCTGCTTTTCACGGCTCATCATGCGTCGCTGCAACTGCGCATCACGCCGGTCGATGACGATCAATATGATGCGTGGGTCCAACGGCAGGGAAAGCCGCGCTACATCCTCACGCTTTTGGCTCGAAGGCTGGCCGCCGAGCATTTGGCGGCGGTGTCGTCGGTGATTGCCGATCAGGAACTGAATATCGACATCATCACGCGATTGTCCGGTCGTCCGCCTCGCGAGGATGATGGTCGGCCGCGGCGCGCGTGCGTGGAGTTTTCAATTCGCGGACAACCTCGCGATGAAGATGCGCTTCGAGCCGCCTTGATGGCGGCAACGCATCAGCACCCGGTCGATATCGCCTGGCAGCGCGACAACATTTATCGCCGAATTCGACGTCTCGTCGCATTCGACATGGATTCGACGCTGATCCAGCATGAAGTGATCGACGAGCTGGCGCGCGAGGCCGGCGTCTACGACAAAGTCGCCGCCATCACCGAATCCGCCATGCGTGGCGAATTGGATTTCAACCAGTCGCTCATTCAACGCGTCGCGCTGCTCAAAGGGTTACGCGCCTCTGCACTCGAGCGCATCGCCCACCGCCTGACGCTCAGTGAGGGAGCCGAACGGCTGATCTCCGCGCTCAAATCATTCGGATACAAAACCGCAATTATCTCCGGCGGATTTGCCTTTTTCGGAAATGTGCTGCGCGATCGGCTGGGCATCGATTACGTCCGCACCAATGATCTTGAAGTCGAGCAAGGCATGCTCACCGGCTGCGTGAAAGGCGAAATCATCAACGCAACTCGCAAGGCGCAGTTGCTTCAGGAGATTGCCGCGCAGGAAAATATCTCGCTTCAGCAGACGATCGCCGTAGGCGACGGCGCCAATGATCTTCCAATGCTCGCCGCCGCAGGATTAGGAATTGCGTTTCATGCCAAGCCACTCGTGGCGCAAAGCGCACGGCACAAAATCTCCACCCTCGGGCTGGATTCAATTCTCTATCTGATCGGTGTTCGCGATCGCGATCTGACGGCATAGACGAAGGTTACAGCGCCCCAAACTGTTTATACCCGCTGCTACCCGCGGCAAAGAGGCCAAAGTCGGTGGCATCGGCAGTCGTGGAGTTGTAATCGTAGTTGCCAAAGGCCCAGCCGGTGCCGGCGTTGGATTTTCCCGCGGCATAGAGGCCGAAGTCGGTGGCATCGACGGTGCCACTGAGGTCACTGTCACCATAGTAGGTGAACTTGACCATCACTTCATTGAGGTCGGATGTGTTGACGCCATCGAACGTGTTTGCACCGATGTCGTTGTTGTCCATCCAACCCAAGGCGCGGGTGCCGGAGCCGAAGTTGGCATCGTAGGAGGCTTCGGAGCTGTTGATGCCGGCGGTATCAAAGCCGCCACCATCGAAGCCGCTGGCGAGCAAGCCGGAGACCAGATTTCTGGCGACCGTTTCGTTGGTCGGGGCGTACTTGAGGATCATGTCGTTGTCGCCCATGTCGAAAGTACCGCCGGAGGCGATGTTCAATCCGCCAGCGTCCACTACTGCCACAGTGCGGTTGGCGTGGTGGGAATAGTCGCCCAAGGTAGCGCTGGTGTTGGCGAAGATGACTTTGGCTCCGGCAGAGATGTTGATGGCGGCAAAGGACAGTTGACGGATGCCGGAGCCGGAGTTGCGGGCCATCGTCGTGCTGCCGGCTTTGGCGGTAAGTGCGATTTTTGCAGGGAGTGGACCGTTCAGCACGAGAGTACCGGAGCCGTTCTTGGTGATGATGCCGGCGCCCGAAAGAGCGCCCGAGAGGGCGGCGGTGCCCGTGTCGCTGAGCGTGAAAGGTCCGGAGTCGGAGATCGGGCCGGTAAGAGAGAAGCTGTTGCCTGTGAATTGAATGCCGCCGGTGCCCGCGCTGAGCGTGCCGGCATAAGTGCTGAGAGTCGTGCCGCTGGTCTGCGTGATGGAAGAGGCGATGATTCCGCCGTTCGATTGTCCATTCACGTCCCCGCCGGTGGGCGTGAGCGTGGTCGCAGCGGTGCCGGAGTTGATGAACTGCACGAGCGTCAGGATCCCGCTAGTCTGCAACAGGACGCTCTGGTTGGTGGTGAGGATGCCAAAGCTAATGATGCCTTCATTGGGCGAGTTGACGGCGCCGACCGTCATGCCGCCGCTGTTGCGGTAACTGATTGGCGCCTGCGTGGTTGCGGCAATCATTCCGACGGCGTTGGTGCTGCTGGCATTCATGGAGAACGCGCGGCCGGAGGCCGGCAAGTTCAGCAGCAGCAGCCCGGCGGAAGTGACGCTGCCGGTCGCTCCTTCGGTCAAATCGCTGCTGCCACCCGGCTCGCCCGCGTTGCTCGCATTCACATTCAGGGCCACCGTTCCGACTGCGGGCGAAGCCGAGACTGTCCCATTCAGTAAGATGACTCCTTCATTATCCGTGTCGTTAAAGCCCGCGCGCAAATCGATGTTGCCGCCTGGTGCCAGGATCTGCGCGGTGCTGTTAATAACAATGTCATCGCCGGCGAGGAAGACCACGTCGCCGCCAGTGGATTGAACTGTGATACCGGCATTGACGGTGACGTTGTCGGTGTGGGGGGAGTTGTTATTTGCCGCGGATTCTGCCGTGGATTGGGTGAACGTGCCTGCGCTGGTGACGCTTGTCGCATACGTGACGGGGATGGCGGTGCTGATCGTTGTGGTGCCGCCAGGAGCGAAGTTGCCCAATTGATTGCCCGTCGTTCCATCCAAGGTATCGACGGGACCTATCGTCATCGGTCCGATGCCCGCCAGCGTTCCGATGTCTGCAATTCGAATGTTTCCGGAGATCGTGTTTCGGACTGCTAAGCCAGTGGCCACGATGTCCAGGCTAATGCCGGTGCCGGCGCGCGCGGCGAGGTTGGTTACAGTAATCGTATCACTTGCGGCAAGATCGTGGATGGTACCGCCGGCCTGTAGCGAAAGAATTGGGGCATTAATGCTGATTGGCGCCGTGACCGTAATTCCGCCGGTGACAAATGCATTGATGCGCAGCGTATTTGCGAAGATTCTGGCCAATTCTGCATTGGACAGATCCAGCTCCCCATCGGTTGTGGCGCCAAGCACTACCGAAAGCCTGAGGGACGTGGGCTGGATGGTGACAACGCTGCCGACGATCGAGTCAAGGGCGGGGTCGAGAACCAAATGATCCGCATTAATCGTTATGGCGCCAGCGTTGAAATCGATGGCCGTGGTAATCGAGTCCTCACCGAGGTTATTGGCGTTGGAAGCGATGGTCAGCGTGCCGGTGGCGCCGGTCGTCAGGGTGATATTCCCGTTGTAGGCGGCCAACCCTGCTCCGTTCACGTTATTGGTCGCCAGCAACGAAATGTTTTGCCCTGCCGTCAGAGTAATATTTCCCGCACCCAGCGTTGCAACATATGAGGCTTCATCGATTTTAATGTCGCTGCCCGCCGTCAGCGAAATGCTCCCGGGCGCCCCGTTTATGACTCCTATTTCGCCAAAGCCAGTGGCATCTCCGATCAGGAGGCTCCCCGCGGCATTAACTGTGATCGAGCCCTCGGCGTAGATACCGTTGGCGGCCCCCATGAGAATGTTCCCGCTGCTTGTCGTGACAGTGACACCTCCCGTTGCAACGATTGAATCGATACTGTTACCGGGTCCGACGTTTTCGGAGATGCTACCGGCGTTGGCGAGCACAATGTTTCCCGAGCCACCGGCTTGAATACCGTTCACGCCGGAGATGACGCCGCCGCCGATGGCGAGGCTCCCGGTGTTGTTGATGAATATGTCTTCAGTGCTGCATAACGCCGACAGAGTGGCGGCTTGAGTCGGGAGTGGGATCACCGATGAACCGATACCCGTGGATGCGGATAGTGCCAGGGTTGGAACCATCAACGTATCGCCGGCGCCGCTGGCGCTAATGCTCCCGCCGCTCAAAAGAGCGAGAATTGAAGTGTTCGCAGGAGTGATTGGACCCGTAACGGTAAGCGCTCCACCATATCCAACGCCGATGAACACCGAGCCGGCGGTGATCTTGTCCAGTTCCGCATCGGAGATGTCCAATTCGTTATCGGCAGCCGTTCCAAGCTGGACGGTTTGTCCAACGGTCTTTGGCTGAATAGTGACGACGCCCGTGCCCGCGGCGATGCTGTCGGAATCGGTAGCGAGGGCAAAATGGTCAGTGATAATGGTGATGTTGCCATTGCCGCCGTTGCGGGTCGTCCAGACGGTGGGCTCGCCGACAGCAAGTGGATCGGAATTGAGCGTGACCGTTCCGCCGGCGCCGCTTGTCATGATGATTGCGCCGCCTTGCGTGGCCAGCTCCGCGGCGACAATATTGAATGTCGCGAACAACGAAATGTTGCCGCCGGCAGTCGCGGTGATCGTTCCTGTGCCGTGCGCGCTGACTTCCGACCCATAGTCGATGTCAATGTCTCCGCCCGCGGTCAGGGTGGCGCTTCCCGCGCACACAACTCCGGCGTAGCTCGCGCTGATGGAATTACCGATCAGCAGATTGCCGGCGGCGTTGAGGGTAATGTTGCTTCCGGTGGAATTGACGGTGCCATCGAAGCTGTCAAAGCCGCTTCCGTTGTTGCCTCCCAGGAGAATGTCACCGCCACTGCTGGTTATGAGGCTCACACTGCCCGGCGCGCTGATGATGTCAAAAAAGAATCTTGCAGTGATGCTGCCGGCGCTCACCAGCACGATGCTGCCGCTGCCCCCCGTGTCCTGAATGCCATACACATTCGAAATCAGGCCCCCAGTAATCACAACATTTCCGGTGTTGCTGATGAAGATTCCCCCGGTGGCGGTCTGCGCAGAGAGGCTGCTGACAACGGTTCCCAGCCTGATTTTCGATTGACCAATTCCGGTGGACGCTAACATTGCAAGGTTCGGAACCGTGATGGAGGCGGCGGTGGCTTTGCCGGTGATGCTGCCGAGTGTCTGTAGTGCAAGGTTCAAAACGTTGGGGAGGCTGACAGCAGCGGAGACAGTGAAGTTGCCCGTAACGGCTGGGCCACCAATGAAGACCGTGCCGGCCGTGATCTTGCCCAGCTCTGCATTCGACAGGTCCAACGCAGTATCGGCAGTGTCGCCGAGCACAACTGCTTCCGATTTCGTGACCGGCTGAATGAATACCACACCCGCGCCGGCATTGATGTCATCGGTGGCGGCGTTGAGAACGATGTGGTCGGCAATGAGAGAGATATCGCCATTGCCGCCATTGCGAGTTGTCGAAATGGAATCAGCTCCAATGGTGGCCGCTGCGGAATTAATCGCGATTGTCCCGCCGGCACCGGTCCCCACCGTGATCACGCCGCCCTGCGTAGCCAGCGCCGCCGCGAAAATACCATTCGTCCCCAGCAGAGAAACATTGCTTGCTGTTGCCAGGATCGTACCGGTGGCGTGCGCGCTGACATATGAATTCTCATCGACGTTGATGTTGCCGCCGGCAATCAACGTGATGCTTCCCGCGCTGATGACATCGCCATAGCTGCCGGTTGTCGGGTCACCGATCATCAGGTTTCCGGCGGCATTTAGCGTGACGGTCCCCGCGCTGGAGTTGGCGGCGCCAGCATAAATGTCAAAACCGGCGCCGTTGAAGCCGCCCAGAATGATGTCGCCGCTGCTGGTCGTGACGGAGAGATTTCCCGGTGAGCTGAGAATATCACCGAAAATGGTGGCGGTAATGCTGCCGGCGTTGTTGAAGGAAATAATACCGGAGGTCATGACCTGCATGCCGTTCACGCCCGCAATCACGCCGCCGTTGATAACGACGTTTCCCGTGTTGCTTAGGAAGATGCTGCCTGTGCTGGTCTGCGCTGAGAGGGTTGACACCTGAGTCAGGAGCGCGCGAGTCGAGAAGCCGATCCCGGTGCCTCCTGAAAGGGCAAGCGTAGGCGCGGTAACGGAGTCGGCAAAGGCATTGGCGAAGATCGTGCCGCCGGTTTGCAGCGCCAAGGCCGTAGGGTAGCTGATCGCGGTGGTCAACATGAGGTTGCCGGTGTCGACTGCATTTCCAATGTGGAGCGTGCCAGCGCCGATCACGCCCAGTTCCGCATTCGACAGGTCCAGCTCCGCATCTGTAGTGGTGCCGAGCTGAATCACTTCCGCATTCGTCCGCGGTTGAATATTGACTGTGCCTGAGCCGGTATAGATGGAATCAGCGGCGGTGCTGATTACGAAGTGATCCGCAGTAATCGTGACAGTGCCGCTGCCGTTGACAAAACCGCCCGTTGTCGTGATCGACTGTTGGCCGAGAAACTCGCTCCCGTTGCAATCGACGGTCAGCGTTCCGCCCGCGCCGGTGGTCAGCGTGATAGGCGCACCGTTGGTCCCCATGCCTGCGGGGCTCAAACCGTTCGTCGCGAGCAGGGAGATGTTAGTTCCGGCTGTTGCCGAAATGCTTCCACCGCTGATGTATGAACGCACATCGAGATTAATCTTCCCAGCGGCGGTAAGGACGGTGCCTCCACCAGTGGCGTTGACATAGCCTGGCGTCAGAGTGCCCGTATCCCCGATGAGCAGGTCCCCGGCCGAATTGAGCGTAACCGTGTTGAAACTTGAAGCCTGATTGGAGCCGCCCAGGAGGATGTTGCCGCTGCTGGTCGTCACCGTGACGCTGTCCGGTGCAAAAACGGAATCGAGGTCGTTGCCGCTGATTACCGTAACGGCGCCGGCGTTGTTGAGCACAACGCTGCCCGAGGCACCGTTGTCTTGCACGCCATTGACTCCCGAGATTACTCCGCCATTGATCGAAAGGTTGCCGCTGTTGTTGATGAAGATTCCGCCCGTCGATGTCAGGGCCGACAGATTGCTGACCGAGGTGATCAGCGGGTGCGCGCTTGAGCCGATGCCGGTGGACGCCAGCAAGGCCAGCGTCCCGCCCGTAATCGCGGTGCCGGTGCCCGAATAATTGATCGAAGCGTTGTCCGTGAGCGCTACCGTGCCACTGCCAGCGGCGATGCCGCTGCCGCCGGTCAGCGTGACGTTTCCTGTGTTGCTGATGTAGATCGCACCTGTGCTCGTGCTGGCCGACAGGTTGCTGGCCGCTGTGGGAAGGACGGTGGTCGATGTGCCGATGCCGAGGCTCGCGTTGAGCGTCACCGTCGTGGCCTCGATTGGGCCCGGCCCGGGAGACGTCAATACAGTAATCGATCCTTTGCCCGCAGCAACATTGGCGCTGGTCAGCGGCGTAGGGCTGGCATAGGTGCCGCCGCTCAACTGCCCGGTCGAAACGGTCCCGCCGGCGCTAAGGGCGATCGACGAACCCGGCCCTGAGAGAGTGATGAACTTAATAGTGATGTTCCCGCCAATGCCTTTGGACACGGGTGCGCTCTGGATGGTCAATGTCCGATTGGAGGTTGAAAAACTAAGTTGTGCTCCGGTCAGGTCGGCAATGTCCCCGGTTTCTGTTCCGGTAGTGCCGGCGCTGACGACGACGTTGTTGCCGGCAGACAGGGCGTTGCGAATATTCACCCACGGGACATTTGCTCCGGTGGCGGTGGCGGTGAAAGTCGTTGTGCCCGAAACGGTCGTCACGCTTACGCCTGCCAGTGCATTATTCGAGAGCGTCATATTCCAGGCGAACAGGATTCGTTCTTCGAGCTGTTCGATGGCACAGCGCGCGGCGCGGCGGAGCGGGGGCCGTCCCGCACGACTCATGCGGAGAGTGCGCGGTCGCTCGCAAGGGGCATGGGCGTGGTCAAGCACCATGTTTTTCCTTCGTCAGGGAAATAGACGTGAACAGCAAGAAAGGATGAGCAGTACCAGTTGCCGATCCCGCTTGCCGGCTAGCCTCAGCCCACATGGTAGCAAGACAGACAGGGCACCAGCAAATTTTTAATAATGCATCGGTTCCACAAGTTCGGGGCAGGCGGAGACACGTGCGCGATCTATAACGCGCTCGGCTCCAGTTTGGCTAAGGAGAACCAAGGCATCCGGCAAATTGTGATCAAGAGCGATGAGGGCGTCTACAGCGTGATGGGGCCATTGTCGGAATAACTGACAATTACAGCGCTCCAAACTGCTTATATCCGCTGTTACCTGCGGCAAACAAGCCAAAGTCAGTGGCATCGACGGTGCCGCTCAGATCACTGTCGCCGTAATAGGTGAACTTGATCATCACTTCATTAAGATCGGATGTGTTAACGCCATCGAACGTATTGGCACCGATGTCATTATTGTCCATCCAGCCCAGGGCGCGCGTACCTGAGCCAAAGTTGGCGTCGTAGGAGGCTTCGGAACTGTTGATGCCGGCGGTGTCGAAGCCACCACCATCGAAGCCACTGGCGAGCAAGCCAGAAACCAGATTTCTGGCGACCGTTTCGTTGGTCGGGGCGTACTTGAGGATCATGTCGTTGTCGCCCATGTCCAAAGTGCCGCCCGATGCCACACTCAGCCCGCCTGCATCAACAACTGCGACCGTACGGTTGGCATGGTGAGAATAGTCGCCGAGGGTGGAGCTGGTGTTAGCGAAGACGACCTTAGCCCCTAAGGAGATATTGATGGCGGCAAAGTCGAGTTGCTGAATGCCGGTGCCGGAGTTGGCGGGGATGATGGTGGTGCCGGAGGTGGCGTTGATGGTGGTCTTGCCGGTGCCGGCGGCGACGTAGACGGGCGAGGAGTCATTGTTGGTGACGGTACTGTTGCCGGAGGCGAGGTTGAGGGTGGCGGAAATCGCTCCGCTCAAATTGATCGCGTCATTGCCGCCATTGCTGGCATAGGAGACTTTCGTTACTGCTGAACTGTTGTATTGCTTCGTGGCTCCATTGAGGATGAGCGTCAGCAGTCCGCCGGAATTGGTGAAGGAGATGGAGTCGTCTCCAGAACTTCCGGTGACGGAAAGAGTGCCGTTGAGAAGGCTAATATTAGGCACGCCGGCCGCAACAACGTCTAAATCCACCTGCAATGAACCGCTCGGCACGATCGTTGGTGGCACCGCAATCGAATACGTCGGGGCCGTCTGATACTGCCACGCAACCGCGTCAGGTACACCGCACCCCGAAGGATCCATCGTCGGAAATGGAGATCCTGCCGGAGAAGGATTCGTAGGATTTGCAATCCAAAACCGCGCGTTTGGAGCGATACCCGCCACGGAGGCGTACGCGGATGCGAGGCAATAGATGCCAGCCGAGTAGTGAGCTCCGGTTACCGCCGCACACCACGCAGCTATGTAATCGAGTTCCGGCTGGGATTGCGCTCCGGACGTCTCGATGTCTAAATAAACTATTGTTCCCGTCGGGAACCCCTCTTGCGTTAGTAACGGGACTGTGGAGTTGGGTAATCCGATCGAATTCGTTTCACCCGAATTGCCGTCCGCCGCGCCCTTAGCAGCCGACGGATTAGAGGAATTACCGGGGTCTTGGCTTTCATGCGCGGGATCCTGCTCGCCGATGTATATCGGAGCTGCTGTCCAATCCGTCGATAACGTTGCAAGATGCCCCATCCAACTGTTCCCGCCTTCACCGGCTACATTTCTACTCGGTGCTGGATAAAGGTAATAACCAACCCATGAGAGGTTCGTGTTCTCGTGGAGCCAAGTCATTGCGGCGTCTCCAGGGTAGGTATGTGTATCGAACCCGGCGAGAACCGTCCCAGGCTGCGGAGACGTGCCGTCCGAAGCCTGGAAATACCGAAGCGAGGAGACGGCGGTGCCCTCGGTGCTGCCGCTGAAGCTGGTCATGTTCCAGCGATATTGGTGGTTGTTGACCAGGTAGCCGCTGGGGATCGTGTAGGATGTGCCGGTCAACGGCGTGCTAGTCGTCCCGCTGGAGTTGGGGAAGACTAATGCGCCAGTGGTCACGTCGCGCACGTACAGCCCGTAGCCGGTCGCACCCGAAACAGAGTTCCACTGAAAAGTCGGCGTGAGCGT
>Ga0134128_10005977_pt1 | contig 14741 bp, 12 predicted proteins | sample KB31754_FD_96462 | JGI IMG/M metagenome (GOLD analysis project Ga0134128, IMG submission 96462) | Terrestrial soil microbial communities with excess Nitrogen fertilizer from Kellogg Biological Station, Michigan, USA - KB3-175-4 | ecosystem: Environmental > Terrestrial > Soil > Unclassified ... | reverse complement strand
TGGGCATTGCGAATCCGCTCCCCGAGAAGTCGGAATGAAGCACGGCGACGTGCTCACATCCGGCAGGTTAGGGAAATGGCGGCGGGGAGAACAACCGTTGCCCGTCATCGGTTGAACACGCCAGGTGAGAACCGGGGTTCCGGATTCTCTGAAGTGTTCAAACCGGGTATTTGACCGCCCCACGAGGCGTTGCCAACCTTGCTGGGAATCCCGCTTAAAGCAGCGTCCATAGCGCGGACAAGCGGCACAGCGGTGATTTCTCCGATGCCTTTCTCGACCTTTCTGAGGATATTCAGTGGTCAATCTGGAAATGACGGCGCAGCGGCCCGCCGCGCCGCGGGAGCGGGCGGACGACGCCGAACTCGTGGTCCGCGGCGGCCGCAGGCTGCGCGGCACGACCGCCGTTTCCGGTTTCAAGCACTGCCTGGTCACCCTCGTGGCCGCGGCGGCGGCCGGCACCGGAACGGTCCGGATCGCCGGCTGCCCGGACGTCGTCGAGACCCGGGTCCTGACCGAGCTGCTGCGCGGCTTCGGCGCGCGCGCCGAGCGGGACGGCGACGTGCTGACCATCGACGCCGGCGGCTTGGCCTGCTCGTCGATCGCCACGCTTGACGCGGGCCGGATCCACGGTTCCGTGTATCTGGCTCCCGCGCTGCTGGCCAAGACCGGCCGGGCCGTGATCCCGGCCGGCGGCGGCTGCCGGATCGGCGACGGACCCGCGCAGCACCGGCCGGTGGCGCAATATGTCAGTGTCCTGGAACGCTTCGGCGCCGACGCCCGCGCGCTGCCGGGCGGTGACCTGGAGGTAGCCGCCGGCACGCTGCGCGGCACCGAGATCGACCTGCTCGACTACGCCGCCGACCGCGCCGCGATGACCGGGCCGCTGTACTCCGGCGCCGCCAAGATGGCGCTGCTGGCCGCGGCGGTCGCCGAGGGCGTCAGCGTCCTGCGGCACCCGTATCCGAAGCCTGACTTCACCGACCTGGCCGACATGCTGCGCGACTTCGGCGCGGACGTCGAGAGGTCGCGGGGCGGGAGCGTGATCGTGCGCGGGCGCGGCAGCGCGGCGCTGGACCGGGACACGACGCAGACCCTGATCCCCGACCTCATCGAGGTAGTCACCTGGCTGTGCGCGGGCGCGCTCTACGGCGACGGTCCGCTGACCGCGACCGGCGCCGGGATGCACCGGGCCGTCAGGGCACTGGCTCCCGAACTGGACGTGCTTACCACGATGGGGCTGCACATCGACACCACCGACCGGTCGGTCACGGTACACCCGGCCGATCACCTCGAGCCGGTCGATTGCGTCATCGCCTCGCACGGCGTCTACAGCGACAGCCAGCCGTTCATCGCGCTGCTGGCCGCGCACGCCCAGGGCCAGTCGCGTATCACCGAGACCGTCTGGGGCCAGCGGTTCGGGTACGCCGGGGGCCTCGCGGAACTCGGCATGACAGCGCAGGTGAGCGGCAACACGCTGACCGTCCACGGTGTGCGGCCGCCATATCGTGTCGGCCGCAGTCTCGTGGCCGGCGACCTGCGCGCGGCGGCGGTCCTGCTGCTGGCCGCCCTCGGCGTGCCGGGCACCACCTCGCTGCGCGGCACCGGGCACTTGGCCCGCGGCTACGCCGACCTGCCGGGCGCGCTGCGCCGCCTGGGCGCCGATCTCACCGTCCGCCCCGTCTGAGGGAGTAACCGTGGCCGAGAACACCCTGCTCAGCATGGACCGGACGACCGTGGCAGAACCCGTACTCAAGCACGTGCCCGGGGACTTCCTGGTACGCGAGAACGTCGTGGTCGACCTCGTCGACGAGAAGGCGGCGACCCATCAGTACTCGTTGTTGCGCAAGTCCGGCTACACCACCATGGAGGCCGTGCGGCTGCTGGCCGACCGCCTGGCGTTGGCCGCGCGGGACATCACGTACGCCGGTTTGAAGGACGAGGACGGCATCACCGAACAACTCGTCGCCCTTCCCGCCGGCCACCTCCCGGCACGGCGCTTCTGGCGGGACGCGGAACGCTGGCTCGAACTCCTGCCGTACGGACTTGGGGACGGGCCGCTGGAGATCGGCCGACTTGAGGGAAACGGCTTCCGGGTCACTTTGCGCGACCTCTCGCCGGCCGAGGCCGCGACCCTGTCCGCCGCCCGCAAGATCAACCTGCTCTTCCTCAACTTTTACGACACGCAGCGCTTCGGCGTCCCCGGCGGCCCGAAACTCACGCACGTCCTGGGCGGCGCACTGCTCGACGAGGACTGGCACACCGCGCTGAGCGTCCTGATCGGCCTCGACGCGCCCGAGAGCGGGCTCGCCGCCGACTGGCGCGGCACCGCGCGCGACTTCTTCGCGGCGCTCGATCCCAGGACCACCTCGTTCTACCTCGCCGCGCACGCGTCCGCGCAGTGGAACGCCGACTTGGCGGACGTGGTCGCGCATGCCTGCCCGCAGCAGCACATTGACATCGAGCTGGACGGCATGGACTACCGCTATGTCGATTCCGACGACGCGGCCGCGGCGGTGCTGGGCGCCGCGCGGGAATTGCCGTTCACCAAGTACGCCTTCCGCGACGGCGCCGTCACCAGCCGCCTCTCCCCGCGCCCGACCGTCGTGCAGACCACGGTCGAGGTAGGGGCCGACACGCCGGATCCGTACTTCCCCGGCCGATGCGCCGTCCCGCTGAGCTTCTTCCTGCCGTCCGGCAGCTACGCGACGGGCGCGATCCGCCAACTCGCCCTCCGGTTCCGCGCGGGTGAGCGGTGATGCGGCGGCTGGAGAACTTCATCGGCGCAGCCGCGGCCGCACCCGAGGGATCGCAATACTCGACGATCCTCGATCCGGCGACCGAGGAGCCCATCGCGCTGGCGCCGCGGTCCAGGGAAACCGAGGTCGACCGGGCGGTGCGCGCCGCGAAGGACGCCGCGCCGATCTGGCGGCAGAGCACTCCCGCCGACCGCGCCCAGGCGCTGCTGCGGATCGCCGACGACGTGGAGCGCGCGGCGCAGGAGTTCGCTGACCTCGAGGTCGCGAACACCGGCAAGCCACGCGAGCTCACCCTGAACGAGGAGATCGCGCCGGCGGTGGATCAGCTGCGGTTCTTCGCCGGCGCGGCCCGCACCATGGCCGGCCGTCCGGAAGGGGAGTACCTCGCAGGGTACACCTCCTCGGTCAGCCGCGAGCCCGTCGGCGTGTGCGCGCAGATCACGCCGTGGAACTACCCGCTGCAGATGGCGGTCTGGAAGCTGGGGCCGGCGATCGCGACCGGCAACACCGTCGTGCTCAAACCCGCCGAGACGACGCCGCTGACCACGCTGCGGCTGGCCGCCGTCGCCGCACGCCACCTGCCGCCGGGAACGCTGAACGTCATCTGCGGCGACCGGGACACCGGCGCGCTGCTCGCCGCGCACCCCGAGGTGGAGATGGTCTCGCTGACCGGCAGTGTCCGGGCCGGCCGTGAGGTGGCCGCCGCGGCGGGGCCGGCCCTCAAGCGGCTGCACCTGGAATTGGGTGGCAACGCGCCCGCGATCGTCTTCCCCGACGCGCGACTCGACGCCGCGGCCGAAGGCATCACGCAGGCGGGGTTCTTCAACGCCGGACAGGACTGCGTCGCCGCGAGCAGGGTGCTGATACACGAGGACATCCTCTACGACTTGCTCGGCCGGCTGGTCGAGCGCGCCAAGGCGACGCGAACCGGACCGCCGTCCGACCCGGCGGCCGACTACGGGCCGCTCAACAACGCCGCGCAACTGGCCCGGATGGCCGGCCTGATCGCCCGCGCCCCGGCATACGCCAAGGTGCTGACAGGCGGGGAGCGCGTCAAGCGCAGCGGCTACTTCTTCGCGCCGACCGTGATCACCGGCCTGCGCCAGGACGACGAACTCGTGCAGGAAGAGATCTTCGGGCCGGTATTGACCGTGCAGAGCTTCGCCTCGGCTGATGAGGCCCTCGCTCTTGCCAACGGCGTGCCGCAAGGGCTGGCCGCGAGCGTCTGGACCACGCACCGGCCGACGGCCAAACGGTTCGCCCGCGACCTGGCCGCCGGCTGCGTGTGGATCAACACCCATCTGCGCTTCGCGGCGGAGATGCCGCACGGCGGCTGCAAGGAATCCGGCTACGGCAAGGACCTGTCCGGCTACGCGCTGGAGGACCACACCCGGATCAAGCACGTCATGGAAGCCGACTGACTCTCCCGGCCGAGACAACCAGGCTCGGCCGCACCGACGAGGGAAGGGACCAGAAAGTTGCTGACCACGACCGCGATCGACCACGTCGAGGAACCGTTCACCATCCACCTCGCCCACGGGCTGCTGACACCGCAACAGGCGGACGCTCTGTACGCGACCGCTCCGCTGCTCAACGCCGAGCAGATCGCCCAGGTCGACCCGAACCACGAGAAGCAGTACCGGATGAACCTGGTCTACCTCGTGCGCGACGGCGAGAGCTCGGACGCCGCGACCGCGCTGTCCCCAGAGTGGGCCGAATTGCTGCGTGACCTGCGCAGCGAGCAGTTCATGGACTGGCTCGAAGCCGGCACCGGGCTCCAGTTGCGCGGGCTGCCGCTGGACATCGGCGTGTACACGCACGTCGACGGTGACTTCATCTCCTGCCACAAGGACAAACCGAACAAGGCGATCACCGCGATCCTGTACCTCAACAGCGACTGGCCGGCCGGCAGCGGCGGAGAGTACGAGGTCCGCGTCAGCGGCGACCCCTCCGTCGAACCGGTGCGCCGCATCGCCCCGCGCGCCGGCCAGTTTCTGGCCTTCCCGCCTGGGGACCAGTCCTGGCACTCGGTCTCCCGGGTCGACACCGGCGGCGCGGTCATCCGGCTGACCGTTCAACTGGAGTTCTGGTTCGAGGACTGGCAGACACGCTACCGCCGGCGGCCTGCGGAGACGGAGATCACCAGTAAAGTCGTGAACTGACAAACCGGCTGTCTACGCACCCCACCCGAACGGACCAAGAGCCATGCAGACGCAAACCGAAGGGCGGCCGGAAGCCGTCGACGAACCGGCCCGGCCGCGCGGCTCCCGGCCGTATCTCATCGGCGTCGCGATCGACGCGCTGGGCAGCGGCCTGTGGATGCCGTTCGGCCTGATCTTCTTCACCAGGGGCCAGCACCTGGCCGTGGCGCAGGTCGGTCTGGCGCTCACCCTCGGCGGCGTCATCGGCCTGGCGTTCGGGCCGTTCACCGGGACGCTCGTGGACCGCAGCGGCTGCGCGCCGGCGCTCGGCGCGAGCAATGTGCTGCGCACCGCCACCTTCGTGCTATACCCGCTCGTGAACGCGGCATGGCAGGTGGCGTTGCTGGCCATGGTCACGGCGGCGGCCGACCGGATGTTCTGGACCGCTAACTCGCCACTGCTCGGCCGGATCGCCTCCGGCCGGCAACTGGACCGCCTGCTCGGGACGCAGAGCGTCATCCGCATCGTGGGACTCGGCGTCGGCGCCGCGCTGGCCACGCCGCTCGCCGGAAGCGTACGCGGGCTGCACGCGGTGTCCTATCTCAATGCCCTAACCTTCGCGGTCACCGCGCTCATCGTCTTCCCGGTGGCCCGCAGGCTTGAGGCCAGGCCGGCCGGCGGCGGCGAGGACGACGCGACCCCCGCGCAGCCGGCCACCTGGGGACGAGTCCTGCGCGACCGCGGCTACGTATTGCTGTGCGTCGCGCAACTCCTGCTCGCGCTCGCGGCTTCCAGCTTCGTCGTCATCCTTCCCCTGGTGGCGCTGTCGGTGCTGCACGGTCCGCTGTGGCTGCCCGGCGGCTCGATCGTGGTCGGCAACGTGGTGCTCGCGGCGGTGCAGAATCCGGCGGTCCGGCTCGGCGAGCGCACGGCGCGCTGGCGGGTGATCGCCGTGTCCGCGGTGGTGTTCACGGCGGCTTTCGTCCTGATGCTCCCGGGGCAGGGCCTGTCCAAGCCCTGGGTGATCGTGATCGTGCTGGCCTCGTCGATCGTCGGAGTGATCGCCGAAGCGCTGTTCGCGCCGCTGATGACGGCCGCCGCCAACCAGGCCGCGCCAAAAGGGCTGGCCGGCCGCTACAGCGCCCTGTTCCAGACCTCGTGGGGCGCCGCGAACGTGCTGGCGCCGGCCGTGTGCACCGGCCTGCTCGCGGCCGGCTACGGCTTCCTGTGGCTGGGGCTGTCCGCCCTGGTCCTGCTTACCATCCCGATCCTGATCTACGTGACACCGCGGCTGCCGGCGGGAGCATTGCGCGCCTGACGGCCGGCCGCCCCGGATGCCCGGAGGCACGAGAGATGAGCCACATCCAAGTAACGCAGGCAGCGGCCGCGTCGACGCTCAAACGATTCCCGGCCTCCTGGACCCAGGAGCAGTGGTGGTTCCTGGACCAGTGGCGCGACCGCGCCGCGGCCGGCTCCGCGACGACAGGCCGCGCCGCGACTAACTCGGCGGCGACGCAATGTCCGGCTGCTGACCGCGCCGCGCTGGCCGCCGCCCATCTCGTCGCGCTGCGGATCAAAGGCGTCATCGATCTCGCGGCGCTGCGCGCGGCGGTCGCCGACCTGGTGGCGCGGCACGAGGCGCTGCGCACGGTGTTCGTCCTCGCCGAAGGGCGGCTCGAACAGGAGATCGCCGCGCCGCCTGCGGATCCGCTCCTGGTCGTGAACGCCTCCGAAGTCGCCGCGCAGGATCCGGAAAGCCGGGTGGCGCGCATCGTCGCCGAGCAAACCCGGCACGCCTTCGACGAGTCGGCCCCCTTGTTCCATGCTCGTCTGGACCTCCTCGGCCCCGACGATCACCTGCTGAGTCTGACGGCGCATCCGTCGATCGCGGATCAGCGGTCGATGACCATCCTGGTCCGTGATCTGAACGCGTTGTACGCGTCGCGGCGTGCGGGGGAGAGCCCTCGGCTCGCGGCTCTCGACTCCTCCTATGCCGAATACGCCGCCCAACAGCGCGCCCTGCTCGACGGACCGTACGGCAACCGGCTCGACAGTTACTGGCGTGAATGCGTCGCCGCCGCAGCGAGCGCGGAACTTCCGGTCGACCACACCCGGCCGGCGACGATGTCCTTCCGCAGCGACCGGGTCGAGGCCGTGATTGAGCAGCGCGCCGTGCAGCGGCTTGAACGCGCCGCCGACGACGCCGGCACCGACCTCGAAACCGCGTTGCTGGCCGCGACCGCAGTAGTGGTCGCGCGGCATGCCGCGAGCGACCAGGTGACCCTCGGCCTGGCGCACGACGGACGGCCCGCGCCGGAACTCGAGCACGTCGTGGGGCCCTTCTGCGACCTTGTTCCGGTGACCCTCGAGATATCCGGCGCCGCCGAGGTCCCGGCGCTGCTCGCGGCGGTCCGCGCCGAGCGGGACAACGCCCTGGCGCACGCCGCCACGCCGTTCCCGCGGATCGCGCAGCAGGCGACCGGACCGCGCGACAGCAGCCGGCATCCGGTCTTCCAGATCGGGGTCGAAGTCACGGCGCAGGATGGCGCCGGGATCGACGGCGCGCTCGGTTGCCACGCGGCGGCAGCCATCGAGGCGGCCGGCGTTGACCAGCGGCTCGACCTGTGGGTGCGGTGTGCGCGGTCGGCCGTCGGCGACCTGTGGATCCGCCTCGACTACGCGACCGACCTTTATGACAGTGCTCGCATGCACTACCTGGCCGGGCATGTGGCCGAAGTGCTCCGCGCGATCGCGGACGGGGCGTCAGGTCCGGTGGCGCACTTGCCGATGATGACCGAGCACGAGCGCGGCCTGCTGGAGCGCGACTGGCAGGGCGAGTCGCGGCCCGCGCCGACGGCGATGGTGCACGACTTGTTCGCCCGCCAGGCCGTCCGGACCCCGCATGCCGTCGCGGTCGAGGAGCCCGGCAGACGGGTCACCTACGCGCAGTTGGATCTCGCGTCGACCCGCCTCGCGAATCATCTGCGCGACCTTGGCGTCGGGCCCGACGTCCCGGTCGGCATGTCCCTGGAGCGCGGCATCGAGGCCGTGACGGCGATCCTGGCCATCCTCAAGGCCGGGGGCGCGTACCTGCCGCTGGATCCGACCTACCCGGCCGAACGCCTCACGTACGTGCTCGAAGACTCCGGGGCGCCCGTTCTCATCACGCGCGAGGGGCTGCTGCCGCTGTTCGGCGCGACGCATGCGGCGCGCGCGGTGCTCGTCGATCGTGACGCCGACGAGCTCGCGCGGGTCTCCGAAGCGCCCGTACCGCCCGCCGCCGGGCCGGACAACCTCGTCTACGTCATGTACACGTCTGGATCGACCGGACGTCCCAAGGGTGTGCGGACCCTGCACCGGTACCTGAGCTGGTACCTCGACTGGTTCATCGAGGCGATCGGCGCGGACGCGTTCCGCCGCGTGTTCGGGACCATCGCCTTCTCCTTCGACGTCTCGGCCATGGACATCTGGCCGCCGCTGCTGTCCGGCGGCCGGCTGCGCCTGACCGAGGGCCTGCTGGCCGTGCCCGAGGACTGCGCCGAGTTCGACGGCGTCACGTTGATGAACCTCGTGCCGTCGGTCCTCGCCGAGTTCCTGCGGCACAACCGGCTGCCGAAGGGGCTGCGCACCATCACGGTCGGCGGCGAGCATCTGAGCGACCAGCTCCTGGCCGACATCTTCCGGAACTCAGACGTGACAGACGTCTGGCACCTCTACGGCCCGACCGAGACGACCGTCTTCGTCACCGCGCAGCACCTGCGCCGGGACCACCCCGAGCCGATCACCATCGGCCGCCCCGTCTTCAGCACCCGCGTCGATATCCTCGACCGGCACGGCCGGATCGCCCCGATCGGCGTGCCAGGCGAGCTGCACGTCTCAGGGCCCTGCGTCGCGGATGGCTATCTGGACCGCCCGGAACTGACCGCGCAGCGCTTCCTGCCGAACCCGCACGCGCCCGGCGCGGTGATGTACCGCACCGGCGACATGGCGCGCTGGGGCTTTGACGGCCAGATCGAATTCCTCGGCCGGGTCGACAACCAGGTGAAGATCCGCGGAGTGCGCATCGAGCTCGGCGAGATCGAAGCAGCTCTGGAGCGCCACCCCGACGTGGCCTCGGCCGTCGTCGCGGTGAAGGAGAACGTCGCCGGGGCACCGGAACTGGTCGGATACCTCGTCGCCGGGCCCGCGGGCGCCGACCTGGAGGCGGTGCGCTCGTTCGTGCAGGAGCGGCTGCCCAGCTTCCTCGTCCCGACCGCGCTGCTCGCCATCGCCGAGATCCCGCGCTCGCCGGTTGGCAAGGTGGATCGCAAAGCCCTGCCGACGCCTGCGCAGCTGCGTTCGGGCGGCCCGCACGCGGCCCCGTCGACCCCGGCCGAGCGGCTGCTGGCCGACGTCTGGAAGCAGCTGCTCGACCGCCCGCAGGTCGGCATCGACGACAACTTCTTCCAAATCGGCGGACACTCGCTGCTCGCCATCCGGGCGATGCGGGAGGTAGAGCGGCACACCGGAGTCAAGCTGCCGGTCCGCACTCTGTTCCGTGCGCCGGTACTCGGGGCGTTCGCGGTGGCCGTCACCCAAGGGCTCGCCGAGGCCGGCCGGCCGTTGGCGGCGCTGGAAAGCAGCGCCGGCCCGAGCCGCAGCTGATCGGGCGGCCGACCCGGCGCCCTGCAACGCGGAAAGTGGGAGACAACCGTGGACTTCAGCCTGTTCTACTTCGCGGACCACAGCGGGTCCGGGCTCGATCGCTACCGTCTGCTGCTGCAGGGCGCCCGATTCGCCGACGACGCGGGGTTCGCCGCGGTGTGGACCCCCGAGCGGCACTTCCACGAGTTCGGCGGCCTATATCCGAACCCTGCGGTAACCGGAGCGGCGGTCGCGGCGGTCACCCGGCGGATCGGCGTGCGAGCGGGCAGCGTGGTGGCGCCACTGCATCACCCGGCCCGTATCGCCGAGGAATGGTCGGTGATTGACAACCTCTCCGGCGGCCGCGCGGGCATTTCCTTCGCATCCGGGTGGCACGCGACCGACTTCGCCCTGCGGCCGGAGAACTTCGCCGACCGCCGCGATGTCGTGGCGTGCACGATCGAGCAGGTGCGGCGGCTGTGGCGGGGTGAACCCGCGCAGGTCGCGGACGGCAGGGGCGAACCGGCGACGGTCCGCACGTTTCCGACGCCGGTCCAGCCAAACCTGCCCGCTTGGCTCACCAGCTCGGGGAATATCGAGACCTTCCGCGCCGCCGGCCGGCTGGGCACCGGCGTGCTCACGCACCTGCTGGGACAGGACCTCGACGACCTGCCGGCCAAGATCGGCGAATACCGCCGACTGCACGCCGAGGCGCACGGCGGTCCGGGTCATGTGGTGCTCATGCTGCACACCTTCCTCGGTACGGATCGCGCGTCGGTGCGCGAGACGGTGTACGAACCCTTCAGCGCCTACCTTCGCAGTTCCCTGGGTCTGTGGGTGGCCGCCGCGGGCGACCTGCTGGGAACGGTCGACCCGGCCGAGCTGGGCGACGAGGACGTCGACTTCCTCATCGAGCACTCATTCGACCGCTTCTTCGACGCCGGAGGACTGTTCGGCACCGTGGACGGCGTCACACCGCTGGTCCGCAAGCTCGCCGGGCTGGGCGTGGACGAACTGGCCTGTCTCATCGACTTCGTGCCGGACCCTGACGCCGTGCTCGGCAGCCTGAAGCACCTGGCGGCTCTCAAGGACGCCTGCCGGGACTTTCGTACCGAACAACACGTCACGCCGCTTGCCTCGGCATCCGGAGCCGCGCGATGAGCACGAGCACCAGCACCAGCACCAGCACCAGTATGAGCGACGCTCTGTGCCCGCCGCTGAACACCACTGCGCAGCTAGATCCCACTGCGAAGCTGGATCCCACTGCGAAGCTGGACACCAAGGCCCTGCGTGCCGCGTTCGCCCAGTTCGCCACCGGCGTCACTGTGATGACCTCGCAGACCCACGCGCCCTGCGGTATGACGGCGAACGCCTTCACCTCGCTGTCGATGGACCCGCCGCTCGCGCTCGTCTGCGTCGCGCAGAGTGCTGCCATGCACGCGGCCGTGCTGCGAGCGCGGGTCTTCGGCGTCAGCGTGCTGGCCGCCGACCAGGAAGGGCACGCGTGCTACTTCGCTGACCGCACCCGCCCGCGCGGCGCCGCCGAGTTCGACGGCATAGCCTGGCACCCAGGCCCGCAGACCGGCGTCCCCCTGCTCGCCGGGGCCCTCGCCCGGCTCGAATGCCGGCTGACCGATGTGCACCGCGGCGGCGACCACTCGATCTTCGTGGGCGAGGTCGTCGGCTTTACGCACGGCGCGCCGACCGCGGCGGAGGCGCTGATCTTCCACCGCGGCGGGTTCCACCGGCTGCCCACACGCCGTCCTGCCTAAATACCCTCTCCCGTTGCGCAATCGCGCAACGATTTCCTCCTCGAATAACGCATCGGTCGCCATCGGCAAGATCAAGCGCGTCGCTACGTTGAGGATCACGAGGTCAGGGCGTGGTGATCGCCGGTGCGAGGGCTACGGAGCCGCTGCCTAGTTCTTCCAGTACTCGACCATGATGTTGATCCGGTCCTTCGCGGTACCGGTCGTGATCTTCCCGATGTTGTGCCATGTCACCTCGCTGGGCGACATCACCGCCGCGGTTCCGCCGACGGGAACGATGGACACGGCTGGCTCCATGGCGTCCTTGGCCGCCCACAGGTGCATGTGGCCGCCCTCTGCATCGATCCACGAATCGTTCAAGTAGAACGCGAAGTGCACGACCTTCGTCGACTTGCCCACGGACACGGTGGTGTAGTCGCCGTCTATGTATCGGTAGATGCCCAGCGTCAGCCCGAGGCCGGCCAGATCCACGCCAAGGCCCCGCTCGAGGGCGGCGGCGAACTGCGGCGACAGCAGGTCGTCGAGCAACTCGGCCCAGGCGGGCGGCAGCTTCTCGGTCCCGGCGGCGCGCCCTTGCTCGTCGTAGAGGTCCATCAGCCACATGCGGTAGTGCTTGTCGTACTCGGGCCCTTCTTTCACCAGGCGCCGGAACAGATCCCAGGGCGGCAACTCGGCGTTGAGCCTCGACAGGTCCTCGGCCGAGAGCAGTCCGCTGACCAGGGAATATGAGTACGGGTGTTCGAAGCGCTCGAAGACGGCCTCGGTGTTGATCATGGCGTTCCCCTCCGTCCAGGCGGTGTACCGGAGCCGTGGCCCCGCTATCGCACCAGCATGGACAGCGCCGCGAGCGTTCGAACAGAGCGGCCGGACAGCAGTTGAACGCCGGCCCGGAGGGTCACGAGTGCGCCGACGACCGCCACAGGACCGGGGACCAACGCTCGCATCGCACAAGAGCTGCCGGACGATTCGCCGGATCGGGAGCGTGTCAGCCGCCTGATGTCAGGTGTCGTCGGTTGTCGCCTGTCTGTGGTCGGGTACGTGGTCGAGCGTGATGCCGAAGTGTGAGCGGTACGCGGCGAGCACCTGCGCGTCGGTTTCCAGGGTTTCTTCTCTGCGCTCGGCGCCTCGCGTGGTAGTGATCAGCCTGCGGCCCGCCAAGGTGATCATGCCGGTGTCTGTGAGGATGGTGCAGAACGGCGAGTGCGTGAAATGGGACGCGGGGGCGTATCGCTGGAACCCGTGTGCGATGGTGAAATCCGCGAGCTCGCGCGGGCGCTGCTCGATTCGGTACTGCGCCGTGCCGTCTCGGTAGACGTCGAGGTCGCCGTCGGCTGTCGTCTGGATGCGGAAGACGCCGCCGGGATCTTTCTGCTCCTCGCGGTCATCCAGGCGCAGCGGGAACTCGGTGTGCCGGCCGAAGCCGACGTCCACCAGCCACGGCTCGGCGAGGTCGACGCACAGCGCGAGGTGGTCGAACGGCGGGCCGAAGCCGTGCTCGCCGTGTACGCGCACGGCCAGCAGGCTCACCCGATAGCCCAGCGCGCGCAGCAGCGCCGCAAGCAGCCCGTTCAGCTCATAGCAGTAGCCGCCGCGCCGCCGCGTGACGATCTTGTCGAAGAGCGCGTCCTCCTCTAAGGGCACGTCCTCACCAAGGTGGATGCTCAGATTTTCGAACGGCACCGTGTGCAGGTGCTGACCATGTAGGCGGCGCAGGTACTGCGCGTCGGGACGGTCGGGACGCGGCAGGCCGATGCGCTCGAGGTATGCGGTGACGGACGCTTCGTTCATGTGATCGGTTATCCCAGGTTAGAGGCGACTTACCGCGCCGCATGCGCGCCCGGCGGTGCCGTCCGTGACTCTCCGCGAGATCAGGCGGTGGCGCCTACTTGCGCGGGTGTGTCGGTGTCGGTGAGGAAACCGCCTGACTGGTGTTGCCAGAGTTTCGCATAGGCGCCCTCGGCGGCGAGCAGTTCGTGGTGGGTGCCCTGCTCGATGATCCGGCCGCGGTCGAGCACGATGAGCCGGTCCATGTCGGCGACGGTGCTGAGGCGGTGTGCCACCACCAGCGCGGTGCGCCCTTGCATCAGCCGCCACAGCGCCTCTTGGACGAGGCTCTCGCTCTCGGAATCCAGGGCGCTGGTTGCCTCGTCCAGCAGCAGGATCGGGGCATCGCGCAGGATGGCTCGGGCCAGGGCGACGCGCTGGCGTTGCCCACCGGAGAGTTTCACGCCGCGTTCGCCCACCATCGTGTCGTAACCGTCCGGGAGGCTGTTGACGAACTCGGCGACGTGCGCGGCCTCGGCTGCGCGGTGGATCTCGGCCTCGGTGGCATCCGGCCGGGCGAACGCGATGTTCTCGCGCAGCGAGCGGTGGAACATCGCAGGATCCTGGGGCACATAGGCGATCTGGCTGCGCAGGTCGGCTTGGCGCAGGTCGCGGATGTCTTGGCCGCCGATTAGGATGCTGCCGCCGTCGATGTCGGTCATCCGCAGCAGCAGTCTGGTCAGCGTGCTCTTGCCGCCGCCGGAGCGGCCTACCAGCCCGATTCTGGTGCCGGCGGGCACGGTCAGGTCGAGCTCGTCGAAGAGCGGCTCGCCGCTGCCGTAGCCGAAAGTCACCCGCTCGAATCGGATCTCGGCGGGCCGGGAGCGCAGCGGCACGGGCACCGGTGGGTCGAGCACGGTCGCCGGTGTGCGCAGCAGGGCGGTGAACTGCGCGGCCTCGGTCATCGCGCTTTCCAGATTGCGATAGATCCGGGTGAAGTCGAACATGACCCGCGTCGCGCCCGAGTAGTAGGCGAAGACAACCACGATCGCCGCCACCCCCTGGCCTCTCGCGGCAAGCGTGACCGCCAGCTGGCAGGCCGCGCGTCACAGGGATTCGAGGAACGCCTGGACGCCCCCTTCGCGCCGAATGGCACGCGCCGCCGCGTCCAGGTCGGCCTCCAGGTGTGCGATCAGCGCGTCGGGTGCCGTGGTGCGCGGATCGTGTCGCACGCTCCAGAGCATCATCTGCAGCAGCAGCGGGATCAGGTCCTGGCCCTTCGCGGTGGCGAGGTAGGCCTGTTTGCCGCTGCGCGGGTCCTCGCCGGTCCTCTCGATCAGACCCGCCGCCTCAAGCCGGGCGAGGCGGTCGGCCAGGATGTTGGTCGCGATGCCCTCCTCGGAGGCCAGGAACTCGCGGTAGTGCGCCTTGTTGCGAAACAGCAGATCGCGCATGACCAGCAGCGACCACTTGTCACCGAAAATGTCCAGCGCCGAACTGATCGGGCAGTCCGAGCGCGGCTCGGGCCGCTTCATCCCGCTACGAACGAGCGCGCCTGCTCGGCCAGGTGCGGCCACTGCTCGCTCGCGTCGGCGAAGACGGCCGCCCAGGTCGCGCTGGTACGTCCGTGGCCGGGGTCGAAGCGCTCGGCGTGCCCGGCGGCGATCAGCTCCTCGATCCGCGCCGCC
>Ga0134128_10005976_pt1 | contig 14743 bp, 16 predicted proteins | sample KB31754_FD_96462 | JGI IMG/M metagenome (GOLD analysis project Ga0134128, IMG submission 96462) | Terrestrial soil microbial communities with excess Nitrogen fertilizer from Kellogg Biological Station, Michigan, USA - KB3-175-4 | ecosystem: Environmental > Terrestrial > Soil > Unclassified ... | reverse complement strand
GGTTTGAAGAATAATAGCCTTCATTAAAAAGAAGGTATAAAGTGAGTAAAACCGCCGGCAGCCGCTCGTTTATTTCAGCTAAATCCGGCTGCTCTATTTTAATTTTTTCAGTCCTGAGTTTTTCTTTGGCCCGTTGCAACCGTTTGTAAATAGCTTCTTTGTTTGTCAGAAAAGCGTTGGCAATTTCTCCTGCTCCAAAGCCGCAAAGAAGGTTTAACGCCAGTCCGATTTGTGCTTCTGGCGGATTACAGGGATGACAAACCGCAAAGATCATAGCCAGCTGGCTGTCATTAATATTTTTAACGGAGAGGTCAATCTCTGTTTCATGAAAAGTTTCTGCAGTGTATTTTATTTCTTTGGAAATCTTTTGGGTAAAAATTGAATGATGTTTCAAATAGTCTTTCGTCTTATTTTTTGCAACAGTGTACAGCCACGCTGTTGGGTTTTCAGGCAACCCTTTAAGGCCCCATAATTCAGAGGCTGCAAGGAAAGTGTCGCTCACAATATCCTCTGCAATTTCGATGTGTTCAATCCCAAATAATTTATAAAGTACAGAAACGATTTTCCGGTATTCTGTTCTGAATAAATGAGGGATGAGTTCTGTCTGTTTCATAAAAATAAATGCCTTTGCAAAAGTACAAAGGCATTCATGCATTTTAAGGGTAAGAAATTACATCCCCTGGATCTCTCTCACTTCCACGCTTGCGCCAACTGTGAGGCCGGGGCATCCTTTTGCCAGTTCGGTGGCTTCTTCCAGCGAATCTGCTTTTACAATGGTGTAACCTCCGATGGATTCTTTAATTTCTGTGTAAGGTCCGTCGGTGATAATATTACCCGGCTTTACAACTTTTCCTGAAGGAAAAAGGCGGTTGCCACGGTCTGTTAATTTGTTTTGAGCGGCAATGCCGCCTATCCAGTCCATCCACCGTTTGGTCATTGCCTGCATTTCGTCAGGAGAACCGCCCGGAGTGCCGTTCATCCTGAATAAGAATAAGAAATCTTTCATTTTGTTTAGGTTTTAATGGTTAAAAAATAAGGTTTTAATGGTTTTTAATACCTTCCGGATTTTCAAAAACCCGGAAGGTATCAATCAGAAATATCAACTGAACTGTCCAACTTTATAAGTTCCTACAGGAGGGCGAAAAGCAATATTGATCCGGTTATACGTGTTGATGCTGGTAACAGCCAAAGTCAGATCGATCAGTTCTTCTTCTGAAAATTGTTTCCTGGCTGTTTCATATACTTCATCCGGTACATTACCATTGGTAATTTTTGTAACTGCCTCTGCCCAGTCAATTGCCGCACGTTCCCGTTCAGTATAAAAGGGTGCGTCGCGCCAGGCGTCCAGAGTATAAAGGCGCTGTTCACTTTCTCCTTCTGCCCGTAAGTCTTTCGAATGCATATCAAGGCAAAAGGCACAGCCATTGATTTGAGAAACCCTGAAATATACCAGATCCAAAAGCGGCTTTCCGAGTGATGATTTTGCCAAATAACCGTTGATAGGATATAGTGCTTTTAGTGCATTCTGTCCTTTTTCCAAAAGATTAATTCTTGTTTCCATACCGTTTGTTTTTTTTAGGGTTAAAAACTAATAACGATTGGAAATTTAGAATTGGACAAAGTAAATGGAGAATATGGAATTTTATCGCCTCGACATGCTGACCAACGACATTTTAAGGCATATGTAACAGCTTTTCAAAAGGTTTTACCTCTAAGGGCTTTTTATTTCTTCCCCGACAAATTCCAAAATTTTAAAGAGCTGATAACGGTTTTCCTCCTTCAGAAAATGCAGATATTACATCAGCTCCTCTGGTAGGATAGACATAGGTAGTTAGCACCTTTTCACCATTATTGATAAACACTTCAAGCGATGATTTATCAAATAATATTTTTAATTGAATTTTTCCTTTTGGATCCATAACGGCAGCAGTTTGTCTCAGTTTATCTTGATTAATTTTTATATCCTACGCTGGTAGCTGAAACAATCGGGCCGGGAATAAAGTCGTTTTTTGCAACACAAGATAGAGATTGTATGGATTGTACGGTTCATGGGTCAAGTGTAAAACCAGCGTTTTGGCCATAATATGCGGAAAGAAGCTTTCTCATCTCAATTCCTGCTTAAAGGAAGTGTTTGATAAATTTTATCTCCTTGTTCAGAAATACCGGTTATAGTTACTAAATAAGTGCCGGGATTGTCGGCTGTAAAAAAATTGACAGAGGCTTTCCCATCAGCATTGGTGATGATATTGCCATCCCAGTAAATAGTTGTTCTTAAATCGGGCATTTTTGACGCTTTCGTTTCTTTGTTATTGTAATCACGCATTCCGAAAGATTGAGCGGCATGAAATCCTCTGGGATAGAAAGACGATAACCCGGTGAGGTTAGGTTCATCATCCCATGTATGGTTGGTGGTATTAATAAGTATTACCCCGTTTCCACCTTGCAACCCATATATGGCTCCTTCCGGCCCGGTTAGCACTTCAATAAAATCAATGATCTGTGGCGGTATTGCATTTATAAGGTCGATGTCCGTTTCTCCGGGTACAGTATCTACGGCAACCTCGTTTAAAATAATCAATGGCTGCACAAATTGCCCATTCATTCCCACAGGCCCGCCGATTGCGATACTATTACCGGTTGAATGAACGCCTGGAACCATCAGTAAGGCATTGCCTGTTGTATGGGCTCCCCGGCTCAGCATTTTATGAGTAATGATGTGAGAAAAAGGGCTGACTCTTTTTGTTTCATCATAATCTGCTTTCTTTTTTTTATAACGGTTTATAACTACTGGTTTCAACCATTTGCTGCCCGAACCTATTTGAAAAGAATCAACATAATACAATTCATTTCTTATCAGGTTTAATTTTTCATTAAAGACAAATTTCTTTTTCATGTAAAGAGGCGTAGCAAAGCGGGGCATACGCATCGTGTCGAACACCACTTGATACCCATCTTGTTTCTTTCCTTTCAAATTACTTACCTGTACTACAAATCTGGTGCTGTCGCTGTAGTCTGGAACAGAAAATCTAAACTTTCCGTTGATGTCAGTGGTATCAGTATTGATGAACATAGAATTCGTGTTGGAAAAAATGGTAACAAGCTTTTTGGCAACCGGTTCATTTTTTTTATTAAAAACGGTGCCGCTGATGCTGAAAGATGCCGCAGAATTTTTTTCTGCCGGAGAATCCGGGAATATTTTTTGGGAATCGATGATTCGCCGGATTACAACATCTGTCGCACTCCAGTTAGTGAAATTACTTTTATGAGTAAGCATGATAAGATCAGCATCATGATCGGAAAAGCGTTGCATTGTATCACGCATGCAATTATCCAGTGTGGTATCTGTGACACGCATATCAGTAACTGCAAGGGCAAGGGCAGCCAGCAAGGGTTTATTTTTTTGATCCGTCAGACTAATGTCGAGCCTTACATGTTCCCTTGCACCGTAATTATTTTTATCCGGGTGAATGCTTAATTGATAATTTTCTTTTTTGATAAAAATATCTCTTTCACTTATCAATTGGTTATTGCTGTTGAACAGAAGCAGCCGGCTGATACCATGGGAAAAATTATTGAGAGGTATTTGAACCTCATACATTCCTTTTCCAACCGCACTGTAGCAAATGCTATCACCACTTATAGCAAACAGATAGGTTGGATAATCTTTAGTGTATATAGAATCTTCAAGAGCAACCCTCACTTTCACTTCCGTATCCGTTTGCTGAACAACTGCAAGCTGGGCTGCATAAAAATCAATTGCCGGTAAAATAGTGATTGAATCATACCTGCTATTATTTAAAACACGTACAGTATAACGATGGTACCAAAGAGGATTAATGGAAAATTTTGAGAGTCCTTCCGAATTGGTGCTAAATGTTGCATATACAGAATCGGCATTATCTTCAACAATACCCCGGACGACAACCGGATTTCCGCGTCCGTCCGTTACTTTCAACGCTACAGTAGAATTAATGGCAGAAATGATATGCCCTCCTTCCGGAAAAAGTTGCACTACTACAGGTGTTGTAACCGGCTCAATGTCCTCTTTTTTTTCAGGCAACTCATTCTGACTTCTTCTCGAAGCATTAATAATATACAGTGGTGTTACTGCTAAAAGTCCTCGATTTTCTAAAGTTTCCTGCGGGTAAACTCTGACCCAGTAATATCCTTCGTCCAATGAATCATTCAAAACAAATTCACCGGCTGTTTTTAAGTTAGATGCATTTAAAAGTAATTGACTTAAAACACTGTCATGGTCATTTACAAGATCAGCATACAATTTCTTTGGCTTGCCTCTTAACCGGTTTGTCATTGAATCAATCAGAAAAGCTTTAAAATAAACTGTCTCCCCGGCTGCATAAATATGCCGGTCGGTTTGAAGCTGTATTTTCTCTTTGTCAAAAGAACTTAAATATTTTAAAAAATCTTCGGCGAGAGCATCTAAATTGGAATGTTCGGAGGTTTGTGCATGTGTAATAAAAGGCACTAGTAAAAAGAACAGAAGAAGTCTCGATAATTTCATGATACTGTGTTATATCAATATATGGAAGTAATTTACGGATATTATTTTGGATCACAATATTTGAATAAATAAAATCTTGGAATCCACGTTCCCACTGCTTTCACTGTTATTCTGAACAAAGATGTAATATTGTTTAAAAATCAGTTGGCATGCAAACAAAAACAGGTATTGCCCTTATTTTAATTTTCTGCTGTAATTTTCTTTTCGCTCAAAACCAGGTAACTATTTCTTCCCCTGGCAGACAATTGATCTTCCATTTCTCAATAGTGAAGGGACAGCCTCAGTATTCAGTTTCCTATAAAGGCAAAACTCTTGTCAGCAACAGTGCTCTCGGTTTAACTTTTGAAGGCAACGATTATTTCGGAAAAACGCTTTCTTCAAGACATATAAAGATCACTGATGGTATAGATGATTATCAACTTCCCGAAGGGAAAACTTCCAGCGTGCATGATACTTTCCGGGAAGCTGCTATACCAATGAAGGAAAGCGAAGGTAGAAAAAGATTGATCTGGTTGAGAGTGCGTGTTTTTGATGACGGTGTGGCTTTTCGCTATGAGTTGCCTGAACAGCAACAGTGGCATGACTATACGCTAACAGATGAAAATACACAATTCAATCTTATAGGAAATCCAACAGCAAGGGTAGCATTTCTCGAGAACTTTACTACCTCTCATGAGCACCGTTATAATATGATGCCTCTTAATAAAATAGCCAATGACACGCTGATGGATATGCCTGCCTTGTTTGAATTTCCGGGAAAAATATATATGGCAGTTACAGAGGCGAACCTGGTAAATTATGCGGGTATGTCGCTTATAAAGCACAAGGGCATTCTTACAAGCCAGTTGACACCCTTACCGGGTCAGAATCTGGTAAAAGTAAAGTCCGCCCTTCCGCATCATACACCGTGGCGCGTAATGATGATCAGCGACCGTATCGGGGCATTGATTGAATCAAACATTCTTACTGACCTGGCAGATCCCTGCAAAATAAAAGACCTTTCATGGCTGAAACCTGGCAAAGCCACTTTCCACTGGTGGAATGGCGATATTTCACCGGATACGACCTGGGAGCCGGGGGAGAATGCTGATTTTGAAAAATACTATATTGATTTCTGCGCACGGAATGGTATTGAATACCATACCATCATTGGTTACAGGCAAGTAGCCTGGTATCAGAACGATGGTGAGCAATACGCTCCCGGTCCTCATACAGATGTTACAAAGCCACGTCCGGGATTGGATGTACAGGGTTTGAGCGATTATGCAAGGAGCAAAGGGGTCAGGTTGCGCTTCTGGGTACACTGGCAGGCGCTTTACCCAAAACTGGATAGCGCTTTTGCCCTTTATGAAAAATGGGGAATCGAGGGAATGATGGTTGACTTTCTGGACCGCGACGACCAGCAGATGGTACAAATACAGGAAGAGATCCTGCAGAAAGCGGCAGAACACCATCTCGAAATTGAATTTCATGGTGCCTATAAACCGACCGGGCTGAGCCGCACCTATCCCAATGAATCAACGCGGGAAGGCACTCTCAATTACGAGAATGATAAATGGGGCAACCTGATCACTCCTGACGATGACATCATCATTCCTTTTACGCGCGGACTTGCCGGCTGCACTGATTATCATTTAGGTGGCTTCAGGGCGATGCCACAATCTGATTTTAAAGTACTGGCAACAAGGCCGCATGTGTTAGGAACACGTTGCCACATGCTCGCCATGTATGTAGTGCTCGAAAATCACTTGTCCATGGTATGCGATTATCCCGAAGCTTACGAAGGACAGGATGGATTTGATTTTCTTCGCGGGGTGCCTGCTGTTTGGGACCAGACAGTGGTGCCTGGGGCTGAAGTGGATCAATGGGTTTGTATTGCCCGCAGAAAAGGATCAGATTGGTATATTGGCACGATTAACAACAGTACACCACGAACAGTTTCCATTCCACTTGCTTTTTTGCAAAAAGGAAGCTATCAGGCAGAAATATATAAAGATGCGCCGGACGCTGTGAACCACCCAAATAAACTGGTGAAAGAAACGCGGAATTTGTCGGCAACTGATAAGCTGGTCTTTGATCTGCCGGCCGGAGGCGGTGAAGTGGTGAGATTCCAGCTAATTAAATAAAGCGTAATTGAACCATAAACAATTCGCGTTGCTGCTATTAGCGTCTCCGCAAACAGTGTAATGCGGTGCCCGGTTTCCCGCCCGCTGGGTGAGCTTTACTAAACTACGTCCTAAGAAAATCAAACAAATTAATACTCCTGAGCTGTGGCTTTCAAAACGTTGCATGCCGGTGGTGGCAACAGCAATATGAGAAGCTACGACCTCGCCCGGCGTAATATTTGCATGTTGCAAACTATGGATCAGGCAATAGAAAAAGTAAAAGAATTTGCAAAAAAGGCACATGATGGCCAGAGGCGAAAATATACACCGGAACCTTATATCGTTCACCCTGTCAGGGTTATGGAACTGTGTAAAGAATATACTTCTTCAGTCCCTGTTCTTTGTGCTGCCTTATTGCATGATGTACTGGAAGATACTGGGGTAGGCAAAGAAGAACTGAAACATTTTTTACTTTCTGTAATGAATGAAAAAGACGCATCCCTGACCTTGCAGCTGGTGGTGGAACTAACGGACGTTTATATAAAGAAAGATTATCCGGAGTGGAACAGGAAAACACGAAAGAAAAAAGAAGCAGACAGGATAGCGGAAACAAGCCCGCTGGCACAAACCATCAAGTATGCTGATATTATTGACAACTCCAGGGCGATCGTTCAATATGATAAAGAATTTGGCCCTAAATTTCTGCGTGAATGTAAGGTGTTGTTGCAGCAAATGACCAAAGGCAATCCCCGGTTATATCAACAGGCAAAAGATCTGGTAGAAAAGGAATTGGCAGGCTGGAAAAAACAGAAGCATGTTTTATAATTGACACGTGAGGGCGGCAGGCTTCATCTGCCTGACTATATTCGTCAATCTTCATTGTTCATCCCTGGAAGAAAGCATGATGATGTACTTCCATTGTTTATTTCTGATTTGTTGAATTTATTATTTCTGATTCTTTAAACAATAAAATATAAAAGGTAATTATTTCTTCGATTACTGTTCCCTCATTCACTATTTATTCATTTTTCAAATCGCCTATCAGTGACACTGCATGCTTGTATAAAGTGTCAGCCGCGCTTACTTTACGGTCGAAAAACCTGGAACGTGCCAATTCTGCATACTCGTTAAAAATGGTTTTATCATACGTGAGCAATGGAGGATTGCTTTTTATGAATGAATCTATCCTGTTTCGATCAAATAAAACCCGGCTCGACTGGTAAATATCATTGGCAACTGCATTGTATTTAAACTCAAATATCTGCGCTCTTATCTTTCTTTCTTCCAGCTGAATGCCATCATCGCTGTTATCACCTGATTTCATTGATCTGCAAAGCCGGTCGTACTCCTCCACTTTTTTTGCAATGGAACCGTGGGTAAAATAACTAAGGGAACCGGAACTTTTCATTTGTTCAAAAGTGGCATCATTGGGTACAAAGCTTCGTGACGCTCCGGCAAACAAGCCGTACCAATATAATTTACCTGATGGAATCTCTTTTGGCTCACCCGCCGACAGCAATTGGAAAAGTGTATCTACATTATGATCTGCATTGGTCATATAATCGATATAATTTCTGAGTTCAACTGTATCTGATATAAGGTCATTCACCATTTCCGCTGCGTAAGTTTTAGCTCTATGATGTTCGGTGATTTTTTCACGTATATTTTCAGCAATAAATCCAAGCGTTACCGCAAGAAATATCATTAAGAATTCTAAAAAATATTCTTTGAAATTCTTCTTCTTATGATGAAGATCGGGATGATGATGTACTTCCATTTATGTTGATTTCGTTTTAATTTCAGCAGTGAACAAACATTTATGGCTAATTCTTATTTGGATTCATTTTTCTTTCAATATCACATTTTCAATAATTCCCCCTTCAAAAAAAATTTGTTCATGATCAGTTTTAGGATCAAACAAAGCAGAAGTATACATGACGTTTTGATTAAAGTTAAACACAATTGTTACAAAGTTTGAATTGCCTCTCATCTTAAAGTTCATCATATATATTTTGTCTCCTATTTTTCGCGATAAATATTTTTCATTTCCTGTAGAATCCTTGTCTGGTCCGGCTATCCATTTCCAATTGAATAGTCCATTAGCAAATTCAACATGAACGCCACTTCCATTTTGATAATAATAGTTCATAGAAGTTCCGTCCAATAAATGTTCATCGCTTTTGTCCTGCGCTAATGATGAAAGTGATAGTAGAAATAATGTATAAATCAATAATAGAGCATGTCTCATGATTTTTTTAATTTAATTTGTTTGTTGTGTATGTTTCATTGAATCTTGTATGCTTCGTATTGCACATTTGTTTCTGCTATTTTCCAAAAAATACTCTTTGAAATTTTTCTTTTTATGCTCCGGATCGGGATGATGATGTACTTCCATTATTGTTTCATTTAATCTTGTATTCTTTTTGTATTACTCGCATTGTTTCTGTTATTTCTTTAATGAAAATTTCATAATCATCAATGATTCCTGTGCGTAAATAAAAACTGTATTTATGCAACTTGTTGTCGTATAACATTATTGCATCTTTATTTTGCCAGTTTACAACGGCTGTCGCTGGCACATCTGATAATTTTAGTTTCGTAAACAAAGGATCTTCGAAGGCTATTTTCCCCGCACGGTAATCAGTGGCTCCATCAAGAAATCCATAAGAAGAAATATCTATGTCGTTTTGCATTGATTGCATTTCATCAATAACGGGTGAAAAAAGTTTATAGTTTCCTTCCAAAGTGCTTATTGCATTTACCGCTTCTTTTTTGCGGATTAATGCAAAACCCCCACTGTGCAACTGAGATAAAGTTCGCTGGTTAAAATGAAAATCATAAGTCCATGCAGTACCTATTATCAGAGCCTGGTAAAGCATTCTGTCCTTTCCTGAGTGTTCTGTTTCCTGCAATAAATTTCTGGTAGAATCCATCCATTTTAAATGATAAGGAATTAGTTGATTGATGCTTAATTGTAAAAAAGAAGTGTCGCTCTTAAAGTCTTCAACCAGCGAAGTCATGTATTCATTTTCTTTTGAAAGATTGTTTAAATATTCCCGATAACTTTCTGCAAAAAATCCAAGAGTTACGGCCAGGAATATCATTAAGAACTCCAAAAAATATTCTTTGAAATTTTTCTCCTTATGATGAAGATCGGGATGATGATGTACTTCCATATTTAATTATTTTTCCACGTTATAATTATTTGCAATCAGTTTTTTTATTTCATTATTTTCCCTCAATACTTTCTCAATCTCTCTTTTTATAGTGTGACTTAAGGCGCCTATGTCATTTATTTCAATAACTATTCTATTTACAACAACCGGATCGGTATTCAAAAGGTAAACATGGACATGAGGTATAATCGCATGATCCAAACTATCTATTGCCAAAGCATAATCAGCACTTCTAAAAATAAGGGGTAAATTCTCTAATAATTTGGCCTTATACCCCAATAGTGTTTGTTGCAGGTAATCTATTAAAACAATGTCTTTGTAATAATCAATCAGGCTATTTGCAATTTGTTTATTGGTTATCAATCTCATTTCCCCGGCATTTTTTATTTGCTCATAGGTTCTGTCTGTTATATATGCCCTGATACCTTGTTGCCGTATAAACCTTCTTAAATAAAAATAAATACTATCTGCCGGGTCGGAGATATTTGTTTTGGCGAATAAAACAGGCAAAGATCTGGCAGGTTGTAATTGCTCTTCTTGAATGTTATTGATCAATTCAGGCAAATTTTTCTGATCGTCTTGCAAATCTTTATAAAATGAGTTCGCATATTCTTTTTCGTGCGATTTATTCACACTATGCTCACGATAACTTTCCGCAAAAAAGCCAAGCGTTACCGCCAGAAATATCATTAGGAATTCCAGGAAGTATTCTTTGAAATTTTTCTTTTTATGATGAAGATCCGGGTGATGATGTACTTCCATGTTTTGGTTTATTTATCGAGTTGTTTATTGATCATTTTAAGTTGCAGTAATTCATCGCGGTAAGTTTCGGGATATTCTTTTGAATTGTTTTTTTCAGAGTAATGTTCGCGAATATTCTCAGCAAAAAAACGGCATTGTTACTGCAAGAAATATCATGATAAATTCCAAAAAGTATTCTTTGAAATTTTTCTTTTCTACTGTTGGGTGATGATGAACTTCCATAAGCAATAAGTAAGGATTTGTATCTGGTTAATGATTCTTCATTTATTTTTTATTCATCTTTAAAATGCAATAAAATAAGTACTAACAATAAAAAACTTACCATTCGTTCAGCGGCTGCTAATCCGTTCCATGTGGTACTTTGCCACATAGCAAACCATTCTCCACCTATTACTTCAAATCCCAGGAACCATATGATAATTCCAATAATAATTCCGGCCACTGCCCATTTCTTTGAAGCATTAAATATTATGCCGGCACTTCTTACATTTTTAAAAAGCAGCCAGCTTCCTTTTAAACAACAAACAGCCATCAGCATTTCCATAACTATGATAAAAATATAACCCGTATGAAAAAAAAGCGGATTATTGATACTTCTGTAATGTATATGGCTCATTGGAAAAACAGAATCCATTTTCATTACATGCTCCACAAAAAAAAAGTTAGTATCATAGTCTGTTGTATTGCCGATTACAATTAATGCAGCCATTATGCCGATAGTTGCAACTAAAATTGCTTTTACAATCCGGAAAAGAAATAAAGTCGTAAACATACTTTTATACTTTGTTTATTTTGATTTTCGTTCAGGCATAATCTTTACTAAAGATGATATTCTTTTTTTAATACATTAATTAAACGACGTGCATGTTGACAGGCTGCAAGTCAGTAAATTATTTAAAGGTTAAAATCATTTGCTCAACAAATGATTCATTTCTTTTCTTGAAAAATGCTTATTAATAAATGAATGATGGCATTCAATATTTAGCGGGATTTGCTTTAAAAGTGTATTTTGATTTACACATTTTTTAAAACAATCTGTTGAGATCTTACAGGAATTGAATGTCATAAAACTATAGCAAATTAATGAACTTTTATCATGAATTTGTAAATTGTAAAGTGTTACATAACAATAAGAATCATCAATAAACTTTCTTTACTGTAGATAGTGAACAACATTCTGTCAGCGATCTCACTACTTAAATTGCAAATGAAGTGTCACAATATTGGAATGAAGTCCGGTACTCTGAATATAATGGCCAAAACGTAGTTCCAGTGAAGCCAGGTGCTGATATCCAAATACGCCTTTTGGCGGAGCAAGTCTTAATCCGGTTCCAAAAAAATTACTTTGCAAAGTGGAAAGATCATAATCGCTGGTATAATATGTTTCATCAATACTATGTTGTCCGTAAGGAGCAAAATATCTTGTACCCTTTTGGCTGTTGAAACGATAAAAAGGACTTATCGATACGAAGGAAGTTAGTTTAACCGGAATTTCAACTTCGGCTGTATTTGCATTGATCCCCCAGTTATCCGTATAATAACGATAAAAGGTTCTTATAATAAAACGATCGCCGGCAAAATAATTGACCCTGATCGCAACAGGCAACTTGTAACGGTTGTCTGGTAAATTTTCAGATCGTTCATTGAAAATGTTTAAATCCGGTCCGACACCAACAGGAAAATTAGCATTAAAATATACGCGTTGATATTTTGTACCTAATAATCCATGTTGATAGGAAGGCTCTACAATCAGGGATGCCTGTAACCGCTGATTAAAAACCTGTGAAAGCGAGAATGATCCACTGAAAGAATTGCGTGGTTTATAATCAACCGGCCTTTGATCATGATTTGAGCCTGATCCGTAATTGGCCGGGCGAAGTTCGACCGGTAAGATAACTTTCCATTGATCTAAAAAAGCCAGTAGCTTCAAATCAAACTGGGTATTTTTATTAGCAGATACCCTGGTTAAATTAAAGCCGGCGCCGAATGACCGGTAATCATATTCATGGGAATAAGAACCTGTAAAACCAAAAGAGTTCCCGGTGTTTTCATTTGATCGTGTAAAGTTTACAGAGGGATAGATACGTGTATCTGATTTTGAGGCGGAAGAAATACTGTTGGGATCAATCTTATCTGAAGACGCTGAAGAATAATGATCTACTCCCAGTTCAAAAAGAATGGTATTTTTATGGTTATTGGGTCTTAAACCCGAAACCTGGATATCAAGGGTGTTGGCGAAATCGCTTAACTTTTCGGTGCCGATCCCACCGGTAACTGCCGAATTGTTGCCGTCCTGGTGATAATAAGCAGTGACATAATTGATTTCATCTATTTTCAGTTTACGCACTTTATAGTTCGTTGTATCTTTGGTGTTATCCGGAGCCTGCGCATGTGAGCCAAGAATTCCGATGTACAGTGCAAGAACGCTCAGATATATTTTTTTCATACCCTCAGGGTTTTCTTTTAAGATTCTTTAATTGCAACCACAACCGCCACCGCTTTTTCCTCCGTTAGCGCCCGAACCACCTTCGCGGTAAAGCTGGAAACTCTGTTCAAATTTCTGCGATTTCCGGGCTGATAATTCCATCTCCGTATCATTCAAACGGCTTTTCTGGTAAGGCTTTACGGTGCTACACGAAGTATAACAAACACATATACCAGACAGAAAAACACTCCGGATAAAAAAAAGTTTGATATTCATTGGTTCACTGTTTAATATTTATATTTTTTGAGTGATAGATATTGTCATTATCATCAATAATCAGGCAAGCTATTTTGGGCAATTGATTGATCAAGTTCAATCCTACTTTAACTCCCATTACCATCACCGGAGTTGCCATCGCATCTGCAAGTTCTGCACTCGGACAAATGATACTTACACTTTTAATACCAAAAACAGGCAAGCCGGTTTTTGGATCAATGGTATGCGAATATTTCTTCCCGTTTATAATGGCATACTTCTCATAATTTCCTGAGGTGGCAATGGCCATGTCACTGATATTTAAAGAAGAGAACGCAGTCAGGCTATTATTTGGATTCGCTATCCCGATTGTCCAGGGTTTTCCATTCGGTTGTGTACCCCATGTCGCCAGGTCCCCCGCTGCATTAACAATACCACTTTTTACTCCTCTGTTAATTAAAATGTTTTTTGCCATGTCGGCAGCATAACCTTTTCCAATTCCCCCAAATCCGATCCGCATTCCTTTTTCTTTTAAAAACACCGTTCCTTTTTGCGGGTCGAGTATTACATTTTTAAAATTGATGAGTTTTACTGCTTGTCTGGCGGTTTCCTTATCGGGCAAGTCCTTCATATTAACATCAAAGTTCCAAAGCCGTTTATCGATAGAACCATACGTAATGTCAAAAGATCCCTGGGTAAGCAAAGAAATTTTTAAAGACCGGTCGATCAGGTTAAAAACTTCTTCATCAACTTTTACCGGTTGTATTCCTGCATTTCGATTGATAAGATTTGTCTGGCTTTCGTCGCTAAAGGTTGTCAAAAGTTTTTCGATCCTTCTTATTTCATGAATCGCGGCATCGATATGCTGCTGAGCCAATAAATTATCTTCTTCTACCACACTTATTTCAAAGCGGTTTCCCATTAATTTAAGCACACGGCGGAAAACTTCATTTTGAACTTCAGTGGCTGGCATGGGCGATCGTATTAATTTCTGTAACAAATTCTTCTGGAGATTCATTTGGAAATCCATCCCATTTCTTTAATATTTTTCCATTTTCATCTACCAGCAGGGTTTCCGGAAAAGTTCCATTTGAATTATACTTGTCTGCTAATTTTTCATTCTCTTTTTGTTGTTCCTCCGGCAACTGATTTTTCTTTTCACGGGGAAAATCTGCTCTCACCAAAACAAGGTTTTTTGATGCATAGTCTTCAAAAGTCTGACTTTCAAAAATTTCTTTGGTAAGCCTGATACAGGGACCACACCAATCTGAGCCTGAGAAATTGATCAATATCAGTTTGTGTTCACTGCTGGCTTCAATCCTGGCTTTATTAAAATTTCCAAGCCACGTTGGGCCTGTTATAAACAAGGCCATTATTATTGCTGACATTTTCATAGGGTATATTTTTTTATTTCTGTGATTAATTTTTATGAATAAATTCTGAGTGATGTGCCGGTTAAAGTAGTTTTATAAACTTGCAAATTCCTGCTTGCAGGAGG
>Ga0134128_10005975_pt1 | contig 14744 bp, 10 predicted proteins | sample KB31754_FD_96462 | JGI IMG/M metagenome (GOLD analysis project Ga0134128, IMG submission 96462) | Terrestrial soil microbial communities with excess Nitrogen fertilizer from Kellogg Biological Station, Michigan, USA - KB3-175-4 | ecosystem: Environmental > Terrestrial > Soil > Unclassified ... | reverse complement strand
TCTTGTTCCCGATACGCGGTCTCCCGTGTTCACGATGCCTGAATGGGTCAGCCTGCCAGAATTCCTGGCGCCGCATCTCGACGCGCGCAACTCGGTGTCGATGACCGGGATCGAATACGAACTCACCGGGGCCCTGCATTTCTCGAACGGCGGTGGCGTCTATACCGCAGTCCACAAGGGGACCGGCGAGCGGGTGATACTCAAAGAGGCAAGGCCGCACGCGGGCCTCGCCGCGGACGGGTCCGATGCCGTCGCCAGGCTGCACGGGGAACGCGACCTGCTCCCCCGCCTGGCCGGCCTGGGAATCGCACCGGAGGTACGCGGGTCCTTCCTGGTGGGCGAGCACCACTTCCTGGCCGAGGAATTCATCCCGGGCAGGACGCTCAACGCCTGCTTCGTCGAGCGCCACCCGCTCGGCGGCCGGGTACCGGACCCGGCGGCGATGCAGGAGTACACGGGGTGGGCACTGCGGATATGCGGCAAGGTCGAACGCGCCGCTGCTGGCCTGCACGAGCATGGCATCGTATTCAACGACCTGCACATGTTCAACATCATGGTGCGGCCGGACGAGACCGTCGCCTTCATTGACTTCGAGGCTGCGAGCGACGTCGGCGAGGGGCGGGTCCGCACCGTCGGCAACCCCGGGTTCGCAGCACCGCGCGACCGGACGGGAACCGACGCTGACGCCTACAGTCTCGCGTGCCTGCGGCTCGCTATGTTCTTGCCACTCACCACCCTGTTCGTGCTGGACCGGAGCAAAGCCGGGCAGCTCGCGGAGGAGATCGCGAGGCTGTTTCCCGTCCCGGAGCGGTTCCTTGACGAGGCGGTGCGCGAGATCACCCGCGACGGCGCCCAGCCGGCACCGCAATCCGGTCCGCCACCGCGCCAGGTGCCTGCCGTCAGCCGGCCAGCGAGCATAGCGCGCCGGGGCGGCTACGGCGACGACGCCAGGGACATGGGCGCCCGGGTGCGCTGGGACCAGCTGGCGGCGGACATGGTGCGCGCGATCCGCGCCAGCGCGACCCCGGACCGCGCGGACCGGCTCTTTCCCGGCGACATCGATCAGTTCCGCGTTCCCGGCGGCGGACTCGGCCTCGCGCACGGCGCGGCTGGCGTGCTGTACGCGCTGTCCGAGGCGGCCGGCGTGCGCGTGCCCGAGTACGAGGAATGGCTCGCCGCCCACGCCGCGCGACCGCCGGAGGGCACGCGCCTCGGCTTGTACGAAGGGCTGGCGGGAGTCGCCTGCACGCTGGCGCGGCTCGGCCAGACGGACGCCGCGGTCCGCACCGCGCGCCTGTGCCTGGGCGAGAACTGGCACCGGCTCGGACACGACCTGTACGACGGCCTGTCCGGGTTCGCGCTCGCCATGATCTCCGTGGGCGAGCAGGCCGGCGAGCAGGCACTGACGGACGCAGGGACGCGGGCGGCGGAGATAGTCGCGGCACCTTACATGGACGGGTGGCGGCCGGAGGATGACCAGGCGGCGGACGGCTCCCGTGGCGCCGTGGGCCTGCTGCGCGGCGCGTCGGGGAAGGCGCTGCTGTTCATCCGCATGTACGAGCGCGAGGGAACCCCGGAGTACCTGGCAGCCGCCGAACGCGCCATAGCCGCCGACCTCGCGCGGTGCGTCACCGACCGCCACGGCGCGCTTCAGGTCGACGACGGATGGCGGACGCTGCCTTACCTGGCCGGCGGCAGCACCGGAATCGGCATGGTGATCCGCCAGTTCGCCGCGCACCGCAGGAACGAGGCGTTCGCGGACGCGGCCCGTGGCATCAGGCTCGCCGCCAGCTCCGGTCTCTACGCGCAGTCAGGGCTGTTCAACGGTCGCGCCGGGATGATCGCCTACCTAGCCGGCGCCGGCGCGGCGCACGAAGACGGCGGCGGCGAGGCGACCGAGTGCCTCATCGGCGCTCACCTGAGCCGGCTGGGCTGGCACTCCGTCCGGTACGCGGGGGGCCTGGCCTTCCCCGGTGACATGCTGCTCCGCCTCTCGATGGACTTGGGCACCGGCACCGCCGGCGTCCTGCTGGGCACGGCCGCCGCGCTCGCCCCAAGCGGCGCGGCGCTGCCGTTCTTCGCCCGGCGCGCAAGCCTCCCTGCGGCGGACGCCGGGGCATACCCGGCGGCCGTGCAGGGAGCCGGCAAAGAACAAGCGCTGACAAGGAGGTGAAAAGACTATGGCTCTCCTCGACATTCAGGCGATGGCACGTGACGACGCGGACACCCGCGGCGGACACGGCGGCGGCGGCAGCCACCTGAGCGTTGCTCTTTGCGACAGCTTCGCCAGCGTGACGCTCTGCCTCTAGCAGTCCCGTGCCCGGCACGGCCGGGCACCCTGCCGCTGGCGGGGGACCTGCGAACCAGGTTCCCCGCCGGCGGCACCAGCCGTTTATGCGCAACCAACGGGAATCCCAGTGGCCATCACGAGTACCGAGACCGGCGACCGGCTGCTGTTCGCCGCCGCCCGCCAGGGCAGCAGGTGGCTCACCCTGCTCGGCGTCGCATCCCTGGCAGGCGCCGGGGCCCAGCTGCTGCTTCCCGCCACGGTCGGGCACGCCATCGACGCGATCCTCGCGGAGAACGAGGCGGACGGGCATCCCGGCAGCTTCCTCGCGGGCTGCGCGCTTCTGGTGGCGGTCATCGTCGGCTGCGGCGTCGCCGCCGACCTCGCGGCGGGAACTTCAGGCGCGACGGCGACAGCGCGGCTGCGCCGGGTTCTTGCCCGGCACGTTGTCGCAGCCGGCCCGCGCCTGCTCAGCGATGGCAGTCCTTACTCAGGCAACGGGGCTCGCTCAGCCGACCGGGCCCACGCAGGCAACGCCGCCGATTCGAGCGCCGGGGACACCGTGAGCCGCGTCGTGGCCGCCGCGGCGGACGCGGGCACCGGGCCCGCCAGCGTGCTGCTCGCCGCCACCGCCGTGATTCCACCGCTAGGCAGCGTCGTCGCGCTCGGCCTTATCGACCCGTGGCTTGTCGCGGCCTTTGCCGTCGGTTTCCCTGTGCTCGCCGTCATTCTCAGGACGCTGGTCCGCGACTCTTCTGACGTCAGCGCCGGGTACGGCCGCGCACAGGGAGCCATGGCCGCCCGCCTGCTCGACGCGCTTGCCGGCGCGCGCACGATCGACGCGGCCGGCACCCAGGTCCGCGAGCGAAAGCGCATCCTCGCCCCGCTGCCCCAGCTTCGCGAGTACGGCTACGCCACCTGGCGCGTGCAGGCGCGGGCCGCCGCGCAAGCCACCGCCATCGCCCCGGCGCTTCAGGTCATCGTCGTCGCCGTTGCCGGGGTCGAGCTTGCCAGGCACAGCATCACCGCGGGCGACCTCGTCGCCGCGACGCAGTACACCGTGCTCGCGGTCGGCATCGGCGCGAGCATCGGGCCGGCCGGCCGGCTCGGCCGCGCCCGCGGCGGCGCACGGCGCGCCGCCGGGCTGCTTGCCAGTCCGTGCCCGAGCTACGGGACGCGGGGCCTGCCGGCGCGACCGGGCGCCGCCGGACGCGGTGAGCTGCGGCTGAGCGGTGTCACGGTACGCCGCGGCGGCAAGACCGTGCTGCGCGGCCTCGACCTCATCGTTCCGCCAGGCGCCGTGGTCGCCGTGGTCGGCAGGTCCGGGGCCGGCAAGTCCACCCTGGCCCGGCTGGCCGGACGGCTCGCCGATCCCGACGCGGGCACGGTGCGCCTCGACGGGACCGACCTGCGCGAGCTGACAAGGACGGTCCTGCGCGAATCGGTGGTGTACGCGTTCGAACGTCCCGAACTGCTTGGCGACACGCCCTACGACGTCATCGGGTTCGGCCTTCGCCGCGCTAACGGCGCGCAGGTCCGCGCGGCCGCACGGCAGGCACAGGCCGCCGCCTTCATCGCCCGCCTCCCCAGGCAGCTGCGCACCCCGCTCGATGACACGCCGCTTTCCGGCGGCGAGGTGCAGCGGCTCGGGCTGGCCCGCGCGTTCGCGCACGCCGGCGACGCGCGGCTGCTCGTACTCGACGACGCCATGTCCAGCCTGGACACGGTCACCGAAGCGCTCGTCGCGCAGGCCGTCATCGGCGGGCTCAGCGGCCTGACCCGGCTCATCGTGGCGCACAGGGAAAGCACCGCCGCCCGCGCGGACTTCGTCGCCTGGCTCGACGGCGGACGGGTGCGGGCCTTCGCACCGCACGGCGAGCTGTGGGCAGACCGTGAGTACCGCGCGGTCTTCCGCGCGGACCGCGGCCAAGCGGAGCTGGCGGGCGGAGCATGCTGACACGTCACCTCAGGCAGCACCGGAGGGATCTCGCGTGGCTGGCGGCATGGGCCCTGGTTCAGTCGCTGCCCGCGGTCGCCGCTGGCTGGTCGCTCGCCCAGGCGACCACCCAGTTCCTGGCTGGCCGCACCACCGAGGGCCTCGCCTGGCTCGGCCTGCTCGCCGCGGCCGCACTGGCCGGTGCGCTTGGGACCAGGCAGATGTACCTCAGGGTGGGCGCGATCGTCGAGCCGTTCCGCGACAAGCTGGTCACGGTCATCGTGGACGGCGCGCTCGCCCGGCCGGACACGGGTGCAGTCGCGCGTATGACGCACCAGGCGGAAATCGTCCGTGACTCCGTGGCCGGCGTGCTGATCGTCAGCTGCACGTTCGCGTGCACGATGGTGAGCACCGTCGGCGGCCTCGTCACCCTGCTGCCCGCCACCCTGCCGTACGTGATACCGCCGCTGCTCGCGTCTGCGCTCCTGCTGCGACTCCAGCTGCGCCCGTATGCCGCGCGCCAGCGTGCAGCCGTCCTCGCCGAGGAGGGGGTGGCGGCGGAGATGTCACGTGCCGCGGGCGCCGCGCGCGACATCTCCGCCTGCGGCGGCGAAGACCTGGTCCTCGCCGGTCTCGGCCGGCGCATCACCGCTCAGGAGGAGGCCGGCCGCCACGTCGCAGCCGCCAGCGCAACGCGCCTGCTTTGCCTTGCGGTGGGTGGCTGGCTGCCGCTGCTTCTCGTGCTCGCCGCCGCCCCTGGCATGCTGCGGCGCGGCGCCTCGCCTGGCGAGATCGTGGGGGCGGTCACCTACATCGCCGGCAGCCTGCGCGGCGCCCTGTACGCCCTGTCGCAGGGCATGAGCGCAGGCCTTGTCCGGCTCAACGTGACGCTCGGGCGCATACTCGAGACCAGTCCGCAAGAAACCGGACAGGATTCCCAGCCGCCGGTGTCCTCCCAAGCGGCGCGACGGCCCGCCATCGGCCCGCACCGGGAGCCAGGCACGCTGGAACTGCGGGACGTCACCTTCGCCTACGGCCCGCACGCCGAGCCTGTCGTTTCCGGCCTTACCCTCAGCATTCCGCCCGGCGGCCACCTCGCGGTCGTCGGCCCGAGCGGTATAGGAAAGTCCAGCCTCGCGGGACTGATTGCCGGGCTGCTCCGCCCTGACGAGGGTGAGATCCTGTTCGACGGCCTGCCGGTGGCCGGGCCCGGGCGGAGCTGGCGGATCCTCATCCCCCAGGAGGCCTACGTGTTCGCGGGCACCCTGGAAGAAAATCTCACCTACCTGCAGCCCGCGAAGAAGGCCGCGCTCGACGAGGCCGCCCAGGCCGTCGGCCTCGCTCCCCTCGTCAGCCGCCTCGGCGGCTACGGGGCGGCCATCGCGCCCGCCGCGCTGTCTGCCGGCGAGCGGCAGCTCATCGCTCTCGCCCGCGCGTACCTGCCGCCCGCGCGAGTGGTAATACTCGACGAGGCCACCTGCCATCTCGATCCGGCCGCTGAAGAGCGCGCGGAGACGGCGTTCGCCCGCCGCGACGGCACGCTCATCGTGATCGCGCACCGCATCTCCTCGGCCCGCCGGGCCGGGCGCGTCCTCATGCTTGACGGTACTGGCCCGCAAGCTGGCAACCACGTGTCCCTGCTCGCCAGCTCGGCCGGCTACGCCGACCTGGCGGGCGGATGGGACGCGGGCGCGCGCACTGCCTCGCTCCCCTGAACGGCGCTCGCCTGGCGGCGTGGCGGCATCGTCGCGTGGTAGCGCAGGAGTACGCCGCCGGCGGAATTGCCCGTGCGGATGTCTTTCGGCTGTTAGCAGGTCACGTCGACGGTTACCGGGGCGTTGGCGATGTCGGCATTCCTGTTGGAGGTGCCGGCCGCGTGGGCGGACTTGCCGCCTGCGGACAGGGTGAACCTGGCGCTGTCCACAAGCACCATCTTGCCGCCGAGTTCTGCCTGGATTGAGGCATCCTTGCCCACCGTGGCCGCGACGCTGACCACGTCCACCGGCGGCCCGTGGTAGACGCCGTACTGGGTGATCACGCCCGCGGTCACCGTCCATGTGGTGTCCGCCTTCCGGCAGGTGCCGCCGGCGATGCTCGCCGAGACGGACCCGGCCGTGATGCGGACCGTGGCAGGTCCGTCGCAGGCGATGTCCACCACGCCGTTCGTGCCGGGCCGCAGGCCATGGCTGCACGCGGCCCCTGAGGCGCCCGGGGTACCTGACGCTCCGCTATCCGAGCCGCCGCTGGCGCTGCTGGCGGGCGCCGCGGCCGCCGTCACGGTGGCCGCGGCTGTCCCCGGCCGGCCGCCTGCTGCGGTACCGCTGCCGCCGGATGAGCCGCATCCGGCGATGGGCAGCACGCCCACGGTAAACAGTGCGGCAGTGGAGACTGCCGAAATCGTTCGGGACATCTGATCTTTCTTCCTTTCGCAGTCGGCTGCGGATACGCAGCCGCTGGTGCGGACAAGGCGGCGAACCTGACGGCTGAGGTGAGTACATGGCGGGCGACGCCGACCGCCGACGGCAGTTCATGGTCACGGCTGGCGTTCATAATCCGCTCATAGTCCGTGCGCGCCGGCGTTTACGATCGGCTGGTGGGAGTCAGCATCCGGCTGCTCGGCCCGGTAGCTGCCTGGGACGGGCAGCGGGCGATCACGCTCGGGCCGCGAAAGCAGCGGCTGGTGTTCGCGGTTCTCGCGCTGGAGGCCGGGCGCCCAGTCGACGTGGCGCGGCTGGTAGACCTGGCGTGGCCCGAGGACCCGCCGCGGACCGCGCAGCACGCGATCCAGGTCTGCGCGTCCGGGCTGCGCTCGGCGCTGCGCGGTGCGGACGGGCTTGACATCCAGCTCGCGGGCTCCGGATACCTGCTCGCCGCCGACCGCTCCGCGATTGACGCGCACCGGTTCCGCTCACTGCTCGCCGCGGCGCGGCGGTCGGCCAGTGACTCGGCAGGCGACGAGGCGCGGGTCGCGCTGCTCGACGAGGCGCTCGCGCTGTGGTCGGGGGCCGCGCTGGCCGGCACGGCAACACCCGCGGTCGCCGAACGCCTGTGCGCGGGCCTCGAGGAGGCTCGCCTCTGCGCGCTCGAAGACCGGCTCGACGCGCTGCTGCGCCTCGGGCGGCACCGGGAAGCACTAGACGAGCTGCGCGGCCTTGTCGCGGCGAATCCGCTGCGCGAGCGGCTGGCCGGGCAGCTGATGACCGCGCTGTACCGGGACGGGCGGGCCGCCGAGGCGCTCGACGGGTTCCGCGGCTACCGGCAGCGGCTGGCCGAGGACCTCGGCCTTGATCCGGGCCCTGCGCTGCGCGACCTCGAACTGGCGATCCTGCGCAACGAGCCGCCACCCGAGCCAGGCGGCGGCCCGCCCGCGGCGACGTCCACCGCGCCATCCGCCGCTCCGGCAGCTGTGCCGCGAGCGGCAGATACGGCGCGGGACGCGGGCACACCAGTGCCCGTACAGCTGCCGTCGCCTGCCCAGTTGCCGTCGGCCGCGGCAGGCTTCGCCGGGCGAGACGGCGACCTGGCGGAGCTTGACGCGCTGCTCGCCAGCCAGGCGCCTGGCCCCGCAGCCATGGTGATCACCGGAACGGCCGGCGTGGGGAAGACGGCGCTTGCCGTGCACTGGGCGCACCGGCACAGGGACGACTTCCCCGACGGCCAGCTCTACGTCAACCTGGCCGGGTACGCGCCCGCTCCCCCGCTGCCGCCAGAGCGCGCGCTGGCCGGCTTCCTGCGCGCGCTCGGCATCTCCGCCGAGCGGATACCGCCCGAGGTGGACGAGGCCGCGGCGCTGTACCGGAGCCTGCTCGCCGACCGGCGTGTCCTTGTGGTGCTCGACAACGCGCGAAGCCCTGATCAGGTCCGGCCGCTGCTGCCCGGCGGCGCCGGCTGCCGCACGGTGATCACCAGCCGCGACCAGCTGGCCGGCCTCGCCGCCCGTGAGGGTGCCCGGCTGCTGCCGCTTGGCGTGCTGCGGCCGGCCGAGGCGCTCGCTGTGCTCGCCGCCGTGCTCGGCGCGGACCGGGTCGGCGCCGACCCGGACGCCGCCGCGGAGGTCGCCGCGCTCTGCGCGTGCCTGCCGCTCGCACTGCGGATCGCCGCGGCACACCTGGCCAGGCACGCCAGGCAGCCGCTCGGCGGGCTCGCCGCCGAACTCCGGGAGGGCAACCGGCTCTCCGTGCTTTCCGTGGCCGGCGACGAGCAGTCGGCGGTGCGCGCGTCGTTCGATCTGTCGTACGCGGGACTTGGGCCCGCGGCACGGCGAATGTTCCTGCTCGCGGGCCTCAGCCCGGGCGGTGACCTCAGCACGCCTGCCGCCGCGGCGCTTGGCGCCCTGCCGGCCGCCACGGCAGCCGCGGCACTCGCCGACCTCACCGGGGCACACCTGATGGACGAGGAGGTGCCCGGCCGGTTCGCGATGCACGACCTGCTGCGGCTCTACGCGCGCGACCAGGGCAGGTCCGAGCTCGGCGCACCGGAACGGGAAGCCGCCGCCGGACGGCTGTGCGACTACTACCTGCGGTCGGCGACCGCGGCGGCAAAGGTGCTGTACCCCAACATGCAGCGGCTGCCGCTGCCGGAGCGGCTCGCCGAAGCGGACCAGGACGTCACGTTCCGCGGGCACACGGAAGCTCTCGACTGGGTTGAGACGGAGCGAGCCAACCTGGTCAGCACCGTCACCTGGGCGGCGGGGCACGGGCCGCGGGAGGCCGCGTGGCTGATCGCGGACGCCATGCGCGGGTACTTCTGGATGCGCAGGTACGCGGCGGACTGGCTGGCCGTGGCGGAGGCCGGGCTCGCGGCGGCGGATGGCCAGGGAGACGACGACAGCGAGCCGCGCGGGATGGCGGCGGCGCACATCTCGCTAGCACAGGCCAAGCGCTGGCTAACCCGGTACGACGCCGCGGCGGAGCACCTCGAGCGGGCCGCCGCGCTGGCGTCGCGGTCGGGGTGGCAGCAGGGAGCGGCGGCCGCGTTCGGCAGCCTGGCGAACGTCTACCGCGACCAGGGGCGGATGGCTGAGTCGGCTCGCTACCACCGGCGTGCCCTGGAGATCTACCGGGCGACTGGCAGCCGCGGCGGCGAGGCGACCAGCCTGGTTAACCTTGGCAACGTGCTGCTCGAGACGGGTAACGCGGCGGACGCCGTCGCGCATCTCACGCAGGCCCTGGCCATCCACCGGGAGATCGGCGCGCGCACCGCCGAGGGCAACGTGCTCAACAGCCTCGGCTGCGCCCACCTCATCCAGGGCACTCCTGAGGAGGCGCGGCGCTACCTCGACGCCGCCCTTGCCGTGCACCGGGAGACCGGCAGCCTTGAAGGTGCGGCGGACGACCTGAGCAACCTGGCTGAGCTGCATATCGACGCGGGTCAGCTGGAGAGCGCCAGGGAACTGGCGATGGCGAGCCTCGCCCTCGCCCGCGAGTCGGGCGAGCGACGGATCGAGATCGACGCGAACAACGCCCTCGGCACGGCGGCGCGGCAAGCCGGGGACCTGGCGACGGCGTTCCGTCATCATCAGGAGGCGCTCAAGTTCGCGGCCGGGGCAGGTTACCGGCAGGGCGAGACGGTCGCGCTCACCGGGCTTGCCCAGGACCAGGCCGGCCTTGGCGATCACGCCGCCGCCGTCACCACCGCGGAGCAGGCACTCGACGTCGCGCGGCTGACCCGGCTGCGGCTGCTCGAAGGACAGGCACTCGTCGTGCTCGCGTCGATCTCGCTGGACGGCGGGCGGCGCGCCGACGCGCGGGCACACGCCGCGGCGGCGCTCGCCGTACACCGGGATACGGGCCACGCGCTCGGGCAGGCGCGCGCCGAGCGCCTGCTCGCGCTGCTCGGCGAGGACTGATCAGGATCAGATGGTGATGATGCCCTTGCCGGTGGCATGGCCGGCCGCGATCTGCCTGATGGCATCGGCTGCGTCGGCGAGGGCGTAGGTGCGGTCGATGACCGGCCTGATCGTGCCGGACTCGGCGAGCTGCCCCAGCTCCTGGTAGTCGGCGGCGTTCTCCCTTGCGATAAAGGCCCGCAGCCGGTGGCCGGTGAACAGGGAGAGGAACGGAGCGCGCGTTTGCCTGCTCATGCCCGCGATGACGGGACGGTCATAGCGGTCGCCACCGGTCAGCACGATAACGCCGCCAGGTGCCAGGGCACGGCGGAGGACGGAAAGCGGCCGGCTGCCGGATATGTCGATGATCACGTCGTAGCGGTTGCCGTCGCCGTCGATCTCCTGGCGGGTGTAGTCGAGGACGCTGTCCGCGCCGATCGACCGCACCAGGTCCGCCTTCGCAGGCCCGCAGACGCCGGTCACGGTCGCACCGCGCGCCTTGGCCAACTGCACGGCGAACGTTCCGATGCCGCCGCCCGCGCCGGTGATCAGGACGCGCTGCCCGGCCCGCACCTTCGCCTGGTCCCGTACGGCCTGGAGCGCGGTGAGCGCCGAGACGGGCAGCGCGGCCGCCTGCTCGAAGGTGAGCTTCACCGGCTTGGCCGTCAGCCGGTCCTCCCTGGCGACGGCGTACTCGGCGAACGCCCCCGTGCGGCAGCTGCCGAATACCTCGTCACCGGGCTGGAACCGGGTGGCGCCAGGACCCGTCGCGACGACAACGCCGGACAAGGCGAGTCCGCGTACCGGCTGCTTCGGACGCCGGAAGCCGAACCCGATCACGCGCATGAGATAAGGCACGCCGGTCATCATGTGCCACACGCCCGGGTCCGCGCCTGCCGCGCGGACCCGGACGAGCACTTCGCCGTCGCCGGGCGACGGCTGGCCGATGTCCCGCAACTGCAGGACGTCGGCCGAGCCGTACACGTCCTGGACGATCGCTTTCATCTGTTCTCCTCGATGGTGTCCGGGTAATGGAAGACGTCGTCGAGCGGCACCTTGAATACGCAGGCGATCTGGAAGGCCATCTCAAGCGACGGCGAGTACCGGCCCTGCTCGATGGCGATGACGGTCTGCCTGGTCACGCCGATGCGCTCGGCGAGCTCGGCCTGCGTCATCTCACCGGCGGCGAACCGCAGGGCCCTGATGGAGTTGGTGACCCTGGTCGGCTTCACCACTGCGGCAGGCCCTTCCGGTACGCGATGACCCTGGTGACCGAACCAAGGACCGCGGAAAGGAAGAAGCACAGGTAGATCACGTTGGCGATCCAGAACCTGTCCCACCCGGCCAGCGCCATGAGCATCGCGGCGACCGCGCCGATCACCACGAAGGACGATCCGACCTGGTCGCCGAGCGAGCCGATCCGCCGGTCGCGCTCGTCCTTGAGACGGGATTCACCCCGGTTCACGGTGCCGAGTACCGTCTCGGCCGCGATCGAGGCGCCGATCGCCGCGCCGGCCGTCCACAGCAGCGCGGCGGCGTACGGGACACGGACCAGCGGATGCCCGCCAGCCCGGCTGAGGATCACGGCCGCATAGACGGCGTACGCCACTGCCGACACGACCAGCATGATCCACGCGCGCTTCTCCTGGTGGGCCACGGCCCCTCCCGGTGTCTAGAATTCTTTACATCCAGAAGCGTAAACCGTGTTTGACATCGTGTCAAAAAAACATTACATCGATGACTGTGCTTGACCTCGACCGCAGTTGAGGTTCTAGGCTCACCAGATGAGCACAGACGTGGCGAAAGCCGCCATGACAGCAGCCGGCCAGGCAGACGGCATATGGGCTCCGTCACGCCGCGCGCTCACGGCCGGCCTCGTGCTCGCCGTCACCTTCGTGGCCTTCGAGGCACTCGCCGTCGCCACCATCCTTCCGCTGGTCGGCCGCCATCTGGGGGATCTGCGCCTGTACGGCTGGGTGTTCAGTGCTTTCCTGCTGGCAAGCCTGGTGGGCATCGTGGTGGCCGGGACGCTGGCCGACCGGGTGCCCCTAGGGCGGCCGATGCTCTGCGGCCTCGGCGTGTTCGCCCTCGGCCTGGTCATCGGCGGGACCGCGCCGGACATGGCGGTGCTCGTGGCGGGGCGGGCAGTGCAAGGCCTCGGTGCGGGAGTTGTGCCCGCGGTCGCCTACGTGGCGATCTCCCGGTGCTATCCGGATCAGGTACGACCGCGGATGTTCGCGGTGCTGTCCACCGCGTGGGTGGTGCCCGGTCTTGCCGGGCCGGCCATCGCCGCCGTGGTGGCCGAGACGGCGGGCTGGCGGTGGGTGTTCCTCGGCCTGATACCGCTGGTAGCCGCGGCCGGAGCGCTTGTCGTGCTTGCCCTGCGCAACGTGCCGCCTCCCCAGCACCCGCAAACGGCCACGGTGCCGTACCTGGCCGTGCTCGGCGTGGTCGCCGGCGCGGGCACGGCGCTCGCGTCGCTCAACTCCGGCATCCTGCCCGTCGTCGTCGCCGGCGGCATCGCGGGCGGGCTCCTCCTCACGGTCTCGCTGCGGCAGTTGACGCCGCCCAGGCACCTCACGGCACGGCCGGGACTCAGCGCCACGATCCTCAGCCGCGCACTGCTCACCTGCTGCTTCTTCGGTGGTGACGCCTATGTGCCGTATGCCATCGTGACCGTCCGCCACGCACCGACGGCCGTGGCGGCCGTCGCGCTCACCACGTCGACCCTCACCTGGACGGCGGGCTCATGGGTGCAGGCCAAGTACATTTCCCGCTACGGCCCGCGCCGGCTGGTCCGGACCGGACAGTGCCTGGTTGCCGCCGGCCTCGCCCTGATGTGCGTGGTGCTGCTGCCATCCGTGCCTCCCGCCCTCGCGATCGTGGCATGGACGGTGGCCGGCGGCGGGATCGGCACCGCCTACGGCCCGCTGTCCGTGACCACGCTCGATCGTGCGGCGCCTGGCGAGGAGGGCCGGGCGACCTCGGCGCTGCAGCTTTGCGACACACTCGGCCAGGCCGTCGGCATCGGAGTGGCGGGCGCGATCGTGGCCGCCGCCGGTGCCGGGATCGGGCACGGCACCGGAGTGGCACTGGCGTTCTTGTTCGCCATCGCAGTCGCCGTCATCGCGATCGTGGCGGGAACGCGGCTCCCTGGCCAGCTCAGATCGTCGCAGTCCGCGGACGAAGCGGCTGACACATAGCAGCACAGTCCATGCGTCGGATGGACAGCCGATCCTCATGGCTTCGGCCGCAGCAGCGCATGGATCGCGTGCGCTGCCGGCGACAGCGGCGCGTCGCGGTGCAGCAGGTAAACCAGGCGAGTCTGCCTGGGCTGCAAGGAGACGATCCCCGCGCCGCGCGGACCGCCGAGCAGGGCCACCGGGCGGGGCAGGATGGCGATCCCGGCTCCGGCCAGCGCCAGGTACAGTGCCGAGCCGCGCGGCGTGATCTCGACCGCGGGACTGACCTCCAAGCCGAGCCGAGCGCCTTCGCGAATGAGAAAATCCCTGATCGCCGTCCCTGGAGGCCCGGTAATGAAGTCCATCCGCAGCAGGTCCTCCACCGCCAGCACGCCGCCTTGCGGCGGCGGGGTGCCAGGGGGCAGCACGGCGACCAGCTCCTGTTCCAGGATCGGCTCGCCGATGACGTCCTTGACGGTGGCCGCTGCCTCATCGGTCAGCCCGAGTTCCGCGTCGCCCGCGCGGACGGCACCCCGGACATCCTCCGCTGCCTCCGCCTGCACGACGCGCACCCGCACTCGCGGATGACGCCGCCGGAACCGCCCGATAACGGGCGCCAGCGGGTCAAGCAGCATGCCCGGCAGGCTGATGATGTCCAGCCGCCCGGCAATCAGGCCCGTCACGGCATCGACCCTGGCGCGGGCGGCGCCGAGCTCACGCATGATCATCCGTGCTGACTGAGCGAATTCCGTCCCCGCTTCCGTTAGCCGCACGCCGCGCGCCAGCCGGTGGAACAGCAGCGCGCCAAGATCCTTCTCCAGACTCTTGATAGCGGCGGACAGCGCGGGCTGTGACACGTGCAGCACAGTCGCCGCGGACGTGAAGCCGCCATGGTCGACAACGGCGAGGAAGTATTCGAGCTGCCGTCGTTCCATCCGCACCCCACGGCGTATGGCATAAGAAAAAGTGATCGGTACCTAGCGTAATCGGTATTTGTCCTATGGGCGATGGGCCGCGATGCTCCCGGATAGGAGGCGCCCGCCCGATGGCGTCGCGGAAAGAGGAGGACGACCGTGTGCGATTCGCTGGCGGCGACGCCGCCGTCCGGTCAGCCTGAGCACGCTGCGGTGGACCGGCCGACAGTGTCACGGCGCCGTGTTCTCGGCAGCATGGGAGCCGCCTCGGCAGGGCTATTCGCGTTCGGCGACCTGCTGGGGCGCGCGAGTCCCGCGCAGGCGGCACAGCAGGACACCGCCGGGGCGTCGGTGATACTGCTTGGCACCAACGGCGGCCCGCCTCCCCTGGCGGCCCGCTACGGGATCAGCAGCGCGCTGGTCGTCAACGGAAAGGTGTACGTGATTGACTGCGGGCGCGGGGCGCTGAGCCAGTTCGTGCTTGCGGGGCTGCCGCTGACATCGCTCGCCGGGATCTTCCTCACTCACCTGTACTCCGACCACACCGTCGACTACTTCTCATTCCCCCTGCTCTCGGCGACCACCGGCGCGTTCACCT
>Ga0134128_10005974_pt1 | contig 14745 bp, 8 predicted proteins | sample KB31754_FD_96462 | JGI IMG/M metagenome (GOLD analysis project Ga0134128, IMG submission 96462) | Terrestrial soil microbial communities with excess Nitrogen fertilizer from Kellogg Biological Station, Michigan, USA - KB3-175-4 | ecosystem: Environmental > Terrestrial > Soil > Unclassified ... | reverse complement strand
TAGCGCCGCAAGAACTCCGCTGCCGATAGCGTCATAAGACGCTGCTTGTTTCCATGCGCATAATCTTTCCAGCGGAAGGTGACGCGCCCTCCATCAAACGCGAGTAAGCGGTGATTGCTGATAGCGACGCGGTGCGTATACCGGCCAAGATAGCGGAGCACCTGGGTTGGGGCGCCGAAAGCCGGCTTGGCATATACGACCCACCGTTGCTTGAAAAGTGAATTGACAAAAGCGGCGAATCGCTTCGGGTTTGCGAGTTGGGCGATAGAACCGGAAAAGACGAGTTTCCCCTTTTGGAATGCTTCCCGCAATCCGTCAACGAACTTGGCTCGAAAAACGGGACTGAGCACGTTCGCCGCAAGATCCCGAACGTACCGAAGAAGAGAGCGCTCTCTTCGGAGCACCGTCCGAAGCTAAGGCGAGGGAGGCCGCAGTTCAAAATTATTTCGGCCAAATGCCGTCAAATTCCCACCGTCCTCCACCACAACAGCTTGCACCGTATAGCCGCCTATGGGCAGCTTATCCAGTGGAACGGTGATCCGGAAAGACACGGTGCGGGTTTTGTCGTTCACGGCGGCGGGCGCGACCAGAGGAGTTTCATCGCCACGCCGGCCCCCATGAAAGAAGACCAGTCCCGCACGCATGGTCGAGCCCTCGACTTTAGCGGGCAAGTAAGCCTGGAAAAAGACGTAGAGCTGCTGCCTTGTCGTGAAAACACGCGTCACACTGGGCACGATGCGCTCGCCGGAAAATTCCAGCGGAGAAGATTTGAGCCTTACCTCGCGTCCAAGAGTCCTTTTCGAGACCTCCGGCGTTTTCTGGACTGCTTCGATTTGGCCGGATAAGAGCATCGGACTAAGCTCGAGCGCTTGAGGCTGCGACACGGGCAGGTTCAGGTCTTCCTCAAAGGACCCAATACGGCCCGATTCGTTTTCGCGCGCCAGGAATTTCAATTTATAATTGCCGGGGCCGAGCACGACGCCTCCTTGATAGACCAGCGACTGCTTCCGCAACTCGCTGAACCGATCGGCGCCGAGCGTCACCGTAATCTGATCGCGGAGAGCCGAGACCAGCTTATTGCTGGCCGCATCTCGAACCTCCGCGGCGAAGTCGAAAACCGCCTGATGGCGTCCACGTTTTTGAGCCCATTGCAATGCGCTGGAAGGTAACTTGGCTGTTATAGGAACGAATATGTCCTTGTTGCTGAGCCGGAAGTAGGATGTTTCGAGGGCCACAGGCAGTTCCACCCGTGGCGCATCGTCGCGTAGCGCATCCATGAGTTCGCGCTCACGGTCTTCGACTTTGGCCAGAGAGGAATCGCGCGGTGCGTAATAGCCAGGGCGCGATATGACGCGGGCTCCAGGTACGTTTACCTTTACCTTCACGCGGCGCCAGGCTCCGTTCATGCGAGTGTCGGCGCTGTAGTAACCGATGAGGTAATAGCCGGGAGAATCGGATTGAATCCGTTTAAAGACATTCGAGAAATCGCCGAGGTCAAAGAATGATCGCCCGCCGGTATCGGCCGCAAGAGTGGAAAGTGTCTCGCGCGAGTTGTGCCGGGAAGCGCTCTCGTGAAACACTTCGGAACCGCTGAAGATAGCGCGGCTGGCTTGGTGGGCGATTGTGGGCTTTCCCCCGCCAATGAACATTGCGGAGCCCGCGGACGATCCCACCCGCGCCTCACCACCCGGAGGCATGGCGAAGAGACCTCGCGCGTCCACCGTGTAGAAAGATACGTTAGCGCGGTTCGCGGCGTCGGTGGTCGCAAGAAGCTGCGCACGGTTCTCTTCTCCGGTTTGCGTGATGCCGCCGGTGAACTGGACTACGGATTTCCGTCCCGGGATGTCGCGGAGTAATACCGAGAGCGATTGCAGCGCGGCAAGTTTCCGATCCGTGTTGAAGATATTAAATTCGGTTTCGTCCGCCGTGAATGCCGCGCCGGTATCTTCGCTGGTTGTATCTTCACCAGGCTGGGCTACGGCGTCGGCCATGTCGGCAAGGTTTGCATCTTTACCGGCGCGCAGCTTCTGGATTGTGCGCATCAGCACGTCGCGATCGTTGGTGAAGTGAACCGGCACCCTGAGTTGATTGCCGAAAACGGCCAATGCAACGAGGTCCGCCGGCGACATTTGTTCGCGGACGTAGAGTTCCGCGCCTTCTTGCGCGCGGAGGAGATCGTCGGGATGCAAGGCCGTCAGATCGAAGAAGATGACGATGAGCCGATGGTCGCGCACGGCTGCGCGGATGGTCTCCGGTTTTGGCGCCGGAACTGTGCCCATCGGCACGACAATCGGTCGGGCGTGTTGAACATCGGCCTTCTCTATAGCTTCGATGTTGTTGTAGTCGAGTGACGAAATCTTCTGCGGATTACCGTCCTCGGTCAGCGAAAATTGTTCCGGTTTCAGGCCAAGGATGGGCTTGCCTGATTTTCCGGTGACTCTCGCGTCGATTAACACCAGATCTACAGACGAGCGGATGGTGACTGCTCCGGAATCGTCCTGTCCACCCGGGCCGCTGGGCGGATTGCGTTCCTTGCTTACCTTTGGCCCCTGGTCCTGTGGGGCGGCCCCGGCCGGAATCAGCATCGAAACCGCGGCGAGTACTGCAATTATGCGGCGCATTAGAAACGTAACCTCAAAAAAACATCCATCGAACGCATCGCTTTGGCTCCAGTGACAACTCCGGCATCTTCAGCATCGATAACAGTGACGACGTTGGAGAAGCTCGCTGAATTCGTCAGGTTTTGAACCTCCCACCGCAGCTCGAACTGGTAACGGTCATCTCTGCCGAAGTGCATGCGGCGCCCGAAGGAGGCGTTCACGGTAAAAAAGCCAGGCCCGACGATCGAGCCTCGGGCCGCATTGCCGAAGCTGTTGGCTTGCGGCAAGGAAAAAGCGGAAACGTCGAAGAAACGGTTGTTCGTCTGCTGACCGGCAGACAGATTGGGATTGCCAATCTGATCCGGACGTTGCGAGAAAAGAGGACCGACGCCATTCGTGTTCTGCGCGGTGATATAGGGCGTGATGTGGTTCCCGCTGTTTACCAGCGTGTTCGCGCTCAACTGCCAGTTGCCAAGCAGTTTGGCGCCGATTCCGCTGCGCAGCCAGCGTCTGCGTCCGCCGAACGGCAGGTCATAGTAGAACCAGGTGCGGAAGTCGTTACGGATGTCGAAATAGGAATTGCCCCGCTCCGCACTAAAGTTGTTGTAGTCCTGAACGAGACCGCTGACGTGGCCGACACCGATGATGCTGGCATTGTCGATCGAGTGGCCAAGAGTGTACAGAAAGAGAAAGCGCATGCCGTTGGACATCCGCTTCTGTACCCGGGCTTGGAAACCGTTATAAGTGGAATCAGCTCCTGACGTTTCATATTCGAATCCCGGGGCATTGGGGATGCGCCGGCGCTGGTCGGATCCAACAACGCTACCGGGCGCGGCCTGGTTCGGATCTGCGAGAAGATCCAGGTGCGTGCCCTTTACTCCTGTATAGAGTAACTCGACCACATAACTTGACCCGAACTGTTGCTCGACGGAGAGGTTCCAGATCTGAGCGTAGCCGACCTTGTAATTCGGGTCCGCGCCGTAGATGTTATTGACGGCGTCGGGCGGAGAAGCGGGGAAGCCGTTCTGGAGCGTTAGTAGCTGCGCGGGCGACGTGACAAGCGTGCGCGATGTCGCCCACGGCGGCTGATTTAGCATTTCAGTAAAAAGGCTGTCGTAAATCGACCCGTTATAGAACATTCCGTAACCGGCGCGCACCACCGGCCCGGCATGATCGAATGGCCTCCAGGCGATGCCTACGCGTGGAGCGAAGTCGGCATACCGAGTTCGGATTAGTGAATCGGGCAGAAGGGCCCCGAAGGGATTTGGCTGGCCCGGCACGGCCACAGCGACCTGAGTAACCCCGGAATTCATGAGTAAATTTGCAAGGTGATTGTTTTTTTCGGTAAATGGCGTACTCAGTTCATAGCGGACCCCATAATTGACCGAAAAGCGCGGCTTCACGCGCCAGTCGTCTTGCAGATACGAGATGAACTGCCAGCTTCGACCGTAGTTGCTGTTCGTGCCGAATTGAACATTCGTGCTCTCGGGCAACCCGAGCAGAAAATCCGGAAAGTCCAGACCGGTAGCGGGGTTGCTCTTACCCGAGTCGTCAAGCTGGCTGGTCATCAGACCGGAGAACGAATACACGCCACGCGCCGTCGGATCGGTATAGGTATTCAATTGCCTGCGGCGTACCTCCGCGCCGGCGCTAATAGTGTGCCTCCGGAGCGTATAAGAAAGGCTGTCGGACGCACGCAGGGTCTGGTTGCGGACCAATAGTGCAGCCGGGTCCGCAAGTTCCGCGAAATTGGCGAACGTGATAAGCGGCACGCCGTAGTCGATAGGCGCTGTCGAGACGCCGGTGAAACCAGCCTGGGCGGCAACATTATTCGTGAACGCATTTGTACTGAATATCTGGTTGCGGTTGCGGTTGAAATTAACTTTCGTCTCGTTGATCAGACGCGGAGTCCAGTTTTGCGTTAAGCCCAGCGTGATGTTCTGATCGCGGGTGGCCGCGTTCCCGGAAAGCGAGGGGAAACTGGTTATGGATGTGGCGCGGGCTTGTACGAGGTTATAGACCCCGAGGATATTGAAGCGCGGAGAGATGGAGTGCAGGAAACGGGCATTCACAATATCCGCCGAAGTAGGTACGCGAGCCTGACGTTGATAGTTCAGGATCGAACCGGGGAGATTTGGCTCCGGAATCAAGGGCATCAGCTTCAATGCAGTGGAATCGAGACGCGAGGCTGGAATTGCACACCCGAACGGCTGGCGTGGCCCGTCCGGGCCTGTTAGAGGATCGAATAATTGACTTCCCCGATCGCAGAAATTGCCGGTGCGCTCCGGCACGCCTGGGACTGTTTCGAACAGATCGCTCGCATCCGTGCGGCGGTTGAGTTGGTAATTGACAAACCAGAACGTGCGATCCCTGCCGTCATACAGCTTGGGAATCGTGAGCGGCCCGCCTAAATTCATGCCGAAACGCTCGTTGAAATGCGCAATTTTCGGAGCCGGCACACCAGTAAGAGCGTAGTTACGCGCGTCCCATGCGGAGGTGTCGTAGTAATTGTAAAGCGTAAGATGAACTTGATTTGATCCCAGATGCTTGATCTTGTCCCGAATAGTTAAATCAACAACACCGCCTGTGAGGTTATCGGCGGGAGCGCCGTTGCTAAAAGGGCTCGCGTGCGCCAAGCCTTTCGCGCTTTTGGAATGGCCTCCGTGGCTATGATGTTTGCCGGATTTATTACTCGTGTTATCGGTGGACATAGCATCGTCGTTATCGCTCGGATCTGCGAGCCCGGCCGTTGAACCACGTCCGACAGCGCCGCTGATCAGATACGAGTCGGCCGAAAGAGTTTGGGTGTTTTGGCTGGCCGAAGGCGGCGTCAAAACTGCGGCCTGCTGACCTGGATCTGAGTTGGCCATGAGGATTCCGGTTGGCTCCACCTGCTCGAAACCGTCGCTATTGCCTTTGCGGCGGCCAGCCTTGGTGGAGTTGCTATCACCCGCGCGATCGGGAATGCCAGCCTTGCGAGTGTGATGTCTCCTGGTGGCTTGGGGCTCGCCATTGGATTCTCGAGCCGGCTCCACGATTGGTGAGTTATTTGCCGATTCTACTTTTTCTTTGGGGCCCGATGGCTTAGAAGAAACATTTACATCCGCTGGCGTTCCGATAGATGTGCGACGGCTGAGCGTGAGCTCGACTTTTCGCGGAACCGCTGATTGAGCGGGGCCGGTCCCGACCTCGGTTTGCCAGAGCGCAGCTCCTAAGCCGATCTGGTGCGCCTCAATGCGATACCGGCCGGCGGAAAGACCGGGCACACAGAAATTGCCTGTCTCATCCGTCGAGGTTTCCCAGATATTTCCCGCCGGCAAACGTGACAGACGAACCGCCGCGCCAGGAACGGCGAGACCTTCCGAAGTGCGCACAACTCCACAGATTCGTAATGCGGCGCCCGTTTCGCGTGCCGCAGCGGTCTCCTGGCGCGAAGGAGTAGCGCGCGAGGAAGTAGCGGACGGTGTGGGCGATGCCGTCTGCGCGATCGCCCACATGGGAGCAAACAGCCCGGCAACAAAGCAACTGAAAATGAGGGCAACCTTTTGCATATTTCACCTCTTAGCGAACATCCGATCTCCCGCTAGCGGTCCACCTTGAAACTGCCGGGCGGATGAGCCTTTGCCCAAGCGCGAAGCCACGCCATTCTTGCAGCGGAAAGCTGCTTGCCATCGCGGTATTGGCGGGCTTCGTCAAGAGCGCTATCGAGCGACCAACCATCAATCGAATAGCGAGCCAGGGCGGCCATCAGCCCGGTACGGCTTCGCCCGGCGGCGCAGTGAATGTGCACGGGTTGATTCGCCGGGTCTTGAATAAACTTCAGATATTCGACCGCTTGTTTTTCCGTGGGCATGATGGAACCGGTGAGCGGTATTCGCATCACGTTTTTGAAACCAAATTTCCGATAATTAACCTCGTGCTCGGTGCGGAAGGTGACAATGCTTCGAACGCCCTGCTCTCGAAGCCAAATCCACCCCTGCTCATCGCGCGGGAGGCCGGAACGGGTAAGTTCGTGGGGCCAAATTACTCCATAGTTTCTTAGCGGTGCATCCTTGAAGAGATCCTTCTGGGCTGCGCGCAACTGCGCCGCGCTAGGCCCAATGGTCGCGAGGAGCGCGAGCGCCAAACTCGCGCATGTTCGGAGCGATCCGATTTGGCCTATGTTCATACCCCGCATCTCTCTTCCTTTCTTCGAGTCATCGAGACTGTCTAACAGGTTTGGTTGGGCAACTCCACTTGAAGCGAATAAACTCTGCGGTAGGTGCCGTTGTGCGCGAGGAGTTCGTCATGACGGCCGGCTTCGATTACCTTTCCGTTTTCAATGACCACGATCTTGTCGGCGCGGCGTATCGTCGAGAAGCGGTGTGCCACCACGAATATCGTGCGGCCTTCGGCCACGTTTTCGAGCGCCTCCTGGATGACCTGCTCGGACTCGGAATCCAGATGCGATGTGGCCTCGTCGAAAATCATGATGCGTGGATTGCGCAGAATCGCTCGCGCGATGGCGATGCGCTGCCGCTGACCGCCGGATAGCTGTAAACCACGCTCGCCTACTTCAGTCAGATAGCCATCGGACGATGCGGAGAGAAAATCGTGTGCGTACGCGGCTCGCGCGGCCTGGACAATTTCCATGTCACTGGCATCCGGGCTGGCGTAAGCGATGTTTTCGCGGGCCGCGCCGGAGAATAGGAAAATTTCCTGGGAAACAATGCCGATCTGCCGGCGGAGTTGCTGCAACGGAATTCGATTAAGTGGGACGCCGTCGATCAGGATGCGCCCCGATGTGGGCTCGTAAAAGCGCAATAACAGATTGACTATGGTCGTTTTGCCGCCGCCGCTCGGACCAACCAGGGCAACCACTTCGCCGGGCTTCACGTGCAGGCAGAAATTTTTAAGCACCGGATGGCCAGGGTCATAGCCGAAGCTCACGTTCTCAAACCGGATATCGCCCGATTGGGGCAGAGAACCAGGTTCGGAATCGCCATGGGCCAGTGCTCCGGATAACCCCGGCTCTCTAAGCTGCTCGGCACCGCCGGCGGTTTCCGGCTGTATGTCCATCACCTCAAACACGCGGTCGCCGGCGGCAAGGATCTTCTGCATCGAAAGGTTCATCTTGCTGAGGGCCTTCACCGGGCTGTACAGCTTGCTTGTGTAGGTAAAAAAGGCGACCAGCCCTCCGACGGTGAGCGCGTTCCCCGCGACCACCCAGGGCGGCGCAAACCAAACGACTATCAACGTGCCGGTAAATACGCAAAACTCGACGCTTGACGAGTAGATAGCCGAGAGCGTTTTTAGCCGCACGCGGCCGCTCAGCAGTTCCTTGCATTTCCCGGAGAAACGATCCAGTTCAAACTTTTCGCCGCAGAAGGCCTTTACGACGCGAACGCCGCCGATGGCCTCTTCGGCCAAACTTGCCATATCGCCATTGATATTCCGCACGCCGCGCGAAAACCGTTTCACCGGTTTGCGGAAGAAGAACACGGAACAGGCGAGCGCGATTACCGTCGGCAAAAGGAACAATGTGAGCCTGGTGCTTACCGCAAACATTGCCGCCAGTGTCCCTGCCAGCGTAATGAACTGCGATCCGATATTTTGCGTCAGCGTATCCAGAAAGCTTTCGACGGTATCGATGTCGCCGGTGACACGAGCGAGCAAGTCTCCTGTGCGGCCACGATCGAAAAAGCTCACGGGCAGTGCCATCGTGTGCTCGTAGAGATCGCAACGGATTCGACTGACAAGGCGCTGGTTCCCGAGTTCCTGTAAGACGTCCGCTCCAAAATCGAGAATCTGCTGGCCGACGAAGCAGATTGTGAGCAGCAGAATGACAAAAGGAAGCCGGCTGAGATCCTGTTTCCGGATGACGAGATCAAAAAGTTGAAAGCCGATAATCCAGGGCCTGGCAAGATCCAGCAGCGCGCTGCCGACAATGCAGAACTCCAGAGTCGCCAAGATTGGCCATACGCGGGCCGCGTAGCCGAACAGGCGCAGGAATGTGCCTCGCCGTGCCTTACGTCGGCTGCGGCCGCGCGGCTTCTCTTCATTCCGGGCTTTGGCATCGGTGTTCATCGGCTGAAATCCAAAGCGCGCGAGATTTCGCTCACGTAAAACGGCATCAGCTCTTCCCAGCTCCGCGTGCCTTTAGCGCGGCCCTGCTTCAATCCGCCGAGAAAACTGTGAAACACAAAAGCAGCCCAGTAACAGCCCAGGCTCGCCGCGGCTTCGGGAATCTCAGCGAGATATGTGCTGAGAAAGGCTGCTGTCGCGTTTTCGGCGCGGCCCATATCAAAACCTTCTTTGAAGGCAGTCAGCCGTAGAACGCGCACGAATTCGGCGGCATCCTTGGCGGGGTCGGAAAGCCGGCAGCGGTCAAGATCGATTACGGCGATTGCGTCCGCACTCACGAATATGTGGTCGTGATGGTATCGGCCGTGAGTGAAAACGAATCGCCTGGGTTCCGGCAGCTTCGCGATACGTTTCTCGAGCATGTTCATCAACTCGCGGATGGCGTCGAGCTTTTCCGGGCGAACCGCCACGGCCTTGATCAGGCGGGTCGCCATTCGAAAAAGCTTCAGCGACTCCCAATCCGAATCCGGAGAACCTGTCGTTAGCGAAGACCGGTGCATGGCGGCGAGCCATTTAGCCGCCTCTCGGCTGCCTGCAACCAGATCCACTGCGGCGTGCCCGTCGAATGCGGCGCCGAGCGCGATTCCTGGCACGCACCGCATGAGAAGCAGATTGTGATCGGTGAGAAAGCCAATCGGTTGCGGCACACGGTAATAGGCGGAGGCGTTGAACCCGGATTCCCAGAGCGCGCGATTAATCTCGTGACAGTGTGGGCCGAGATCGTCGGAGTAGAGTTTAGCGAAAAAAACATCCTCCGGCCCGAAGTCATACCGGAGCGTGAGGCGGCCAGTTCCGGTATTCTGAACGACATTCGAACGGCAGTTCGTGCAATGGCCGTTCCGTTCCATGCGAATCAGCGGAACAATTTGAGTTCCGATGAATTCCGGGGTAGTGAAGTCCGCGGCCTTCCGCGCAAGCCCTTCTCTATCGAACGATGCGGTAGCGAGCGGAGCCGGCGGCAGCGCCAACCGCCGCGTGAGAAATGAGGTTGTCTGACCAGTGGCGCCCATTGCATATCCCTTCGTTGCCGCGATATCGCTTACCGGCGTTAGGCGGCGGCGGTCTGGACTGACCGTGCGCGCGTCGCCGTCTCGAACTCCGCGATATACAGTTCGCCGATCGCTTGCCGCTTCTCCTCGTTCACTTTCCTGCTCTTCAAGAGCTTCGCCAACGCTTTGAACGCCAGTAGCGCACGGAAGTAATCCAGATTTTCAAGATTCGAATCTGCAATCCGGCGGTATTCGGCAACAAACTCCCCGGCAAGTTGCTCGGCCCGCTGCGCATCTCCGCTCTCCTCTAAACAATTCTTCTTCAGAGCATGGACAAAGCGCGCGACGTCCTTGGCCGGATCGGACAAGCAAATCTTTTCAATGTCAATGACGGTTGCGCGGTTGGACTCGATAAAGACATGCGCGGCGCGGAACTGCCCGTGTACCGGCGTCGGCCGCACCGAAATATTGCTCCTCGGCGCGACGGTGTGCAGATCGTGAAGCATGCCAATGAAAAAGGAGGCGCAGCCCGGGCACTCGGCCGCGACTTTTGCGAGCGCGTCGGCAATATCCAGAATTTCCATTCCCTCGCACGGGGATTGGATCGGAAGACCATGAATGTCGGCGGCGTGAAACTTCACCAGCCAGCGGGCGGCTACGCGAATTGCAGGAAGGACCTCATCGAGCGGCGCCGCGGCGGCCAAGTCACTCAACGGCGTGCCGGCGGCCCTCCGCATCAGCAACATATTCGCTTCCTCAACGAAGATCAGCGGCTCGGGAATCTCGAGCCCGGAGCCGGCAGCAAAGCCGTTTTTCCAAAGATAGGCAAGCGAATCATAGGTTTCGCGCCCCAGCAACCGGTCAAAATAGGCCTTGCCATAGACCACGGCGCCGTCGTCGGAGACATAGCGCAGCGTGATCCGGTCAGTGGCTTTAGATCGAACAACTTCGACGTTCCAACCCGACGGCCTCCAAGCGCCGTTAAACTTCATCTCCAGCGATGCTATGTATTGCGCGGCGATATCGTGGTTGGCGAAGACCTCCGCTTCGCGCTGTTTCCAATTCAGCCGTTCGAATCTGGTTCCAGGTCGCATCGTTGTGTTTCTCCCAAATGAATTTTCTAGGCTGACGCAGCTTGGCCGGCTTTTAGAGCAGTGGTGAATTCGGCCGCGCACGACGCCGATTCGCGCACGCAGTTCGCGTACATTGCGAGGCGATCCGAATCGGTGACTTTCAGGACGCTGGCGACATAATAAAGCGCTTCGATGCTAGCCAGCGTCGCGTACGGAGCTATCCGCCCAGCAATGATCGCCGCCTGCATACGAGGGATCGCGCGAAAATAGCTTGTAAGGAAAGCGTAGATTTCCCGATTCGCGGCGTCGGGTGAACGGCCCGAGAGACCCGCCATAGTGCGCATGTGCGCGATGAAGGAGCCCAAATCCCGGGCGGGATCGCCCACGCAAAATCGTTCGAAGTCGATCACCGTGATGCATGCCTTGTCCACAAAAATGTGGTCTGGATGGAAGTCGCCGTGCACCATCGCGGCCGGCACATCTTGAAAGCCGGCAAAGGCTTGCTCGACGACAGCGGCTCGCTCAAGCAGTTCGCCCGCGAATCCCGGTTGGTCCGCTCTGAGCGCCGCGACATGAACTCGAAGCAAAGTAGTATCGTCCGCATAGGCGCACGCCTGGGTCGATGCCATTGGGAGACTGTGCAGCTTCGCCAGCCAAAGACCCGTCATGCGCATGTGTCTGAGCGAGGCTTCGCTGGCTCTTCCCAGATAGGTGCGGAGTTTCGAGCCGCGCGCTCTACCCTGCAGAATCAGGCTGAGGTCGGGGAAGTGCTGAACCGGCTCCGGAATCTTGAACTGTTCGTCCCGGCCGAAACCTCTGTCCCAGAGCAGTCGCATGGCTTCGAATTCCCTGATCGCCTTTCCGGCGGCGCTCGTGGTATCCCGCTTGCAAACGAGCGCGATCGAACTCTGCTTGCCTGTGAGCGGGTTGGCTGCAACGATCTCGAACGAGAACACATGACGGCTGCCGGGCCGGCGGCGCATCGCCCGCACATCGAAGCTCTCGATTGTGAAGCCCTCGGCGAAAGTCATGCCCAGCCGCGAACGGAAACTCGGATCGCCTATTTGCTGGCGTATGGAAACCGCGCCGGCAATTAGCCCCAGCAGTGGCAATGTAAATAGCAATAGCAGCGCCGGCATGTGGGCGTGCGCGACATGAGATCGGGCGGCCACGTGGACGGCATTATGGAGGTGCGGCAGGATGCGTGCGTGAGGTACAAACCTCAGGGCCACTGCGGCGAGACCAATGATAATCGCCTCAATTTGCACGGACCGGCACTGCGCGAGCACACCGAATTTCGTTGTGGCCCGTGTAGCCACAGAACCGGAACCATTGAACGACGAAGCTGATCCAGTTGTCCTCATATTCTGCTCACTCCAATTGAAATCGCAAATTCTTTACCGGAAAAAGTGGAGAGTCGCAGGCAGGCCTTATGCCCCGTGTTATCGGAAAATGGCCACGACCACGACAAGCGACCGCCTTGGTCCTCGCGTACCCATACCGCAGTCGAATTGGCGCTCCAGCCCCGGCAACCTTCGCTTTCGAAGGGGGTCAGCAGCCCGCGCCCGTAGCGCAGCAAGTTCAAGTAGTCCGGAGAAAACGCGAAATCCACGGATATCGCCGTAATGGATTCCGGCAGTGCGTAGCGCACTTCGAGGCGGCTTTCACCACGATAGAGGCGAATGTGCTTCGTCAGTCCGCGTGCCGCGCTTGCACCTTCGATGTTTTCCATCTCGACATCGACATCTGCGCCGGAGGCGCGGTGGATGCGGCTCCGGTAAGCATCGTGTTCGAAGCCAAAGTCGGCCAGCGCGCCGGGATGATTCGGAGGAAGTTCCATAAAGCGATTTAGTTCCTCCATCCAATTCCAGTCGTCGGATGGATTACCGACGACCATGGTTGCCGGCGTACCTGCCAGATCGAATAGGGCGACCAGGCGCCCACCCCATCGCGGAGAAATCACCGCGAACAACTTATCGTTTTTTAGAACCAGTTCCTCTTCACCATCGGCGTCGATATCACGTAGCGTTGCGTGCGCCTGTCCGTCGTGGTGGGTTGCCCAATATGCCGCTTCGCCGATCACCGCGGCGTGCCGGCAGTGGCTGCCGAGTGCCTGAATCCAAGGACTCGGCTGGCCGTAACAATCCGGGTTGCCAAACGGACCCTCCGGCGGTGTGTGCCAGGCGCTTTCCCAACTCGACGCAATTAAATGCTTTTCCGCCAGATCGACCAGCGCCAGCTCGGCTCCCGATAACGAGAACTGCTCAACGCGCTTTTCCGCCCAGGAAAAGTATTCCCGGTACCGGTCCCACTGCGGATCGAAATACCACTTCTCGTATCCTTCGCCAGCCGCAAAGTGATTAGCCAATTCCAGAAACGTTCCCACGTCGATTTGGCGCGGATCGGCCGGCTTGCCAACCACGGTGCAATCGCAGATTCGCACGGGCTTAATGGAAGGCATTTCTCCTATCCAGCGGAGAACGGATTCAAACTGTTCCGGCCCCTCAGCGCTCCACGCGCCCAAACCCGCAGCCTTCTCCATGTCGTCGCCATAGATCGCAATCGGAGAGCGGAAGAGCGAGGAGTTGTCGTCTAGCGCTGTGAGCCAGCGGCAGTGCTCGCGCAATTCGTCAAACTGCCTCTGGCTGCCGGGCGGAATGTTTAGGCGCAAGCGAGTAGCGATCGGTAGCGCGACGAGGCCCTGCCCGTCCTGAATCGTGCATGCCTGAAAGAGTTCCGCGTCGCTTCGCGGATTTCGATCGTAAATCTTACGCGGAGAAGAGACGCCACCGCCCGGCAGCAGCAGTCGATCGTCCAAAAGGACGTATTGATACCCGTGATTCAGCAAGCGGCAGTCCCTGAGCACTGGGGCCATGCGCGGCGTATCCCAAACGCGCTCTGGCGGCCAGAACACCTTCACCGAGACGGGATCGACGCCCAAGTGGATTTTGTAGAGCAATAGTTCTTCATTGAGCTGCTTGAAGTTATGCTCATAGCTGAAGAAGCGCATAATATTTTGGGCGTAGCAGCTCCCGACGAGTTCGATAAGCCCAATGTCCAATAGCTCGCGAACAAGCACCAGGAATTCCGGCTGATGCCAGGCGATGGCTTCTATCAGCGTGCCGCTCAGGTGAAGATTTAGGGGAATGTTAAAACGGCGATGCAGCTCTAGTATCCACGAAAAGCCCGACTTACTCTCAATCGAGCCAACTGCGGCCCGCAGGCCGTGCCGATTGTCGTACCCCTCCGTGATCAGGTACTGGTTCGCGTGATGCACAAAGGCAAAAGCAATGCTCATCTCTCCCCCGTCGCAGGCACTTCCCGCGACCAAGCGCGCTTACCCAGGCCACCGGACACACTACGGCCTCGGTAAGTAGCAAAGCTACGCGCCTAGATAGAGAACCGAGGCTGCCTGAATGGCAGCTACCGTTCCCGATCTCTCGAATGCGACATAACTGGCCCTAAGGACACATGTCGCCTCGCCGTAAATCTACGTTTCCGCTCTATTGCCGTCCGATCGAAGTGTTGGCGTAACTCTCTTCTTTTCGCCAACATTCGAACCACCCTTTGTAACCGATCCCTAATCGGCTATTAATCGAAAAGAGACTAACATGGGAAGCCTATGTCGTCAATGCTAGATTATGCAAGAAAGTTTTAGCTAGATACTAAGTTCACTTATGCCCGATGTTAACGGCTGGCCCTTAGCAATGAACGTTTGTAGGTTTCTAGCTCGGTATCATTCCAGGCGTTATCGGGAATACTTTTTTGCGGACATGTTGGCGAAAGATTGGTGGCCTCAGTGATGTGCTCGATTTGCTCAGGCTATTGAAGTGTTACCTGAAATGCGCGGCATAAATAACCCTCCTTACAAATGCTAGAGTTAAGTCGCTTTAAATTCATCGTGCCGTTGCCGTGATCGCAACATGAACGTGAGTTGGAATAAATCCGCAAAAAGATGCC
>Ga0134128_10005973_pt1 | contig 14746 bp, 15 predicted proteins | sample KB31754_FD_96462 | JGI IMG/M metagenome (GOLD analysis project Ga0134128, IMG submission 96462) | Terrestrial soil microbial communities with excess Nitrogen fertilizer from Kellogg Biological Station, Michigan, USA - KB3-175-4 | ecosystem: Environmental > Terrestrial > Soil > Unclassified ... | reverse complement strand
CCGAAGCGGAATTGGTGAGCAACGTGCAGGCCCACGCCCGTGCACACGAGAACATCGAACTGTCCCGGGAGCGCATCCTCGCCCAGATCCGCGGTGGGGACGCCCAGCGGACCATCGACATGGCGGCCTGGGCCGCGATGACCGCGCCGAGCGCCTCGCAAAAGCTGTGCGACACCAGCGACATGGTGATCGTGCACCGAATGTTTCGCCGCGAATGCGCCCTGCTGCCCCGCCTCGTCGCCACAGTCGCTGGCGCGGACCTCGCCCGGGCCGGAGCCGTGGCCGGGCATGCCCGCGAAGTGCTCGACATGCTCCATCACCACCACGTGGGCGAGGACGAACTGCTGTGGCCGAGGCTGTCAGCGCGGACCCGGTTCCAGTCCGATCTGCTCGCCCGCATGGACAGCCAGCATCAGGGCCTCGCGGTGTTGCTCGAGCACGCCGCCACATCGTTCACCGCGTGGCAGGACGCGCCCACCGCGCCCGCGAGCACGGCCCTGACCGCGCTGCTGGAAGAGCTCTCGGCGAAACTCAACGAGCACTTTGACGAGGAAGAAGCGGCGGTCCTGCCGATCGTGGAACGCGTCATCACCGCCGCCGAATACCAGGAGGTGGGCCAACGGGGACTGGTGTCGATACCCCTGTCACGGCGCCTCGTCGTGCTGGGCTACCTGCTCGAAAGTGCCACTCCGCAGGAACGAAGCGATTTCCTGGCCGCGATCCCCGCGCCCGTCCGACTGGCCTACCGGCTCATCGGAGTACGCCAACACCGCTACGAGACCACCCGTCTGCGCGGCCCGATACAACCCTGAACCAATCACGGGCACGCAGTCAGTCAACCAATGAGAAACGAGAGTAGAAGGAGACAATTGATGAGCTTTGACACTCGCAACGGCACCCGGGGGGCCCGCCAGCCCGGCGGGAAGCTGATGGCTTGGATGAACCGCTGGAACATGAACCGGATCCGCGGCAACGCCACCAAGGTGATGGGCATGCAGGCGCTGGTCCTGAGCACCGTCGGCGCCAAGAGCGGCACCCCACGCCACACCCCGGTCGCCTACTTCCCGGATGGTGCTGACAGCTGGCTGATCGTCGCGTCCGCGAACGGCGCCGCCAAGAACCCCGCCTGGTACTACAACCTGGCTGCGCACCCCGACACCGTGCAGATCCAGATCGCCGGGCGCACCATCGCAGTCGACGCCGAGCAGCTGCACGGCAACGCCCGCGAGCACGCCTGGCGCCACATCACCAGTGCCGCAGAGCGTTTCGCGAAATACGAGCAGAAAACCGACCGCGAACTGCCGGTCATCCGGCTGCGCACCCGACCCAACGTCAAGCCCTAAGCAAAGCCACCTCGGCTCGGTCCGCTTAGCGGCTGTCGTCGTTGGCCAGGTGACGCAGGACTCGTTCGTTGAGGGCGGCGAGCATGTCGAGCTCGGCCGGGGAGAGTAGGTCGATGAAGTTCCGGCGGACGTCCGCCACGTGCCTGGGCGCCGCCCGCTCGATGGCGGCGCGGCCCGCCGGCAGCAGGCAGACCATGGTGCTGCGGGCGTCGTCGGGGTTGGGCTCGCGGCTGATCAGCCCGTCCTGTTGCATGCGCCGCACCTGGTGGGAGACACGGCTCTTCTCCCAGCCCAGCGCGTTGCACAGCTCGTGTGCGGGGATGCGGTCCCCGTGGTGTTCCGAGAGCACCGCCAGGATCTGGTAGTCGGCGCCGGACAGGCCCGATTCCTGCAGGCCTCGGTTCAGGTGCACGCTGAGCTGATGACTCGCGTGCTGGAAGGCCCGCCAGGCGCGGTCTTCAGCAGGGTTAAGCCAGTTCGGTTCCATCACCCTTGATGCTACCCCGATTGGTTGACGTATCACCAAATTATTCTTAAGGTGGACGAGTCAACCTTTTCAAGCATTACTTCAAGATGGGATACCTCATGAGTAACATCAGCATCATCGGGACCGGGAACATGGCCCGCGCCATCGGCGCGCTGGCGGTTGCTGGCGGCAACACCGTCGAGGTCATCGGGCGTGATCATGCCAAGGCCGCTGACCTCGCCAAGGCTCTCGGCGGGAGCGCCACGACGGGAGAGTTCGGTGCCGCCCCAGCCGGCGACATCGTCATCGTTTCGGTGTTGTACGCCAACGTCGTTCCGGTCGTAGCCCAGTACGGAGACGCCCTCGCGGGCAAGGTCATCGTCGACATCAGCAACCCCTTCAATGCCACCGCAGACGGGCTGGCCATCCCCGAGGACACCTCGGTCGCGCAGGAAGTTGCCAAGGCGGCCCCGGCCAGCGCCGGCGTGGTGAAGGCGTTCAACACCATCTTCGGTGTCGTCCTGGCCCAGGGTCGGCCGCTCGACGTCTTCATGGCCGGCGACGATGCGCGCGCCAAGGCGGCCGTTGCGGAGTTCATCGAGAGCCTCGGGCTGCGCCCGCTAGACGTCGGTGGCCTGAACATGGCGCACTGGCTGGAGGCAACGGGCCTGGTCGTGATGGGTCTCGCGAGCCACGGGGTGGGCAACTTCGACTTCGCTCTCGGCGTGAGCCCTGCCGCCTGAGCCGCACCGCTGTCGGTCGCGACCGTGAACGAACAGGGGCGACCGGCGCCCACATGATGGTTGATCGATCATCGAAAGGATTTGTGATGAAGCTTGGTTTCGCTCTGCCCATAGTCGGGCCCGCTATCAGCAGCGCCGCTGGCCTGAGCGCGTTCTGCCGCGGGCTCGAGGACCTTGGCTACGACACACTGTGGGTGGGCGATCGGCTGGTGACGCCGGTTGATATGCACAGCACCTATCCGGGCAAAGAGCAGCCCTACCCGCCGCAGATGACCCGCTATCTCGATCCGGTGCTGCTGTGGACGGTCGCCGCGACGGCGACCAGCCGGGTGCGGCTGAACGCCAGCACGCTCAGCACGTTCTACTACGAGCCGGTGCACCTGGCCCGGCTGCTGACCACGCTCGACGTGCTCAGCAACGGCCGCCTAGACGTTGGCGTGGGAATCGGCTGGATGAAGGACGAGCACGACATCGCCCGCAGCGCGGACTGGCGGCGCCGCGGGCGGATGCTCGATGATCTGCTGGCGTTCCTGCACGAGTGGTGGACGACCACCCCGGTGTCCTGGGACAGCGAGTTCTTCTCGCTGCCGCCGGTCCATGCCGACCTGCGCCCGGTCCAGGCCGGCGGTCCGCCCATCTGGATCGGCGGTGCCAGCGAGGCCGCGATGCGCCGGGTCGGCCGCAGCGGCACCGGCTGGCTCGGGGTCGAGGGGCTACAGGACGAGGTCACCGATCACTTGTGGTCGATTGCGCGTGGTGCGGCGCACGACGCCGGCCGCGATCCTGACGCGCTGAAAACGGCCATGCGGATCAACCTCGAACCGGGTACATCCGTTGACTCGGTTGCCGACCGGCTCGAGCGTGTCGCCGGGTCCGGTGCTGATGAGGCGATCGTGGATGCCTTCGCAATGTTCCCCAGCCTTGACGAGATGCTCGACTTCGCCGGCCAGGTAATCGCCCGGTTGCGGTGATCGCGGCCCTATTGGTTGCAAACGGTCACGGTGATCGGGTTTTGGCTGTCGGCTCGCCTGCCGCCGCCGACGCCGGGAATGGTGGCGGTGCCTCCTGGCGCGGCGGGCACGGTGCCGGAGGTGTTGGTGTGCGTGAGGTTGAACTCGCCGCCGTCGACGGTTCTGTGCCAATTGACCGCACCGTCCTGGTACCAGTACGTCACGGTGCTGTCGTAGATGATCCCGAGATAGTTGGTGTCTTCATGGCTGCTAGCGGTGAGTTGTGTTCCGTTGAGAGGCAAACAACCCGCGACATTGGCGGCCGCGAGGGGGCTGGCCGCTAGAGCTATTGCTGAGGCGGCGGTCGCGATAATGGTGGTGGTCGAACTGCGCCGAGCAAATGCCATCGTGCCTTCTTTGTCCAGCAAAGCTCAGCTCCGCGTGAGTACTACCGAGATGCCCGAAGCATAAATTTCAGGGCGCGTACTGGCAAACCGATTCCGTTGCTGCCCAGTAGATTCCCAGCAAAACTCAAGAAATCACCGCGCGTCGTGCAGCGCCCGTTATCACCGCAGATTGGGATCGCTGTCGATGTGACGACGATGCAGCCGAGGTGGGGTCTGCGTCGGTGCCGGGTTCACCGGTCCCTGAATACCGGGAACAGGGTCTGGTGGCGGTGGCGGCGGCTCCGGCTCGTTCGCCGCGATCCCGAAAGGCGTCGTCGCTTGGCTGGTGCCCGCACACGACGCGGGGCCCACGAGCACAGCGCCGGCGAGCGCCAGACCCACGGTCGCGGCGCAGGCGAATCGCATCACCGGCAACGTCGCCATTCGGCCAGACTAACGCCGCGTTCCTTTAGTTCCGCTGAGATTCTCGTGCCGCCGCTGAAGCTGCACCGAGGTGTGGGCAAACCGTTACGCGGCAGAAAGCTCGCCAACTGGCCACAGGGCAACGCCCGCTCCGCCGATCGGCGAAGCGGGCGTCTTGAGAGGAGAATTTCTACAGCGGGATCCAAACTCCGAAGAAGTTGAACCCGAACTGGTTGAACTGCGGGTTCCAGAACGGAGTCTCCTGGTAACCCCAGTAGTTGATCGGCCCGTAGTTCCACGGCGCACCCGGAGGCGGCAGCGGGCGGTCCCATGCCGGCCGTGGCGGTTCGCCGGCACCCCAGGGTGCTGGTCCGTCGCCCCACGGAGCTCCGTGGAAATAGCCGCGATGGTCATCGCCGTGCCAAGGGCCGGGGCCACCCGGCCCACCCGGGCCGTGGAATCCAGGTCCACCCGGTCCACCCGGACCGTGGTCACCGGGCCCGCCCGGCCCGCCCGGTCCGTGCATTCCAGGTCCGCCTGGGCCGCCGGGTCCGTGCATTCCAGGTCCGCCCGGTCCGCCCGGTCCGCCCGGGCCACCGGGTCCTCCCGGCCCGCCGGGACCGGGGCCGCCGGGACCGCCAGGTCCGTGACCGCCCCCGCCTCCGGGTTCCAGAGGTGCGGGTGCATGGTTGACCGTGGGTGCGCCATGGTCACCAGGAGCAGCACTCGCGATACCGGTGCCCACCCCCAGCGCAGCAGCGCTCAGGGCACCGGCGACGCTGGCGCCGGCCATCAGTTGCTTTAGTTTCATGGTCCTTCACCTACCTTCTCGGTATTCGGCGGACGTTCCCCCCACGCACTGAACGCTAAGTAGCTCGGCTATGAATTAGCTGCGAGCCGCCTCTGGAAAACTTTTGCGGATCTGCTCGCGGCGGGTCGCTGTGACCAACAAGTCCGCTGAGCGAGCAGTGGCAATAACCAACGCGACGTGGTGGTTCATACTGGTGGTAATGCCCGTGGGCTTGGGTGGAATTTCTGACGAGGTGGCTGCGATGACGAGGTTGGACTCGGTCGAGCGCGCGATCGCCGACATTGCGGCCGGCAAGGCCGTGGTCGTCGTGGACGACGAAGATCGGGAGAACGAGGGCGACCTCATCTTCGCGGCCGAGAAGGCCACGCCGGAGCTGGTCGCGTTCATGGTGCGCTACACATCGGGATACCTGTGCGTGCCACTGGACGGTGACATCTGCGACCGGCTCGGCCTGCTGCCGATGTATGCGGTCAACCAGGATAAGCATGGCACCGCGTACACCGTCACGGTCGATGCGAAAAATGGTGTGGGAACGGGTATTTCGGCATCAGACCGGGCGACGACCATGCGGCTTCTTGCCGACGCGAACAGCGTCGCCGAGGATTTCACCCGGCCCGGTCACGTAGTTCCGTTGCGCGCCAAGGACGGTGGTGTGTTGCGTCGTCCTGGCCACACCGAAGCCGCGGTCGACCTGGCCCGGATGGCCGGTCTGTCGCCGGCCGGGGCGATCTGCGAGGTCGTCAGCCAGAAGGACGAAGGCGCGATGGCGCAGACCGACGAACTGCGGGTCTTTGCCGACGAGCATGGTCTGGCGCTGATCGCGATCGCCGACCTGATCGAATACCGTCGCAAGCACGAGAAGCACATCGAGCGGATCGCCGAGGCGCGCATCCCGACCCGCCACGGCGAGTTCCGTGCGGTCGGCTACAGCAGCATCTACGAGGACGTCGAGCACGTGGCCTTGGTCCGCGGCGAGATCGCCGGGCCCAACTACGACGGTGACGACGTGCTGGTCCGTGTGCACTCTGAATGCCTGACCGGTGACGTATTCGGTTCGCGTCGCTGCGACTGCGGCCCACAACTCGACGCCGCGATGGCGATGGTCGCGCGCGAAGGCCGAGGCGTGGTGCTCTACATGCGCGGCCACGAGGGGCGAGGCATCGGTCTGATGCACAAACTGCAGGCCTACCAACTTCAGGACGCCGGCGACGACACCGTCGACGCGAATCTCAAGCTCGGATTGCCCGCCGACGCAAGGGATTACGGCACGGGCGCGCAGATCCTGGTCGATCTCGGCGTCCGCTCCATGCGGTTGCTGACCAACAACCCCGCCAAGCGGGTCGGATTGGACGGCTACGGGCTGCACATCATCGAGCGGGTGCCGCTGCCGGTTCGCGCCAACGCCGAGAACATTCGCTACCTGATGACCAAACGCGACCGGATGGGTCACGACCTGGCTGGATTGGACGATTATCACGAATCCATCCATCTGCATGGCGAATTCGGTGGAGCTTTATGAGTGGTGCCGGGGTACCCGACATCGCGTCGCAGGACGCTTCCGCACTCAGCTTGGCAATCGTGGTCAGCACGTGGCACGGCAAGATCTGCAACCAGCTGCTCGACCGCGCTCAGCTGGTTGCCGACCAGTGGGGCGTCAAGAACCCCACGGTCGTGCGGGTGCACGGCGCAATCGAGATCCCGGTCGTCGCGCAGGCAGTCGCCCGGAACCACGACGCGGTCGTCGCGCTGGGCGTGGTGATTCGCGGTCAGACACCGCATTTCGATTACGTCTGCGATGCGGTAACCCAGGGGCTGACCCGGGTTTCGCTCGACGAGTCCACCCCGGTGGCCAACGGTGTGCTGACCACCAACACCGAAGCCCAAGCACTGGACCGCGCGGGACTCCCGGATTCCGCCGAGGACAACGGTGGACAAGCGACGGCTGCGGCGTTGAGCACCGCGCTGACCCTGCGCCAGCTGCGCGAAAAGTCGTGACCGCCAACCCCAACCGGGACACCTGGGATGCGCAGCTGCGGCCGCACCTAACTCCGTACGTCGCTTACGCCGTCGCGGTGGTCCTCGTTGTCGCGCATGTGGTGATCGGGCTGCTGTTGAAGATCGGATCCACCGGCGTGATCTTCCAGACCTCGGACCAAATTGCGATGGTGGTGCTGGGCGTGGTTCTCGCCGGGCTGGTTCTGCTGTTCGCCCGGCCCCGGTTGCGGGTCGGTCCGGCCGGGCTGTCGGTGCGAAATGTGCTCAGCGACCGGTTGGTGGCGTGGGATGACGTGGTTGGGGTGTCGTTTCCGGTCGGGGCGCGCTGGGCGCGAATCGATCTGCCCGACGACGAATACGTCCCGCTGATGGCGATCCAGTCTGTCGACAAGGATCGCGCGGTGGCGGCGATGGACACGGTCCGGAGTCTGGTCGCGCGCTACCGGCCTGACCTGGCGTCGCACTGACTGGCAGTCGCCTGGTCGGCCGCACGGTTTGCTCGTCGAGTGTGAGGCCGGCTGCACGTGCGCCACGGATCACGTACATGTCGTCGGCGTCGGCAGGCGCGACTAGCCTTAGAAACCGTGGCTGATCCCGCGACCTACCGCCCCGCCCCCGGGTCCATCCCGGTCGAGCCTGGCGTGTACCGGTTCAGCGATCAGCACGGGCGGGTGATCTACGTCGGCAAGGCCAAGAGCCTGCGCAGCCGGCTGAACTCGTACTTCGCGGATATCGCCGGCCTGCATCCGCGCACTCGGCAGATGGTGACCACCGCCGCCAAAGTCGAATGGACGGTGGTTAACACCGAGGTCGAGGCACTGCAGTTGGAATACAACTGGATCAAAGAGTTCGATCCTCGATTCAACATCCGCTACCGCGACGACAAGTCCTATCCGGTGCTCGCGGTCACCCTCAACGAAGAGTTTCCCCGGTTGATGGTCTACCGCGGGCCGCGTCGCAAAGGTGTCCGCTATTTCGGGCCGTACTCGCACGCCTGGGCGATCCGCGAGACCCTCGACCTGCTGACCCGGGTATTCCCGGCGCGCACCTGCTCGGCGGGAGTATTCAAGCGGCACAACCAAATCGACCGACCATGTCTGCTCGGCTATATCGACAAGTGCTCGGCCCCGTGCGTCGGGCGGGTCAGCGCCGAACAGCATCGCCAGATCGTGATGGACTTCTGCGATTTCCTGTCCGGCAAGACCGACAAGTTCGCGCGCGGGCTGGACCAGCAGATGCACGCCGCCGCGGAGGACTTGGACTTCGAGCGTGCGGCCCGTCTACGCGACGACCTGGGCGCGCTCAAGCGAGCGCTGGAGAAGCAGGCCGTGGTGCTCGGCGATGGCACCGACGCCGACGTCGTCGCGTTCGCCGACGACGATCTCGAGGCCGCCGTCCAGGTATTCCACGTCCGTGGCGGGCGCGTTCGCGGACAGCGCGGCTGGATCGTCGAAAAGCCAGGCGACCCCGGCGATTCCGGTGAGGCGCAACTTGTCGAGCAATTCTTGACGCAGTTCTACGGTGATCAGGCCGAACTCGACGGTGCCGCCGATGAATCCGCCAATCCGGTCCCCCGCGAGGTCCTGGTGCCCTGCCTGCCGCCCAATGCCGACGAGTTGGCGAGTTGGCTGACCGGGTTGCGTGGTTCGCGGGTCGCATTGCGGGTTCCGCGTCGCGGTGACAAGCGAGCCCTGGCCGAGACCGTGCAGCGCAACGCCAAAGAGGCTCTGCAGCAACACAAGCTGAAGCGTGCTGGCGACTTTACCGCCAGATCCGCTGCGCTACAGAATATTCAAGAGGCACTCGGTTTGGCTGATGCGCCGCTGCGGATCGAATGCGTCGACATCAGCCACGTCCAGGGCACCGACGTTGTCGGGTCGCTGGTGGTGTTCGAAGACGGGCTGCCGCGCAAGTCCGATTACCGCCACTTCGGCATCCGGGAAGCGGCCGGTGACGGACGTTCCGACGACGTCGCATCGATCGCCGAGGTCACCCGTCGCCGCTTCATCCGGCATATCCAGGATCAAGAAGACCCGAAAGTCCTTTCCCCCGAGGGTAAATCGCGGCGATTCGCCTATCCGCCCAACCTGTATGTTGTCGACGGCGGCGCTCCACAGGTCAACGCTGCCAGCGCGGTTCTCGATGAACTCGGCGTCAACGATGTCGCTGTGATCGGTTTGGCCAAGCGACTCGAAGAGGTCTGGGTGCCCTCGGAGCCGGACCCGATCATCCTGCCGCGCAACAGCGAGGGGCTGTATCTGCTCCAGCGGGTGCGCGACGAAGCCCATCGGTTTGCCATCACCTATCACCGCAGCAAGCGGTCCAAGCGGATGACCGCGTCCGTGCTGGACTCCGTGCCAGGACTCGGCGAGCATCGCCGCAAAGCACTCGTTACCCATTTCGGCTCACTGGCCCGGCTCAGGGAGGCTACGGTCGACGAGATCACCTCCGTGCCGGGCATCGGGGTTGCGACGGCGACGGCGGTGCTCGACGCATTGCGCGGCGACCATGCCGGATCGGACCCCGCAGTGCACGGCCGGATCGCGGAACGGGCGTCGGGATGACAGGCGAGGGGATGGACGGGCCGAATCAGACCGGGTCGTTGGAACAGACCGACAGCCACGGTGCCACAAGCGAATCCGGCATCGACGTCGTTCTGGTCACCGGCTTGTCCGGCGCCGGACGCGGCACCGCGGCCAAGGTGCTCGAGGATCTCGGCTGGTATGTCGCCGACAACCTGCCGCCGCAGTTGATCACACGGATGGTCGACCTCGGGCTTGATGCGGGGTCGCGGATCACCCAGCTGGCGATCGTGATGGACGTGCGTTCACGCGGGTTCACCGGCGACCTGGACTGGGTGCGCAATGACCTGGCGACGCGCAACATCAGCCCGCGGGTGGTGTTCATGGAGGCCTCGGACGACATGTTGGTGCGCCGCTACGAGCAGAACCGGCGCAGCCATCCACTGCAGGGGTCGCAGACGCTGGCCGAAGGTATTGCCGCCGAGCGCGAGATGCTGGCGCCGGTTCGCGCCACGGCCGACCTGATCATCGACACCTCGACGCTGGCGGTGCGCGAGCTGCGCGAAAGCATCGAACGGGCCTTTGGTGGCGAGACCGTCGCCCAAACCAGCGTCACCGTCGAGTCCTTCGGCTTCAAGTACGGTCTGCCGATGGACGCCGACTCCGTGATGGACGTTCGATTCCTCCCAAATCCGCACTGGGTCGACGAGCTGCGTCCGCTCACCGGCCAACACCCCGAAGTCCGTGACTACGTGCTCGCCCAGACTGGCGCGGCGGAGTTTCTGGAGACATACCATCGGTTGCTGTCCCTGATTGTCGACGGCTACCGCAGAGAGGGGAAGCGCTATATGACCGTGGCGATCGGCTGCACCGGCGGCAAACACCGCAGCGTCGCGATCGCCGAGGCATTGGCGCGGCTGCTTGAGCCCGACAAGCAGCTGACGGTGCGAGTGCTGCACCGGGATCTGGGCCGCGAATGAGTCCCGCCGGCGACGATCAGCAGGGCAGTGCGATCCGAAACGGGCAGGAGGAGCGGCGCCAATGAGCCGACGCATTGTCGCCCTGGGCGGAGGGCACGGTTTGTATGCGACGCTGTCGGCCGCCCGGCGCCTGACGCCGCACGTGACCGCCATCGTCACCGTCGCCGATGATGGCGGCTCCTCGGGTCGGCTGCGCAGCGAACTCGACGTGGTGCCGCCGGGCGACCTGCGAATGGCGTTGGCGGCGTTGGCTTCTGACAGCCCGCATGGCCGCCTATGGGCGACCATCATGCAACACCGGTTCGGCGGCAGCGGTGCCCTGTCGGGGCATCCGATCGGCAATCTGCTGCTGGCCGGACTCAACGAGGTGCTCGATGATCCGGTTGCCGCCCTCGACGAAGTCGGCCGGATATTGGGCGTGCGGGGTCGGGTGCTGCCGATGTGCCCGATCGCCCTGCAGATCGAGGCCGATGTCTCCGGTCTGGAAACCGACCCACGGATGTTCCGGGCGATCCGCGGGCAGGTGGCGATCGCCACCACACCCGGAAAGGTCCGCCGCGTGCGACTGCTGCCCGGGGATCCGCCGGCCACCAGGCAGGCGGTCGACGCGATCATGTCCGCCGATCTGGTGGTGCTGGGCCCGGGCTCGTGGTTCACCAGCGTGATCCCACATGTCCTGGTGCCCGGGTTTGCCGCGGCGCTACAGGCGACCCCGGCCCGCCGCGCGCTGGTGCTCAACCTGGTGGCCGAACCGGGGGAGACCGCAGGGTTCTCGGTCGAACGTCATCTCCACGTACTGGCCCAGCACGCTCCGGGTTTCACCGTTCACGACGTGATCATCGACGCCGAGCGGGTACCGAGCGAACGGGAGCGCGAGCAATTGCGCCGGACCGCGATGCTGCTGAATGCCCACGTTCAATTCGCTGACGTGTCCAAGCCTGGTACACCTTTACATGACCCGGGCAAACTGGCCGCGGCGCTGGACGGAGTGGGCGTCCGGGACACCGCTCGGCCGCCTGGTGCGGGATCGACCGACGCGGACAGACAGGATCGCAACGGACCGAGGGGTGACGACGCGTGGCGATGACGGCCGAAGTCAAAGACGAATTGAGCCGCCTGGTGGTAACTGCGGTGAGCGCGCGGCGCGCTGAGGTGACGTCGCTGCTGCGCTTTGCCGGCGGGCTGCACATCGTGGCCGGCCGCGTGGTCGTCGAGGCCGAGGTCGATTTGGGCAGCATCGCGCGACGGCTGCGTAAGGACATCTTCGATCTCTACGGCTACAACGCTGTCGTACATGTGTTGTCCGCCAGTGGAATCCGCAAGTCCACCCGCTACGTCCTGCGGGTCGCCAACGACGGCGAGGCGCTGGCCCGGCAGACCGGATTGCTTGATCTGCGTGGCCGGCCGGTGCGCGGCTTGCCGGCTCAGGTCGTGGGCGGCAGCGTCGGCGACGCCGAGGCCGCGTGGCGTGGCGCCTTCCTGGCTCACGGTTCACTGACCGAGCCGGGTCGCTCGTCGGCGCTGGAGGTCAGCTGCCCCGGACCCGAGGCCGCGTTGGCGTTGGTGGGCGCGGCGCGCCGGCTGGGCATCAGCGCCAAAGCACGCGAAGTGCGCGGCGCCGACCGGGTCGTCGTGCGCGACGGTGAAGCCATCGGGGCACTGCTCACCCGGATGGGGGCCCAGGACACCCGGTTGGTGTGGGAGGAGCGGCGGATGCGCCGCGAGGTGCGGGCGACCGCGAACCGGCTGGCCAACTTCGACGACGCCAACTTGCGGCGCTCGGCACGCGCCGCAGTCGCTGCCGCCGCCCGCGTCGAGCGGGCGCTGGATATTCTCGGCGAAGGCGTGCCCGACCATCTGGCGGCGGCCGGCAAGCTGCGCATCGAGCACCGCCAGGCCTCACTGGAGGAGTTGGGCCGGTTGGCCGACCCGCCGATGACGAAAGACGCTGTGGCCGGCCGTATTCGGCGTCTGCTGTCAATGGCCGACCGCAAAGCGAAGGTCGATGGGATTCCGGACACCGAATCCGCGGTGACCCCCGACCTGCTGGAAGACGCCTAGAGGCCGCCCGTATCGGCGTGGACGAGAGGGCTTGCGAGCAGCGCCAGGAAAGTGGCTCCGGCGCCAGACGCCAGCAGTCGGGTGCGGGGCCCGAAATTAGGCATACATTTTCCTTAACGAATCCCAAGAGGTCGATAGGCTGTTTATCGGGTGCGACGCTTTGAGGTCAACGAAAAAGGGCGGACACTCACAGCAATCCTCAAGACTGGCTTGGTGATCCCGCTAGATTGTTCTCGCCAACGGTGGCTGACCTGAATCGAGGCCGTAATGGGATTCATCACCCCGGATCTTCCGGACGTCGACCCAGAGACCTGGCAGGCGCGGTCGGCGGCCGACCGGATGCAGGTGGTGACCCGGCACTGGGTCGAGCACGGCTTCGGCACTCCGTCGGCGATCTACCTGCTCTACGTGATCAAGATGGCCGCCTACGCCGCAGGCGCCGCGGCCGTCGTCTCGCTGACCCCGGGCCTGGGTGGGCTAGGGCGCATCGGGGACTGGTGGACGCAGCCGATCGTCTACCAAAAATTCATCGTCTTCACGCTGCTATTCGAAGTCCTAGGCCTGGGCTGCGGGTCGGGCCCGCTCACTGCGCGCTTCATGCCGCCCATCGGGGGATTCCTGTACTGGTTGCGGCCCAAGACAATTCGGCTACCACCCTGGCCGAACGATGTACCGTTCACTCGCGGCGACACCCGCTCCCTTTTCGACGTGGCGCTGTATGTCGTGGTGCTGGCGTCCGGTGTCCGGGCGCTGCTCGCGCCCGGACACGGCGGGTCGGTCACGGGCAGCGGCGACGTCGGGTTGATCGACCCGGTGCTGGTTCTGCCAACGATCATTTCGCTGGCGCTGTTGGGCCTGCGCGACAAGACGATCTTTCTGGCCGCTCGCGGTGAGCACTACTGGCTGAAACTTCTGATCTTCTTTTTCCCGTTCACCGACCAGATCGCTGCGTTCAAGATCGTCATGCTCGGACTGTGGTGGGGCGCTGCGACTTCCAAACTCAACCATCACTTTCCCTACGTCGTCGCTGCGATGACGAGCAACAACCCCCTGCTCCGCGGCAAGCCGTTCAACTGGTTGAAACGCAGGCTCTATCGCGACCCGGTCGACGACATCCGGCCCACCTGGATTCCGAAGGTGATGGCTCATGTCGGTGGCACCACCGCCGAACTGATCGTCCCGGCGGTCCTGGTCTTCGCCGGCGGCGATCACCCGTGGCGGTGGGGCTTGATCGCCTTCATGGTGATCTTCCACCTCAACATCATTTCCAACCTGCCGATGGGCGTTCCGCTGGAGTGGAACATCTTCTTCATCTTCTCGCTGTTCTACCTGTTCGGTCATTACAGCAACATCGTGATCTACGACCTGAATTCGCCGCTGCTGCTGGCGATCCTGATGGCGGCTCTCCTGGTGATTCCTGTGGTGGGAAACATGTTCCCACAACAGATTTCATTCCTGCCCGCCTTGCGGTACTACGCGGGAAACTGGGCCTCGAGTGTCTGGTGCTTCCGCGAGGGCGTGGAAGACAAGATCGAAGAGAACGTGGTCAAGAGTTCGGCGCTGACCGCCAAACAAGTAGCCCGGCTCTATGACCCGGCCACCGCCGAGATCATTAGCGACAAAGCCCGCGGCTTCCGGTCCATGCACGTCCATGGTCGCGCGCTCAACGGCCTCATACCCAGGGCGCTCGGCAAGGATGCCAATGAGCAGGACTACACGATGCGCGAAGGTGAAACCGTCGCGGGGTCGCTGATCGGCTGGAATTTCGGCGAAGGACATCTGCACAACGAGCAACTGGTCGAGGCGGTGCAGCGGCGCTGCCACCTGGAGGAGGGCGACCTGCGGGTGATCATCCTCGAAGGCCAGCCGATCCAGACGAAAAAGCAGTGCTACCGCATCGTCGACGCCAAGACCGGCTTGATCGAGGAAGGCTACGTCTCGGTCGACGACATGCTGGCCCGCCAGCCGTGGCCGGAGTCCGATGACGAGTTCCCCGTGCATCTCGTAACCGATCGGTCCGACGCTTCGAGATGACGCGCGCCTCCGACGATGCAGAGCGGGGCGAT
>Ga0134128_10005972_pt1 | contig 14746 bp, 16 predicted proteins | sample KB31754_FD_96462 | JGI IMG/M metagenome (GOLD analysis project Ga0134128, IMG submission 96462) | Terrestrial soil microbial communities with excess Nitrogen fertilizer from Kellogg Biological Station, Michigan, USA - KB3-175-4 | ecosystem: Environmental > Terrestrial > Soil > Unclassified ... | reverse complement strand
GGCGGCGCCACCACGGTGGTGGACCAGCCCATCACATGATCGCCGGTGAAGAGCGCTTTCTCGTCCGCAAGCGCATAACACATGTGATTGGAAGTGTGTCCGGGGGTGAAGATGCATTGGAAGGTGTAACCATCGCCCGCGATCACATCGCCGTCCCTGACCGCGACATCAGGAGCGAAATCGCGGTCGCCACCTTCCTCGATGACTCTGTCCACACTCACAGGCCCGCCTCCCTCGCGCGCGTCAGCGCTGGCGGGGGAGGTGGCCGTAGCAGCGCTTGCGATGCGAAGGCCGGAGGGGGAATAAAAAGCATGCGGACCGAAGCCGTAGGTTTTCGCGCCCGTCATCTGTTTCAGCGGGGCCGCAGCGGGGGAATGGTCGCGATGGGTATGGGTGACGAGGATATGGGTGACTTCGCGGCCGCCAATCGCCGCCGACAGAGCCGCAAGATGCTCCGGCTGATTGGGACCGGGATCGATCACGGCGACGCGCCTGTCATCGCCGACCAGATAGACGCCGGTGCCGCGAAAGGTGAAAGGGCTGGGATTATGCGCCAGCACACGCTCGATCTTGGGCGAGAGGCGTTCGGCGACGCCATAGACCGCCGGCAGCGATTGGTCGAAATGCAATTCGGTGCGCGTCATGAATGTTTCCGCTGCTTGAGGGAAACTGCCCTAGTAAGGCCGATTTTCCAGAAGCTGGATCAGCCCGCGGATCAGCCGGAAATAATACCAGAGGCAGGTGATCACCACGCCCAGGAAGGTTAAGCCCAAAAGCAGTATCGTGTGCGAGAGAGCGAAAAAACTTGCCGGCCAGGATTGGATCAGCGGCACAAGTACGGAGGCAAGCCCGGTGAAGAACAGCACCGCTGCGATCGCCGCCACCGCAAACCAAACCCAGAACACCAGAATAAGATTGCGATAATGGCTTTCCAGAAAAGTGCCGCGCGCGCCGTCCTTGCGCACATGCGCCAGGACCACGCCCAGAAGCGTGGTGAGGCCGGTGGTGAAAGGCGCGATCAGATAAAGACCATAGCCTGCCAGCGCCCAATTTCGTTCTTCGGTGGTCACGTCATTTCCTCCGGCTTTCCGCCGAATATCGCCGGCCCCAAAACTACAAGGTAAGGCAATCTTCATCAAATCGGCCGAAACTGCCGACTTAACCCGAGCTGACCGACATTTCGTGAGCAACGACCGCAGCACCCGTTTTCTGAGCGCGCTGGCGGAAGCTTCGACCAGCCGCGTCCTCAACCTCCGGCAGATCGCGCGCGTCAACGCGAAAGATCCGGATCACGCCGCCAAGCCGCTTTTCTCTTCTCCCGTCGTCAACAGCAGCTTCGTCCTCAAACACCGCATCCGGTCGGACGAGACATTCCTGTTCAACTCGACACGCTCGTCGGGCACCAAGCTGATCATCCCCTTCGACCAGGACGATCTGCGCGCGGGCGGCCAGGCCATCTTCTTCGATCAACGCGGCTTCAAGGAAAGCCTGCGCGCCGCCGGTCACTACACCGACGAGAAGCTTGGGCGCGACATTCTCATCCTCAAACTCCTCAATGCGGTGCCGTCGCTGGATCCCTTCCTTTTGCGCGAGCATTTGCGCAATCACGATATCGATGTGGCGCCTTGCTATTTCGCCATCTCGCCCGGCGACCAGGAAAAGATGCACGATTTCGTTTCGGCCGAATTATCCCGCCTCGTGCGGCTCGCGGCAGGCGACGACCAAGACGGCACCGGCCGCATGGTCACCGCCATGCTGTCGAGCCAGGTGGATGAGAAGCTTGAGCCGTTGCGCATGACCCTGGGCCTTTCCGGCCCCGATTTTCGCGAAGGCGCTTTCAGCTGGCGTGGCTTTCTCTATTACAAATGGGCGATGCAAAATTTCTGGCCCGACGTGATTCATATTCTGCGGGAGGTAAAGGCGATCAGGCCGGTCGGTCCGTCCGACACCGATCAGAAGGCCTATCTCACCATGGCCAGGCTCAAGATCATCGAAATGGTGCGCGATTATGGCCAGCACATCACCAAAGTGCTGAGCGTCTACGACGATTCCTTTGCCGGCCTGGTGGCCAGCCAATCCCCCAAGACCTTCCGAGACTTTCTGTTGTCAGCGCCTTTCATGTTCCTGGAACTGGGCGAGAAGATGGGTGCCATTTCCCACATCGTGAGTTTCTGGCGCTACCGCTTCCCCAAGGATCAGACGCCGTTGGTCGACTCGGAGGAACTGGCCGCCATCTTCCAAGACTTCGCCAGCGGCTTCGCCGAGCGCATGAAGGAAGAGAGCTCCGTCATTCCCCGCCCGGCTGTCATCGAAGCCTGAGCGGCCAGGCCTTTTCCATGGATCTGCCGCAAGAGGGGAACTTTTTCCCGCGCGGCCGGTTTGTTTGGGGTGCCCTCCATTTGAAGGATGCCAACCATGAAAACCCCATTTTCCACGCTGGCGGCCGCAACTGCGCTGGCCGCTGCGCTGTTCGCCCTCCCCGCCCAAGCCGCCGAAAAAGGCGAGTTGCTGCGGGACGCCAACGAAACCGTCAATCACCTGAAACATGACCCGGCCTTCGCCACGGCCGCGCGCATGATGGATAGCGCCCGGGCCGTCTATATCGTACCCAAGCTGGTCAAAGGCGGCTTCATCTTCGGCGCCGAAGGTGGCGATGGCGTCCTGGTGCGCCGCACCGGGCGTGGCTGGGGCGAGCCCAAATTCTACGGCATGGGCTCGGCCTCGTTCGGACTTCAGGCCGGACTTGAGCAGGCCGAACTGGTCTTCATCATCAACAGCGAGCGCGCTCTTTCCGGCATCGAGCATGGCAATTTCAAGCTGGGCGCCGGCGCCGGCATCACCGTCGTCAATCTGTCGTCCGGCGCGGAAGGCGCCACCACCGCTCATGGCGGCGACATCGTGGTGTGGACCTCGGGCTCGGGCGCCTATGCCGGCATCAGCTTCAACGGCTCGGTGATCGGTCCCGACAAGGACATGAATGCAACCCCCACGACCGGACCGGAAGCCCAAAGGCTGCGCGCCAATCTGGCGTCGGTCCGCTAGGATTCGGATATAGCCAGGAAGGGCGCGCGGGGTTACCGTGCGCCCTTTCCTTTTGGAGGCCCCCCAATGAAAAACAACATGAAAGCTCACCAGAAAGCTCTTGCGATCGCCAGCTTTGCCGGCGTGTCGCTCCTGATCGGCAGCGCCTTTGCCGCCGTCAGCCTGCCCGCCGAAATCTCCAACGCCCGCACCCATGCCAACAATGCCGCCAATGCGCCCACCATCGAGGCCGTGCATACCCATATGCATCACGCCATCAACTGCCTGGTGGGGCCCAAGGGTGAAGGCTATGACGCTTCGCAGATGAATCCTTGCGCCAATGCCGGCAACGGCGCGATCCCTGACCAGACCGACACCGCCAAGAAGGCCAAGCTGGAAAGTGCCAAGACCAGCCTGATGAAAGGCCTGACCGAAAATGACCTCAAGGCGGCGCAAGCCTCCGCCACCAGCGCCGTCGCGGATATCTCCGCCGCGAGCTGATCTTTGGCCCCGCGATGCTTCGGCTCTAGCCAAAACATCGCGGCAAACGCATGCATTAAAGTCGCGGCCATTCCTCGGGAGAGCGAGAATGGCCGCGACCATTGTTTGTTATATTCAGTATCAAATTGATCCGTTTCAGCGCGACGCGTTCGAGCAATATGCCCGGACCTGGCTCAGCGCGATTCCAGCTTGCGGCGGCGCGTTGATGGGCTATTTCCTGCCCCATGAAGGCAGCAACGACATCGCCCATGCCATGATCGGCTTCGACAGCCTGGCCGCCTATGAGGCCTATCGCGCCAGGCTTCGCGAACATCCCGGCGGCAAGGCCAATTTCGAATTCGCCCAGCGCCAGAAATTTATCCTGCGGGAGACCCGGGAGTCGCTGAAGCTGGTCACGCCATGATCGCGGTGATCTTCGAGGTCTGGCCGGCAGACAAAAACCGCTATCTCGACATCGCGGCCGATCTGCATCCCTTGCTGGAGAAGATCGACGGCTTCATCTCCATCGAGCGGTTCACATCGCTCACGGAGCCGGACAAGATCCTGTCGCTGTCCTTCTGGCGCGACGAAGAGGCGGTGAAGGCCTGGCGCATCCAGCCCGACCATGGCCGGGCGCAACAGGCGGGCCGCCACGGCGTATTTCGCGATTATCGCCTCCGGGTTGCTTATGTGCTCAGGGATTACGGCATGAATGATCGCGAGGAAGTGCCGGGCGACCTACAAAAAAACGGCTGAACCGCTATATTGGGGAAATGGCGCACAATAACGGCATGGTTCCCCGGTCCAGAAGCAAGGCCCGGACGGCCAAGGCATCTGAAAATGCCGCGAAATTCGTGGCGGCGGCGGGTCCCTCCCTGGCTGAGGCCGCGAACATGGACCCCGCCTATCTGGCCCCGCCCCTGGCGGCGATGACGGCCGGCAGCACCTTTGTACCGCATCGTCCGGCGCGGCCGGAAAAATCCGAAGGCGGCAAGAAGTTCAAGCTGGTGAGCGACTACGAACCCGCCGGGGACCAGCCCACCGCGATCAAGGAACTGGTCGCGGGCGTCCAAGCGCGGGAGCGCGACCAGGTGCTTTTGGGTGTCACCGGCTCGGGCAAGACTTTTACCATGGCGCAGGTGATCGAGCAGACCCAGCGTCCGGCGCTGATCCTGGCGCCGAACAAGACCTTGGCGGCGCAGCTCTATGCCGAGTTCAAGCAATTCTTTCCGGAGAACGCGGTCGAGTATTTCGTCAGTTATTACGATTACTACCAGCCGGAAGCCTATATCCCCCGCACCGACACCTATATCGAGAAGGATTCCTCGATCAACGAGGAGATCGACCGCATGCGCCATTCGGCGACGCGGGCGATTTTGGAGCGCGACGATGTGATCATCGTGGCCTCGGTCTCTTGCATCTACGGCATCGGCTCGGTGGAGACCTATTCCGGCACCGCCGTCTCGATCAATCGCGGCGACAAGGTCGATCGCAACGCCGCCATTGCCGGATTGGTGGCGCTGCAATACCGGCGCAATGACGACAATTTCACCCGCGGCGCCTTCCGGGTGCGCGGCGACACGATCGACATTTTCCCGGCCCATTATGAAGACCGCGCCTGGCGGGTGGAGCTGTTCGGCGATGTGGTGGATTCCATCACCGAATTCGATCCGCTTACCGGTCACAAGGCGGGCGAGCTGGAAGCGATCAAGGTCTATGCCAATTCGCATTATGTGACGCCGCGGCCGACCTTGCAGCAGGCGATGAAGGGCATCAAACAGGAGCTGATCCATCGCCTGGCGGAATTCCGCGCCAACGGCAAATTGCTGGAAGCCCAGCGGTTGGAACAGCGCACCCAGTTCGACCTGGAGATGATCGAGGCGACGGGAAGCTGCGCCGGGATCGAGAATTATTCCCGCTGGCTCACTGGCCGCCAGCCGGGCGAGCCGCCGCCCACCCTGTTCGAATATCTGCCGGACAATGCGCTGGTCTTCGCTGACGAAAGCCATGTCACCGTGCCCCAGATCGGCGGCATGTATCGCGGCGATTATCGCCGCAAATTCACGCTTTCCGAATATGGTTTCCGCCTCCCCTCCTGCATCGACAATAGGCCGTTGAAATTCGAGGAATGGGACGCGATGCGGCCGCAATCGGTCTATGTCTCGGCCACGCCAGGGCCATGGGAGATGGAGCGCACTGACGGCGTTTTCGCGGAGCAAGTGATCCGGCCCACTGGGCTTATTGATCCACCGGTCGAAATTAGACCGGTGGAAACACAGGTGGATGATTTAATCGCGGAATGCCGTGAAGTGGCGCAGCGCGGCTATCGCTGTCTGGTCACCACGCTGACCAAGAAGATGGCGGAAGACTTGACCGAATATATGCATGAGCAGGGCATTCGGGTCCGTTACATGCATTCGGATGTGGAGACGTTGGAGCGGATCGAGATCATCCGCGACCTGCGCCTGGGCGCCTTCGATGTGCTGATCGGCATCAATCTGTTGCGTGAGGGTTTGGACATTCCGGAGTGCGCCCTGGTCGCCATCCTCGACGCCGACAAGGAAGGCTTCCTGAGAAGCGAAACCTCGCTGATCCAGACCATCGGCCGCGCCGCCCGCAATGTGGACGGCAAAGTGATCCTTTATGCCGACAAGATTACCGGTTCGATGCAGCGCGCCATGGCGGAAACCAGCCGCCGCCGCACCAAGCAGGAAGCCTACAATAAGGAACACGGCATCACCCCGCTCAGCATCAAGAAGAACATCGCCGACATTATGGGCTCCATGTATGAGCGCGATCATGTCATGGTGGATGCGGGTGTGCTGGAAGCCGCCGACGGCGAGCGCGCCTTTGTCGGCCACAACATCAAAGCGATTATTGCCGATCTAGAAAAACAGATGCGGGCCGCCGCCGCCGATCTGGAATTCGAGACCGCGGCGCGGCTACGCGACGAATTGAAACGCCTGCAATCGGTTGCGCTCACCATCTCGGACGATCCTTTCGCCCGCCAATCGGATGTGGAGCGCGCGGCGTTCGATGCCGAGATCGCGCTATCGGATGAAAGCAAGCCGTCCAAACCATCGCGGTCCAATGGCGGCCGCAAGCGCCTGCAACGTGCCGGCCGCCCAAATGTGCCGAAGACGTTTGGGTCGAGAGCGCGATAACTCCTAATGTCATCCCCGGCGAGCGAGATGCAACGCATCGAGCGAGGGAAGGGGACCCAGGTCTTAAAGCAAACTCAGGAGAATTTTGTGTCTCGCGCTTTCGTCAAGGAATCCTCCGAATCCGCCAGACCTCCTGAAAAGATGGTGGAGGACGGCCCCAACCCGGTAACGCCGGAAGGCATGGCCCAGATCGAGGCGCATGTGACACGGATCGAAACGTCACTTCAAACTGAAGACAATGTGCTGCTGCGCGAGACGCTAGAGCGCGACCTGCGCTATTGGGTGCAGCGCAAGCTCTCTGCGGAAATGGTGCATCCCACCTCCGACGGCACGGTGACTTTCGGCTCGACCGTCACCATCCAACGCAGGGGCCGCACGCAAACGCTCCGTATCGTGGGTGTGGATGAAGCCGATGCGTCCAAAGGCCTGATCAGCTTTCGCGCACCGCTTGCCGCCGCTTTGATCGGCGCACGTGAAGGCGACATTGTCGAAGCGGGCGAGCCACTGGGCGAGATCACAATTTTGGGGTCACAAGCCTAGATTGTAGCGCTCCGCATACCCGCAATGACCTTACCATGATTGCGCCCATCCCGTCTTATTTGGCCTAATGCCTCAGCGTGTCCGCTGATTCGGGGGAGCCGAGATGTATCTGGCTTCAGCGGTGTTCGACCTGGTGGATCGGATCGCCGCCGAGAGCACCATTGCCGGCGTATGGGGCGCATATTTTTCTGCGGCGCGCAGCGCCGGGCTGTCGTCAGGCTTTGCCTGCTACATGCCGGCAGACGGACGTTTCGCCAGCATGATCTTCGCCAATTCCATGCCGCAAGGCTGGGCCGAGAATTACGCGCTTCACGGCTATGCCGCGGAAGATCCGCTGAGCGAGCGCACGCGGCGCGAAACACGCCCGATCTCCTGGACCGCGCATGACTGGGACGCGACGGCAACGCCGCTCCAGCGCAAATGGCGTGACGACAATATCGCGTCCAAGGTCAAGATTGGCTACGCCATACCCGACCGCACCAGTGGCGATCTCAAGGTGATTTCGCTGGCGGGCGAAGAGCCCGATTTGCATCCGCAGGACCTCAAGACCCTGCATTTCGCGGGCATCGAAGCGCTGAACCGAATGCAGGAATTGGGCATCAAACCGCCCCCGGCGGCGAAGTCGCCCTTATCGCGGCGGGAACGCGAATGCTTGAAATGGATCGCTGCCGGCAAGACGGATTGGGAAATCGGCGCCATCCTGACGTTGAGCGAAAAGACCGTGAACGTCTATGTCGAGCGCGCCAAGCACAAACTGGGTGTGCAGACCCGTACGCAGGCGATCGTTCATGCCCTGCGCGCCGGCTTCATCGCGATCTGAGAAACTGCCGGGTAACTACCCTACAAGACGGGCCGGATCGCGGGTCTTATAAAATCGAAAATGTTTCATTCGTTCAGCTGATGGGCCAGTCCCCCAAACCGCTCAGTCCCTCCAAGGCCGAAGTCGCTTGCTATGCGGCGGACATGCTGGCGTCGCTGAGACGACTTTCCGAAGCCAGCGGCATGACGCTTCTTGCGCATCTGGTGGATCTGGCCTGCGCCGAGGCGATCCGCAACGCCGAAGCCGCGGGCGCCGCTTCATCGACGGACGATCAGGACACGCGCCGCGCCACCGCCAAGCGCACGCCGGAATCGCGCCGCGATTAGCGGCCCGCCTGTTTACAAAAGATCGAGGACAGTCTCGCCGGGGCGGCCCAGCTTGGCGCCCTTGTCCGTCACCACGATAGGCCGGTTGAGCAGGACCGGATGCGCGGCGATGGCGTCGAGCAAAACGCCGTCCCCAGCCGACGCCAGATTCAGTTCGGCATAAACCGCCTCCCTGGTCCGCATCACCTCGCGCAGGGGTATACCCAGCCGGGCGATCAGCGCCTCGAGCGCGTCATGCTTGAGCGGCGTCTTCAGATATTCCACCACCACGGGCTCGATGCCGCGCGCCTGGATCAGCTCCAGCGCCTTGCGCGAATTGCTGCATTGCGGGTTGTGGTAGATGGTGACGGTCATGGCCCCGGCTTAGCACCCCGGCCGATGCGGCGACAGGTGGTATTTTGAGCTAAATTGCGCCAAATTCAGAGCCTTATGGCCGACCGGATGCTCCTGGACCGGCCGCGTGGGACTGGCCCCCCTTCCTTGCCATTCCGTCACCTTGCGCGTATTGTCGCGCCTACCGTGGAGACAAGTCCCGTCGCAGACGAAGCGCACCTGTAGAAGAAATCCTGCCGCCTTCTGTGCGCGCCTGGACGAGACAGTCACTTCCTTCGCCTTAGACCGACAAACTCTCCGCCCGGACCGGCATTCCGCTGATCCGGAACCATGCAGGAAGTACCTATGACGATCGGAACAGTGAAATTCTTCAATACCTCCAAAGGCTTCGGCTTCATCGCGCCGGAAGGCGGCGGCAAGGATGTGTTCGTGCACGCCACTGCGGTGGAAGCCGCCGGCATGCGCACCTTGAACGAAGGCCAGAAAGTGTCGTTCGACATCGTCCCCGACGCGCGTGGCGCGAAGGCGGCGAACCTGAAACCCGCCTAAAGCGCGGAAATTGGGTAGTGGACAGGGCCGGCGCGGCAACGCGCCGGCCCTGTTTTTTGGTCGCGACTCTCTTTGGTCGCACGCCCGGACGCAAAACCGTTCCGCGCCCTACGGGCGCTTCACACTTTTGCTGGTCGATGCTCCTGGACTACGGGGTTTGACCCGACTGCGACTGCGGCAGCATGACCGTGACGGTCTGTTGTGGCCCGCCCTTGGTCACGAAACTGGCCTTGCCCATGCTGACCCCGGCACTGGCCGAGACATTGTAGCTGCCGGCTGGCAGCTTCATCAGCACCCAGGGCGCATCGCAATCGGTTTCGACCACGGATTTTCCACCCTGCATCACCGCGACATGAACCTGTGCCAGATCCTCACCTGCCGGATTGGCGAACACCAGCTTGACGGGATAGCTGCTCCAGGCGGGATTGTCCTTGGCCGAGCCGACGCCGGTGCAGACCGTCTCCACACCCCCGATCATCATCGGCTGGTCTTGGACGGCCTCAGCCGAACCGGTTAGCAGCGGCACGATAAGCGCGGGCCCGATGCCAAAGGCGATAGCGATAGCGGATAGGCGCATGATCGGACCTCCTTTTGCCCTCTTCCAAACCCTTGCCATGCCGCAAGGTTCCCGCCTCTTTTGGCCTCCGACCTGGAAAGCCTTAGACTGTTGCCATGACCCGCTTTTTCCTCGGCATCGGCCCACTTCTGGTTCTGGCCGCCCTGCTTGTGGCCGCCATTCCAGCCGCCGCCAAGCCGCGCGCCATCGCGCATCTGAAAGGGCTGGATGGAAAGCCAGTGGGTACTGCGACCTTCTCCACGGTCGATCGCGGCGTGTTGATCGAATTCGATCTCATGGGGTTGCCGCCAGGAACCCATGGCATTCATCTGCATGTCTCGGGCAATTGCGATCCCAAAACCGGCTTTACCAGCGCAGGTCCGATCCTGGGGCTGGGACCGGTGATCCGCAAACACGGTTTTCTGGCGGACGGCGGACCGCTGGCGGGCGACCTTCCCAATGAATATGCGGGCGCCGACGGCCACCTGCACGCCGCGACCCTGACCAACGGGTTCGGTCTCGGCAACGGCAAGCGCTCCATTTTCGACCGCGATGGTGTGTCCATCATTATCGATCAGCGCGGCGACGATTACCGCAGCCAGCCGATGGGCGAAGCGGGCGCGCGCATCGCGTGCGGCGTGGTGATCCGCACCCAAGGCCCGCTGCCCCGACCGCCGCTTCCCGTGGCGATAGGCGGACATTGATGGGACTGGAACAGCCCATCGCGGAAGTGAAGCTTCCCGCGCTAATCGATGCGGACGCGCTGCGCCATGCGCTCACGGCTCTCGCGAGAGAGACACCCGATCCCGGCACCTTGCGCAAGGGTGGCCTGTCGCTCATCAAGGCGGCGTTCCAGTCGGGCCGCGCCACCGTGCAGCAAGCGGTGGAGCAACAGGGCCTGCCGGGACTGGAAGCGGCGCGCGCGTTGGCGAGGTTGCAGGACGCCCTGATCCAAGTGATCTACGATTTCGCGGTCAAGCATGTCTATTACGCGCAGAACCCCTCGGCCGCCGAGCGCCTCGCTATCGTCGCCACGGGCGGTTATGGCCGCGGCGAGTTGGCGCCCGGATCGGATATCGATCTTCTCTTCGTGCGGCCCTTCAAGCAGACCGCCTGGGGCGAAAGCGTCATCGAATTCATTCTGTATATGTTGTGGGATTTGGGCCTGAAAGTCGGCCATGCCACCCGTAGCATCACCGAGTGTGTGCGGCTGGCGAAACAGGATATCACCATCCGCACCGCACTCCTGGAAGCGCGTTATCTTTGGGGCGACCACGCGCTTTACGACCAGCTGCGCGTCGCATTCTGGAAAGACGTGGCGACCGGCAATGGTCAGGATTTCGTGGAAGCCAAGCTGGCCGAACGCGACGCCCGTCATGCCCGCCAGGGCGAAAGCCGTTATCTGGTCGAGCCCAATCTGAAGGAAAGCAAAGGCGGGCTGCGCGACCTGCAGACGCTGTTCTGGATCGGCAAATATCTCTACCGCGTGGAAAGCGCCTCCGACCTCATCCAGCACAATGTCTTCACCGCCGATGAGTATCGCATCTTCCAGAAGGCGGAGGCCTTTCTGTGGAATGTGCGGGTGCGTCTGCATTATCTGCTGGGGCGCGCGGAAGAGCGGCTGTCTTTCGATGTGCAGACGGGCCTGGCCGCGGCGTTGGGTTATCGCGACACGGAGAAGCCGCGCCGCGCCGTGGAAGCCTTCATGCGCGCCTACTTCCTGGTGGCCAAGGATGTGGGCGATCTCACCCGCATCTTCATTGCCGCGCTGGAGGAACAGCACAAGAAGCCCAAGACCGCACTCACCCGCATGCTGCCGGGTTTCTTGAAGCCCCGGGAATCGAGCGACGATTTCTATGTCGAGAATGGACGGCTGACGGTGGGCCCGGACGCCTTCACCCGCGATCCGGTCAACATCCTGCGCATCTTCCATCTGGCCGACGACAAGAATGTGGACATCCATCCCCACGCGCTGCGCACCTTGACCCGCTCGCTGGATCTCATCACCGAGGAGTTGCGCGCCGATCCGCAAGCCAATCGCATCTTCCTGGAGATTTTGACCTCGCGCCACAATCCGGAATGGGCGCTGCGCATGATGAACGAGGCGGGCGTGCTGGGCCGCTTCGTGCCGGAATTCGGCCATGCCGTGGGCTTGATGCAATTCAATATGTATCACCATTATACGGTGGACGAGCATCTGATCCGGGCGGTCGGCAATGTCGCCTCGATCGAGCGCGGCGAGCATCGCGAAGACAATCCGCTCTCGACCGATGTGATCAAGCGCATCCAGTCGCGCGCGGTGCTTTATTGCGCCATCCTGCTGCATGACATCGCCAAGGGGCTGCCCGGCGATCACAGCGAGGTCGGCGCGGAAATCGCGCACCGCTTCTGTCCCCGCCTGGGACTGTCGCAGCAAGACACGGAAGCGGTGGCCTGGCTGGTGAAGAACCATCTGGTGATGAGCGACACTGCCCAGCGCCGCGATCTCACCGATCCCCAGACTGTGCGGGACTTCGTGGCTCAGGTGCAGACCCCGGAGATGCTGCGCCTGCTGCTGGTGTTGACCGTGGCGGATATCCGCGCCGTGGGCCCGGGCGTATGGAACGGCTGGAAAGGCCAATTGCTGCGCGAGCTTTATCATGCCGCCGAGCAGGTGATGGCGGGCGGCGACCAGGCGCCCACCCGTAGCGACCGCGTCGATGCCGCCAAGATGGCGCTGGCGGAGCGGTTGACCGACACCTCGGACGCGGAGCGCGCGCAACTCCTCGCGCGCCACTATGACAGCTACTGGCTCGCCTTCGACACCGACGAGCAGGAACGCCATGCCCGCCTGATGCTAAAGGCCGACCGCGCCGGCGACCTTCTCACCTTGGCGGCGGAGCCCAGCAATTTCCGCGATGTGACCGAGGTCATTCTCTACACGCCCGATCATCCCGGCTTGTTCTCGCAATTCGCGGGTGCCATCGCCATGTCTGGCGGCTCCATCGTGGATGCCAAGGTCACCACCACATCCCATGGCTTTGCGCTGGACATTTTCTCGGTGCAGGACATGGAAGGCCTGGCCTTCGACGATCCCGACCGACTGGCGCGCTTGAAGCAGACCATCGAAAAGACCGTGCGCGGCGAGATCTGGCCGAGGCGCGCGCTGACGGGCAGGAAGCCGCTGCGCGCCAGGACATCCGCCTTCACCATCAAGCCCAAGGTGCATTTCGACAATGAAGCGTCGCAGATCGCCAGCGTGATCGAAGTGGAAGGGTTGGACCGGCCCGGTTTCCTCTACGACGTCACCCAGGCGCTGTTCGAATCCGGCCTCTCCATCTCCACCTCCATCATCGCCACCTATGGCGAGCGGGCGGTGGACGTTTTTTATGTCCGTGACGGTTTCGGCCACAAGATCCGCCATCCCGACCGCATCAAGGCGATCGAGCTGAGGCTGAAACAGGCGCTGACCGACAGCCCTTGAAGGGCCTTGCCGCGCACGGCATAACCCCGGTCAAAAGGACCATCCATGCCTCATACCCCGCGCGTTCTCTCGGGCATGCAGCCCACAAACACCCTGCATCTGGGCAATTACCTGGGCGCGCTGAAGAACTGGGTGCGAATGCAGGACCAGATGCAATGCTTCTATTGCGTGGTGGACATGCATGCCATCACCACCGATGCCGCTTATGGCAAGCCGCAGGAATTGACCCACGCCACGCGTGAGGTCGCCGCCGCCTATATCGCCGCGGGCGTGGACCCCGCACGCTCGCCGGTCTTCAACCAGGGCCAGGTGCCCGAGCATGCGGAGCTTTCCTGGATCTTCAATTGCGTGGCGCGGTTGGGCTGGCTGGACCGCATGACCCAATTCAAGGAAAAGTCCGGCAAGCACAAGGAACGCTCCTCGGTCGGGCTCTACACCTACCCGGTGCTGATGGCGGCGGACATTTTGATCTACAAAGCGACCCATGTGCCGGTGGGCGAGGACCAGAAGCAGCATCTGGAGCTGTCGCGCGACATCGCCCAGAAATTCAACAATGATTTCGGCGCCCCGGATTTCTTCCCGCTGCCAGAGCCGGTGATCACAGGCGCGGCGACGCGAGTGATGTCGTTACGCGACGGCACCAAGAAGATGTCCAAGTCGGAGGAAAGCGACCTGTCGCGCATCAACCTCACCGACGATGCGGAAGCTATCGCCAACAAGATCCGCCGCGCCAAGACCGATCCCCAACCCTTGCCCGACAGCAAAGAAGGGCTGGCAGGACGGCCGGAAGCGGAAAATCTGCTCAACATCTACGCCGCGTTGGCCGACAAGAGCCAGGAAGCGGCGATTGCCGAGTTCGCGGGCCAGCAATTCTCTCATTTCAAGCAAGTGCTTGCCGACCTGACGGTGGCCAAGATCGGCCCGGTGACGGGGGAAATGCGCCGGCTTTTGGCCGATCCGGCCGAGATCGACCGGATCCTGAAATCGGGGGCGGAGCGGGCCCGCGCCGTGGCCGTGCCGGTGATGGCGGAAGTGAAGCGTCAGGTGGGTTTTATACAGTAGCAGAATAGTCGGGCGGGTTTGTCGCAAGCCTTGACGGCGCGATCTACGCTAGGCTTGCCCCATGACGCTGGATCCAATTCTCCTGTCGCGTCTGCAATTCGGCTGGGTGATCGCCTGGCACATTCTGCTGCCTGCCTTCACCGTCGGCCTCGGCTCCTTCATCGCTCTGCTGGAAGGTTTTTATTTCGTTACCAGCAAAGAGATCTATTTCCGCATCTCCAGCTTCTGGACCCGCATCTTCGCCATCGCGTTCGGCATGGGCGTGGTTTCCGGCGTGGTGATGCCCTTCCAGTTCGGCACCAATTGGAGCCGCTTTTCCGACGCCACCGCCAACATCATCTCGCCCATGCTGGCCTATGAAGGGTTGACCGCCTTCACCCTGGAAGCGGGATTTCTGGGCGTGCTGCTGTTCGGGCGCAATCTGGTGCCGCG
>Ga0134128_10005971_pt1 | contig 14748 bp, 11 predicted proteins | sample KB31754_FD_96462 | JGI IMG/M metagenome (GOLD analysis project Ga0134128, IMG submission 96462) | Terrestrial soil microbial communities with excess Nitrogen fertilizer from Kellogg Biological Station, Michigan, USA - KB3-175-4 | ecosystem: Environmental > Terrestrial > Soil > Unclassified ... | reverse complement strand
GGCTGCTCGGGCTGCTCGGGCGACTGGCGCGGGGCTGGTGGTACGAACGGGGCCTGCGCGTCGCCTGGCACTGGTTCTGGAGTCTCGCCTGGAATCGGCGTCACCTGGCGGCCACCCTCGCTGGCGGTGAAGGAACCGCCCATCACGTCGCCGCGCCGCTGCGGGACCTTGCTGTACCCGTGCGGGTGCCGGCCGGCGTTGAAGACCAGGCCGATCCAGACCGCCATCGCGATGGCGAACGCTGCGGCGATGATGCCCAGCCAGTAGTTCGGGAATGAATGCATGGCTATCGCCCCCGCCAAGATTCATTTCCGCTGGCCAGCGCGATATGCGTGAAAATGCTGCCGGCCTGGAAAATCGAGTGACAACCCCGGCCGGTCGTTGCTAGGCTCCCATGCCCTTGTGCCGACCCCGGAACCCGCCCTGAGGAGTACAGCCATGGTTCCCGCCACGGAGGACGATACCGACACCGATCTGTGCTGGCCTAGGGGGACGGCCCCCTCTGAACCCCCGCAAGATGTACTAGCCGTCGAGCGCGAGCATCTGACTGCTTCGCGAGAGTTTCTGCGGCTCATGCGGGAGGACGTGCTGTCCCTGCCCGCGCTAGCTGGCGATCCTGTCTCGGAGCAGTACCTCAAAGCCGACCTGTACCGGCGAGCCGAGGCGCTGCGCGACCTGCCAGACACGCCGTTGTTCTTCGGCCGCCTCAATTACGCGGGCGCGGAGGACCTTCACATCGGCCGCCGCCACGTGCACGACCCGGAGGGCACCCCGGCCGTCATCGACTGGCGGGCGCCGGTTTCGCGGCCGTTCTACCGGGCCAGTCAGTCCGACCCGATGGAACTGGCCCGGCGGCGGCGGTTCGGGTTCCAGGGCGGTGAGCTGACCGCCTACGAAGACGAGGTCTTTTCCGGGACGGCTGGACCGGCCTCTGGAACGGGGACCGAGCCGATCCTGAGCCGGATCATGATCGAGGAGATCGAGCGGCCCCGGTCGGGCGCCATGCGCGACATCGTCGCCACGATCCAGCCCGAGCAGGATGACATCGTGCGGGCCGACGCGACGCTGTCGGTGTGTGTCCAGGGTGCGCCGGGGACCGGCAAGACGGCGGTCGGGCTGCACCGGATCGCGTTCTTGATGTACGCCTACCGGGAGCGGATGAGCCGCGGCGGCGTGCTGGTGCTCGGACCCAACCGGGCCTTCCTCACCTACATCCGCAACGTGCTGCCCGCGCTCGGCGAATTCGACGCCACCCAGACCTCGGTGACCGAGATGCTCGCTACCGTGCCGATTCGCGGCGTCGACTCCGAGCAGGCCGCCGTCATCAAGGGCGACGCTCGGATGGCGACCGTGCTGCGGCGGGCGTTGTGGGAGCGGATCAGTCCGCCGGCCGAATCGATCATGCTGCCGCGTGGGTCGCGGCGGTGGCGGGTCTCCGCTGACCGGCTGACCGACCTCGTCGTCGAACTTCGGGACCGGGGAGTTCGCTACGGCACCGGGCGGGAGATGTTCTCGCATCGGATCGCGCACGTGATCTTGTCCATGATGGAGGCCGGCGGTGAGCCGTGCGATGACCGCACCCACGAGGCGGTCCGGCGGACCAGCGTGGTCAAGAATGCCGTCAACTCAATCTGGCCGAAGGCCGAGCCGGTCAAGGTAGCTTTCTCCCTGTTGTCGGACCGTGAGACCCTAGCCCGCTGCGCGGAAGGCGTGCTCAGCGAAGCCGAACAGGACGCCATTGCCTGGACCAAGCCGCCGCGCAGTGCAGGCTCGGTGCGGTGGTCAGCCGCCGACGTGGTGCTGATCGATGAGATCGCCGACCTGGTCGAGCGGACCTCCAGCCTTGCGCACATCGTCGTAGACGAGGCGCAGGACCTGTCCGCGATGGCCTGCCGGGCGATCGGGCGGCGGTGCACCACCGGGTCGGTGACCGTGCTCGGCGACATCGCGCAGGGCACGACCGCCTGGGCGGCGCGCAGCTGGGACCAGATGCTGCGCGACCTCGGCAAGCCCGAGGCCGAGCTGGAGGAGCTGGTCACCGGGTACCGGGTGCCGCGCCAGATCCTTGACTTCGCGAGCCGGCTGCTCGGCGAGATCGCGCCCGGGCTTGAGCCGGCCAGGTCGGTGCGGCAGGACCCGGGTGCGCTCGCGGTGACCGAGGTGGCGGCCGGCGGCTTGGACGGGGCGCTGGCGAAGGTCTGTGCTCAGGGGCTGTCAGCGCCCGGGTCGATCGCCGTGATCACCACCGATCAGGGCGTGGCGGTGGCGTCCGCGGCCCTGGCGGCGGCCGGGCTGCCGCACGGCGTGCTGGACGGCGAGGCCGAGGCCAGCCAGCTCACCGTGGTGCCGGTGGGCCTGGTCAAGGGCCTTGAGTTCGACCACGTGATTGTCCTTGAGCCCGCCGCGATCGTGGCCGCCGAGGCGCGCGGGCTGCAGCGGCTGTACGTCGCGCTGACGCGGGCCGTGTCGAAGCTCACCGTGCTGCACACGCAGCCGTTGCCGCAAGCGCTTCGCTGAGTCTTCGCCCTCCTCTTCGCCCCCTGTCCGGTCGGGCGCCTTGTGTTGTATAACCGGGGGACACAAAGCAGGGAGGGAGCGGGCCGATGACGGTCTTGAGCCGGTTTTTAGGGAATGCGATGAAGCTGCCGGCCCCGCAGTCACGGGCCGTCAAGGTCGAGCGCGACCTGGCCATCCCGATGCCGGACGGAGCGGTGCTGCTCGCTGACCGGTTCATCCCGGCGAGCGGGAGCGGGTCGCTGGTCCTGGTGCGGTCGCCGTACGGGCGCAAGAACATGTTCGGCACGCTGTTCGGGACGTTGTTCGCCGAGCGCGGCCTCCAGGTGCTCGTGCAGAGCTGCCGCGGCACGTTCGGGTCGGGCGGGCAGTTCGATCCGTTCGCCGAGACGCAGGACGGGCTCGCGACCGTGGCCTGGCTGCGCGAGCAGGAGTGGTACCCGGGCTCGTTCGCGACGTGCGGCCCCAGCTATCTGGGCATGGTCCAGTGGGCGATCGCGGCGCAGGCCGGGCCGGACCTCAAGGCCATGGCGCTGCTGGTCACCACGTCCGACCCGCACGCGACGTTCTATGACGGCGGGTCGTTCACGCTGGAGACCAGCCTGGTCTGGCTCAACCTGGTCGCGCACCAGGAGCGTCGCTTCGCGCTCGTAAGGCAGGCCAGGGACAGCCGCCGGCTGACGCCGCTCTTTGACCGACTGCCACTAGGTGATCTTGACGCGGCCGCGATCGGGCGCCAGTCCCCTGACTGGCAGAACTGGGTGACGCACACTGGCGCCGATGACCCGTTCTGGGACTCGCGCCGGTGGTCTGCCGCACGTGATTCTGTGTCGGTGCCGGTCAGTTTCGTGGGCGGGTGGTACGACATCTTCCTGCCGGGGCAGTTGCGGGATTACGCGGCGTTGAGGGCTGCTGGGCAGGAACCTTATCTGCTGATCGGGCCGTGGCAGCACACCGACTCCGAAGGCATGGCGGCTTCGGTGCGCGAGTCCGTGGCGTTTCTTCGTTCTGAACTGCTCGACGGCGGTGGTGGGTCTGGGTCGGCCCGGGCGTCGCGGGTGCGGGTTCATGTGGGCGGCGTCGACGGAGACGGTGCGTGGCGGGATCTGCCGTACTGGCCGCCGGAGACGAGCGAGCAACGGTGGCAACTGCGGGCTGGCGGTGGGCTGGCGACTGATGGGCCTTCTGACGAGGGGTCTGAGGCCGGTGCTTCTGAGGCCGGTCCTTCTGAGGCTGGTGCTTCTGAGGCTGGGGCGCCCTCTCGGTACGTCTATGACCCGGCTGATCCCACGCCTAGCGTGGGCGGGCCGGTGCTGTCGGCCTCGGTGCGGCGCGGGTCGGCGCCGCCGGATAACCGGGAACTTGAGGCTCGCGCGGATGTGCTGACGTTTACCAGCGCTGTTCTGGCGGCCGATCTCGAGGTTATGGGGCAGGTCTGCGCTGACTTGTTCGTGCGGTCCAGCTTGGAGCACACCGACTTTTTCGCGCGGTTGTGTGATGTGGACGCGAGCGGGCGGTCGACCGGCGTGTGCGATGCGATCATTCGGCTGAGTCCGGGGAAGATCGCGCCTGAGGCCGACGGGACTACCCGGGTTCTTATCGAACTGTGGCCGACGGCTTGGGTGTTCAGGGCCGGGCATCGGGTGCGGTTGCAGGTGTCGAGCGGGGCGCATCCTCGGTATGCCCGTAACCCCGGATCAGGTGAGCCGCTGGCTTCGGCGGTGACGCTGGTCAAGGCCGACCAGGAGATCTTCCACGACGCCGAGCATCCGTCAGCGGTGGTCCTGCCGGTGACATCGTCGGCGTCGCCGTCCGGCGCGGGCGCGTAAAGGGCGGGAAGCGCACCAGTGATGCCTTGTTACTGTAGTTCCTTCCTAGGAAGGAACTACAGTAATGAGGCTTTACTGCAGTTATAGCTATAGTAGGCCACCGTTACTGTAGTTCCTTCCCGGGAAGCTACTGCAGTAACAGGCCTTTACTGCTGCTCGGAACTGACTGAATCGCGCGCAAGAAGGGTTGCGGCGATAAACGGAGCTGCGCCGCGACGGGGCCGGCCGGGGGCGGTCGCGGGTCGCACGGGTGGCGGGGGAGTCGGGACGGCGGGAGTTGGGCTGGGCCTACGAAGAAGCCGGCGCATGTTTTACGCCTAAAAAGACTTTCAGGGTTTTGCTTGGTGGCAGATCGCGGTCGGGGCCAAAATGCAGATTAAAAGGGGCGGATTGGGGCAGCCAGACCGGTAATAGCAATGAGTTGGTAAATCTTACTTGCGGTACTGCCCGGGCCGGAGCATTCTTTTGTTGAGCGCGCATACTCTGCGCGCTCGATTGGATACGCAGGGTAACTGGTGTGGTCACAGGGCGAGGAGAGCTGTGCTGCGCCACGAGATTCATGAAGTGACAAAAGGTGACACGGTGACGTTGGTAGCTGGCCCGGTCGGCAGCGAGCCCGGCTCGGCTCTGCCCCATCCGGCGATCCGCCCGGCTCAGCAATCGCACGAATTTCTCGACCGGCTCGAAGGGCTCGCCGCTGAGCTGGGCAAGCGCGGGTTGCAAGCCCGATTGATGACCCCGAACGGCCGGATTCCGAGCCTGCATGTGGTCAACCCGCTGACGCCAAGGCTGGCCGAGGATGTCTACGTCGGCCGGAGCCAGGACGGCCTGTGGTGGTTCTGGTGGCCCTGGGCCGAGCGGATCGCCCGCGATGATGAGCTTGGCGGGGCCGCCATGATCATCGCCAGGGTGCTGTCGACGGCGACCGGCTCCGCCTGAGGCCGGCGTCAGCGGGGGGTTAGTGCTGGGCTGCCAGGCCGGGGAACGCTCGCGACGGCGCGCCCCAGCGGGCGGCCCGGACGGCGGCGGCCTGCATGGTCTTGGCCGCGAGCCGGCGCAGGGCTGGGTCCGGGACTGCGGCCAGGCTCAGGTAGCCGCTGACCACGCCGAGCTCAAGGTCGGCCGCGAGGTTGGCGGCGTCGCCGGCCGTGCTGACGCTGATCGGCAGCCGGTAGGCGACGGCGGCCGGATGCGGGTTGGCGCCTAGCGCGGTGATCATCTTGACCAGATTGTCCCTGGCCCGCTCGTGCAGAACGTTGTCGGCTGAGGCCGCCCTGAACGCCGACCCGGTCAGGTGCGCTCCCGCGACCCCGTAGCCGTAGCTCGCGGCCTGCTCGGCGGCGAGCGCGGCCTGCAAGGCGGCGACAGTCGTTTTCTTGCCGGTCATTACGCCGCTCCGGCCCGGCGCAGGTACACCACGTGAGCCGCCTCCGACGCACTGATGCTGGCCATCAGCTGGGCGAGCGCGGCCGGGACCGCGCTGAGGTCGCCGGTCAGCCGTTGCGCCGCCGACCGCTCATAGCCGGCCAGCGTGGCGATCACGGCCTTGGCGTCCGACGGCAGCTGCGGTGTCGCGGCATGACTTGGCGTGGGCTTGGCCTTCGCGTACCTGGGCGGCAGGATCAGCCGGGCGCGGAGCTGGCGCAGGTGCTCGACGTGTTCGGCGTGGATTGCCGCCACGACCTGGGCGTCGCTTCCGTTTCCCGATGTTATGGACGTGTCGCCGAGCTGACTGACGGCCGCCTGGTAGATCGCGACCAGCTGTTCTTCGGCCGAGATTGTGTGCTCAAGGGTTACGACCTCCGCGCTGACTCCAGGTACCGGGCCGAGCGCCTTGATGCCCTTGCATCCGGCCAGGCACCCGGTGAGCCCGAGCGAACCGGCGGCTGCGGCCGCTAGCATTGTCCGGCGTGTTGGTTCGGCCGCCACCTGTGCCTCGCCGTGTCCCTTCAGATCCTGATCAGATACCTGGCCGCAGGCCTGCCGGCAGCAGGCTATTGCGGCACAAGCATGCCACGTGACGCTCGCCCGGGTGGGTGGCTGTCCGCTATCGGTGTTCCGGTCGCGACACGAGTTCGCATCATGTGGCCGCGAAGAGCAACAGGTCAGAACGTTAGGCGGCGGTCCCGGATAGGCTAGTGGCCTGGCTATGGCAAACAGTCATGCGAGACGCTGGCGAGGAGGCGTGATGCGCGAAGAGTCCCGTCATGGCGCGTCGCGCCCGTTGCGGGCGCCTGGTAAGGGGTCCGAGGTTCGGTCGTCCCGGCCGGCTCCGCGGCCAAGTGCCAGTCAGCGAGCGGTAGCGACGGCACGACTGACGAAAGTGATCGAGCCGGTGCTCGCGGCCATGGAGATCGATCTTGAGGCGGTCAAGCTCAGCTCGGCCGGCCGGCGGACGGTGCTGCGGATCGTGGTCGACGCGGACGGCGGGCTCAGCCTCGACGACATCGCCGATGTCAGCCGCGAGGTGTCAGCCAAGCTGGACGCAAAGGACGTCATGGGTGAGGAACCGTACACGCTGGAGGTAACCTCGCCTGGCGTTGATCGTCCCCTGACCCAGCCCAGGCACTGGCGGCGAGCGGCCGGCCGGCTCGTGATCGTGCCGCTCACCAGTACCGAGGAAATTAAGGGACGAATCATCCACGCGGACCAAGACCGCGTGACGCTCGAAATCGACGGCACCAGGCGCTCGTTCGGTTTCGGCGAACTCGGCCCAGGCCGGGTGCAGGTGGAGTTCGGACGCCTTGACGAGATCGACGACGTCGAAGGCGGGCCCGATGGCTACTACGACGCCGATGACTCCTGGCAGGGCGAGGACACTGCCGAAGGCAGTGGCCCGGACGAGGAGGAACTCGATGGACATTGATGTGTCTGCGCTGAAGAGCCTTGAGGCCGAGAAAGACATCTCGATGGACCTCGTGATCAAGGCGATCGAAGATGCGCTGCTGGTCGCGTATCACAAATCCGAGGGCGCTGCGCCTTCGGCTCGGGTCGAGGTGGACCGGCGTACCGGGCACGTCACGGTGTGGGCGGCGGAAACCGACGAGAACGGGACCGTCCTGACCGAGTACGACGACACGCCGGCCGGGTTCGGCCGGATCGCGGCGACGACGGCGGGCCAGGTCATCCTCCAGCGGCTGCGCGACGCCGAGGACGAGTTGACGTTCGGTGAGTTCGCCGGCCAGGAAGGCAACATCGTTGCCGGGGTGATCCAGCAAGGCAAGGATCCGAAGGCCGTCCTGGTCGACCTGGGCCGGATCGAGGCGATCCTGCCGCCGACCGAGCAGGTGCCAGGCGAGCGGTATGTGCACGGCGAGCGGATCAAGTGCTACGTGCTGTACGTCAGGAAGGGCTTCAGGGGCCCGTCGGTGACCCTGTCCAGAACGCACCCCAGTCTCGTGCGCAAGCTGTTCGCGCTCGAGGTACCCGAGATCGCCTCTGGGGCGGTCGAGATCGCCGCGATCGCTCGCGAGGCCGGGCACCGCACCAAGATCGCGGTCATCGCACGCGAGCCCGGGGTCAACGCCAAGGGATCGTGCATCGGCCCGATGGGCAGCCGGGTGCGCAATGTCATGGCCGAGTTGCACGGCGAGAAGATCGACATCGTCGACTACTCGGACAACCCGGCCGATTTCGTGGGGCACGCGTTGTCGCCCGCGCGGGTGACGCAAGTCCGGGTCCTGGATGAGGCCAACCGGGTCGCGCAGGTCATCGTGCCCGACTACCAGCTGTCCCTCGCGATCGGCAAGGAAGGGCAGAACGTGCGGCTAGCCGCACGGCTGACTGGATGGCGGATCGACATTCAGCCGGACAACCAGGTGGGTGCGGATCAGCAGGCCGGCGCTGCTGGCCAGGCAGGCCAGGCAGGCCAGGAGCAGTCTGGGCGGCAGCGAGAAGGCGGCCGCAAGGTAGCCGACAAGGTGCCTGGTGCCGCTGACGCGCCGGCACTGTAAGCTATTAGGCGGGTGGCAATGCGGTCTTCGTCTCTCGTTATGTCCGGATCGGTGATCCGTACGTGCGTAGGATGCAGGACTCGCGCCGCCAAGTCAGACTTGCTCCGCGTCGTGGCGGTTAACGGCGAGATCGTCGCTGACCCCGCAGCACGCAGCCCGGGCAGGGGGGCATACTTGCATCCCAGCCAGGACTGCTTGGAACAAGCCAGGCGCCGCCGGGCGTTTCCGAGAGCGCTACGCGTGACCGGACCGCTCGCCGACGACGGACTCGTCAGGTACCTCGCTGAGGCCTGAGGTGTCCGCGCGCCTCGGCCATTCGACCGCAAGGTTGTGTGGCTGAGCGGTAGCGGGGCAGGACGGTTGCTGGCCAGCGATTGGATCGCGTGCAAACGCGGGCTAGCGCGGGCAGGCGGAATCGGAATCGGTGTAGTACTGGCCGGTGATACCGGCCGGAGAGACAGGCTGAGATTGTAATGAGCGCTCGATGAGCATGCGGCGATGAACAGCAGGTATTGACGCCGGACGGAGCAAGGCTGCTCCGGTCCGGCTGACTGGCCCGGATAGCCCGGGCCGAGGCAGGGAGCGTAGTGGCGAAGGTCCGGGTATACGAACTCGCTAAGGAGTTCGGCGTAGAGAGCAAGGCCGTGATGGCCAAGCTCGGAGAAATGGGTGAGTTCGTTCGATCGGCCTCCTCGACCATCGAGGCGCCGGTCGTCCGCAGACTCAAAGAGGCGTTCGCAGGCGAGGCCGCGAGCGCGAAGACTTCAGCTGGCAGGCCAGACGGAAGGCAGGCCTCGAACGGCCATGCGCCCGCTGCGTCCGCCAGCCCGCCAGCAGCACCGTCGGCGCCAGCAGCGTCTTCGGCGGCCGCAGCTAAGGCTGAGACGACGAGCGCGACGCCGACCGCCGCCGAGCAAGCACGGTCGGTGGCCGAATCGGCAGCGCAGACTCCGGTCCAGTCGGCTGAGCCGTCCGCGCAGGCGCCGTCCGCTCCGGCGCCGCCTGATCCGGCGACGGGCACCGATGGCGGACGCCCGGTAACTTCCGGCGTACCTCAGGTGCCGTTCAGCCAGCCCGAGCAGGCGCCCGGTCAGCCGGCTGGCGGCGACCGGCGCGAGCGTGGCCCGGTGCCGGGTCCGGGCGGCCAGGGCGGACAGGACGGCCAGGGTGGCCAGGTCCCTGGACCACGGGCGGTGCCAGGTCCCGGCGGACGCGCGGGCACTGGGCAGGCTCGGCCCGGGCCGGCGCCAGGTTCGGCACGGCCCAGCCAGCCCGGCGGTCCCACGCCTGGGCCACGGCCAGGAGCCGGGCCGAGGCCAGGTCCCCGGCCAGGCAACAACCCGTTCAGCTCGACGTCGACCGGCATGGGTTCGACTCGCGGGCCAAGGCCTGGGCAGGCCGGTCCTGGAGCCCCCTCTGGCGGTGCGCCAGGTGCCGGTACGGCCGGCCAGGGCTCGCCGCGGCCAGGTGGAGCGCCGGGCTCGGGCGGTGGCCCGCGGCCGCAGGCCCCGCGTCCGATGGGCGCGAGGCCAGGACCTGGCGGTCCGGGCGACGGCGGTCGTCCCGGCGGTCCGCGTCCCGGCGGTCCGCGTCCGAGCCCAAGCAGCATGCCGCCGAGGCCCTTCGGCGCGCGTAGCGGCCCCGGCGGCGGTCCTGGTCAGGGCGTCGGCGCCCGGCCAGGCGGTGGTCGCGGCGGTCCAGGCGGCCCTGGTGGTCGCGGCGGTCCTGGTGGCGGCGGCGGTCCCGGTGGCGGCGGCGGGCCGCGTACCGGTGCGGGTCCGGCTCGCCCGGGAGCTGGCGGCCGCGGCCGCAGTGGCACCCAGGGAGCGTTCGGGCGTCCTGGTGGCCGTCCGTCCCGAGGCCGGAAGTCGAAGAAGCAGCGCCGTCAAGAGTTCGACAACATGCAGGCGCCGTCGATCGGCGGCGTGTCGGTACCGCGCGGTAACGGCCAGACCATCCGGCTGTCCAGGGGCGCGTCGCTGAGTGACTTCGCCGACAAGATCGGCGTCAACCCGGCGTCGCTGGTGCAGGTGCTGTTCGTGCTCGGCGAGATGGTTACGGCGACCCAGTCGGTCAACGACGAGACGCTGCAGTTGCTCGGTGCCGAGCTGAACTTCAACGTTCAGGTCGTCTCGCCCGAGGAAGAGGACCGCGAGCTGCTCGAGACGTTCGACATCGAGTTCGGTGAGGACGAGGGCGGCGAGGAGGCCCTTGAGCCGAGGCCGCCGGTGGTCACCGTCATGGGCCACGTCGACCACGGCAAGACCAAGCTGCTCGACGCGATCAGGAACACCAACATGGTCGCGCAGGAGGCCGGCGGCATCACCCAGCACATCGGTGCCTACCAGGTCACCACGAAGGTCGACGGTAACGAGCGGACGATCACCTTCATCGACACTCCGGGTCACGAGGCGTTCACCGCCATGCGCGCCCGCGGTGCCGAGACCACCGACCTGGTGATCCTGGTCGTCGCGGCCGACGACGGCGTGAAGCCGCAGACCACGGAAGCGCTGAACCACGCGCAGGCCGCGGGCGTGCCGATCGTGGTCGCCGTGAACAAGATCGACAAGGAAGGTGCCGATCCGGCCAGGGTCAGGGCCCAGCTCACCGAGTACGGCCTGGTGGCCGAGGAGTTCGGCGGCCAGAACCTGTTCGTCGACGTGTCGGCTCGCAACGGCACCGGCATTGGCGAGCTGCTCGAGGCCGTGGTGCTCACGGCCGACGCCGAGCTCGACCTGCGCGCCAACCCGCACCAGTCGGCCCAGGGCGTGGCGATCGAGGCCCACCTGGACAAGGGTCGCGGCCCGGTCGCGACGGTTCTGGTGCAGCGCGGCACGCTGAAGGTCGGAGACTCGATTGTCACCGGCGAGGCGTACGGCCGGGTCAGGGCAATGCTCGACGAGAACAATGACCAGGTGGCAGAGGCGCCGCCGTCCCGTCCGGTGCTCGTCCTCGGCCTGACCGCGGTTCCCGACGCCGGTGACAGCTTCCTGGTCGTCTCCGACGACCGGATCGCACGCCAGATCGCCGATCGCCGCGAGGCCAGGGAGCGGACGGCGCAGTTCGCTCAGCGCAGGCCTCGGGTCACCCTGGAGGATCTGGAGTCCGCGCTCAAGTCCGGTGCTCGCGAGGAACTGCTGCTGATCATCAAGGGCGACGTGTCCGGATCGGTCGAGGCGCTTGAGGACGCGCTGCTCAAGCTTGACGTCGGGGAAGATGTCGTGCTCCGGGTCATCGGCCGTGGCGTCGGCGCGATTACCCAGGACGATGTCAACCTGGCGATCGCCTCCGAAGCGGTGGTCATCGGCTTCAACGTCAGGCCAGCGCCCAGAGTCGGCGAGCTGGCCCAGCGTGAAGGCGTGGACATCAGGTACTACTCGATCATCTACCAGGCGATCGAGGAGATCGAGGCCGCGCTCAAGGGCATGCTCAAGCCGGAGTTCGAGGAAGTCCAGCTCGGCACGGCGGAGATCCGCGAGGTCTTCAGGGTTCCGAAGATCGGCAACGTGGCCGGTTGCATCGTGCGGTCTGGCACGATTACCAGGAACTCCAGGGCTCGGCTGGTCAGGGACGGAGTCGTGGTTTCCGACCACGCCAACATCGAGTCGCTGCGCCGGTTCAAGGATGACGCGACCGAAGTCCGTGAGGGCTTCGAGTGCGGTATCGGAATCGGCTACGGCGACATCAAGGTGGGCGACGTGATCGAGACCTTCGAGATGCGAGAGAAGCCACGCGCCTGACGATGAGGACTCACTTAGATCCGTCTGGCATGGATCTGTCAGGCACGGTCTGGTTGGCACCGTGCGGGGGGCATGCCGTCATCGGGCAGGGCCAGTCGAAGGGGTCAAGCATGTACGTAGCTGCGTTGACCCTGGACGTCCTGCTCGGTGACGTCCGGTCGCTGAAGCAGAAGCGGTCGGCGGTCCGGCCGCTGATCGCCGATGTGAACAGGAAGTTTCCCGGTCTCGCGGTTGCTGAGACTGGATACCAGGATCTGCATCGCCGGACCGAGATCGGCGTTGCCGTAGTGACCTCGACGGCCGCGCACGCAGTCGAGGTCCTCGAGGCCTGCGAGCGCTTCGTCGCCGGCCGGCCTGACATTGAGTTGCTGTCGGCGCGACAGCGGTTGTTCAACGACGAGGGGGAGTGACCGCGATGGATCCGGCAAGAGCACGACGCCTTGGCGAGCGGATCACGCAGATAGTCGCCGAGATGCTAAAGCGGCGGATCAAGGATCCACGTCTCGGGTTTGTGACAATCACCGATACTCGTGTCACGGGTGACCTGCGCGACGCCACCATCTTCTATACGGTATATGGCTCAGATGAAGACGCTGAGGCCACTGCGGCGGCGCTGGCCAGCGCGACGGGCGTGATCCGCTCCGAGGTTGGCCGGCAGACCGGCCTGAAGCACACCCCTTCGATCACGTTCCAGCGGGACACGTTGCCGGAGGGCGCCAAGTCCATCGAGGACCTGGTGGCCAAGGCGATGCAGGCCGACGCTGAGCTGGCTGCCGCGAGAGCGGGAGCCGTGCATGCCGGAGATAGCAATCCATATCGGACGGCGGAAGCGCCGGATGAAGGTGAGGACTCGTGACCACGTATACAGAGCCAGAACGAGCGAGAAACCGAGGGTTAGTGAGCGAATCCGGACTGGTGATCGTTGCCAAGCCGGCTGGCATGACCTCACATGATGTCGTCGCTCGGATGCGCAAGCTGGCTGGGACGCGACGGGTTGGACACGCTGGCACGCTTGACCCGATGGCGACCGGCGTCCTGATCGTCGGGATCGACAAGGCCACGAGGTTGCTTGGCCACCTGGCGCTGACCGAGAAGGAGTACCGGGCCACGATCAGGCTCGGTCAGTCGACTGTTACCGATGATGCGGAGGGCGATATCTTGCCGCCCGCTGGCGATGCGGTCGCCGCGAGCACGGTCTCGACCGACCAGCTGCGCTCGGCGCTGGCTGACCTGACCGGCGAGATTCAGCAGGTGCCGCCGAAGATCAGCGCGATCAAGGTGAAGGGCCAGCGGGCCTATCACCTGACCAGGTCGGGCGCGGCTCCGGAACTGGTGGCCAGGAAGGTGAGCGTCTGGCGGCTCGATCTGCTCGCGGTTCGCCCGGCCGGCGAACTGCTTGACCTCGATGTCGACATCACCTGCTCAAGCGGGACCTATATCCGGGCCATCGCCCGCGACCTTGGCGCCGCCCTGGGCACCGGAGGGCATCTGACGGCGCTGTCGCGGACCAGGGTAGGGCCCTACCAGCTGGAGGCCGCACGCTCGCTCGAGCAACTGGCCGAGCATTTCGAGCTGATCCCGCTCGCCGAGGCGGCCGCGATCGCGTTCCCGAGCCTGCACCTGTCCGAGGAAGAGGCGAGGCTGCTGGCCCACGGAGTACGGCTGCCGGCCGGCGTCAGGGTGGCCGCCGCCGACGCCGCTGCCGATCACGCTGCCGATCACCCCGACTGCGTGGCCCACGACTCAGCTGAGACCCCGGCCGACGCGCCGATGGCGGCTTTCGGTCCCGATGGCACGCTGATCGCGCTGGTGACCGAGCGCGACGCCGAGCTGCATTCGCTCGCCGTTTTCTTGCCGTAGGGCGATCTTCCGGCTGGGAGCAGGGAACGGCTAGATATGGTGATGACACGAGCTCGGATTGATCGCGGGGGCATCACCAGCGCCTAACCCTCGCTGCCCGCCCGAAGGGAAGCTAACGGTGTACCGCTGGAATGGCGTGCATGACGTGCCTGCGGCCTGGGGCCGGTGCGTCGTCACGATCGGCGTGTTCGACGGTGTGCATCGAGGCCATCAGAAGATCATCGCCAGAGCTGCCGAGGTTGGCCGTCAGCTGGACTTGCCGCTGGTCGTCGTCACCTTCGACCCGCATCCCGATGAGGTCGTCAGGCCGGGTTCGCACCCGCTGGCGCTCTGCTCGACGCGCTTTCGGGTCGAGTTGCTCGGCCGGTTCGGCGCCGATGCCGTCTGCGTGGTGCCGTTCAACTACGAGCTATCCCAGCTTTCAGCCGAAGACTTCGTCAGGACCGTGCTGGTGGACGGGCTGCACGCGGCGGCGGTAGTGATCGGCCAGGACTTCAGGTTCGGGCATAAGGCGGCGGGAAACGTCGCGCTGCTCGCCGAGCTGGGCGAGAAATATGAGTTCACCGCCGAAGGGGTGCCGCTGGTCACCGATCACGGCGTGACGGTCTCCTCCAGTTGGGTCAGGGAGCTGCTCGCAGCGGGAGATGTCGAGCAGGCCGCGATCGAGCTTGGCCGGCCCCACCGGGTAGAAGGCGTAGTCGTACGAGGCCAGCAACGCGGCAAGGCGCTCGGTTTCCCGACCGCGAATGCCGAGCCGCCGCCCTACAGCGCCATCCCGGCCGATGGCGTGTATGCGGGCTGGCTGTCCAGCCTGACCGCGGACGGGGCCGAACTTGACCGCTGGCCGGCCGC
>Ga0134128_10005970_pt1 | contig 14750 bp, 21 predicted proteins | sample KB31754_FD_96462 | JGI IMG/M metagenome (GOLD analysis project Ga0134128, IMG submission 96462) | Terrestrial soil microbial communities with excess Nitrogen fertilizer from Kellogg Biological Station, Michigan, USA - KB3-175-4 | ecosystem: Environmental > Terrestrial > Soil > Unclassified ... | reverse complement strand
TAATTCCGGCTGCCTGCCGACTTCATCAACGCCGCCTCGGTCTGGCCTTGCAGCGTGATCAGTTTGCCGATCGCGCGATTCACTTCCTCGTCGCTCGGCGAACTCATACCGAGCTTGCGGCCCTCGACTTGCCACCAGCGCGTCGGCGCTCCCGCCGTCTCGACGCCCCCGATCGTCCGCGACGTGCTGCCTGAACGGTTCCACCGATCGGGGCCGATCCCTTTCATCGTATTGCGCAACGATTGAAGCTCGTTCACGGTTGCGCGAATCTGTGCGATCTGCTGCATCTCCGCCGCGCTCGGCGGCTTGCGCATATTGAAGGTGCCCGGCATACTCGCGCGACTTGGCGCGGAAGTGCTCATAGGCGGCAGCGATTGACCAGTGCGCGCGGCATCAAGCATCGCGCGGGCGCGATCCGGCGCCAGCTTCATGAACGTCTGAAACTGAGGGTCGGCCATCATGGCCCGAACCTTGTCGGGCTGTGCCGGTATCTCAAGCGTGTTATCCGGCATCACGGCGTACCGCCAAAATACGTAGCTCGCAATTTCGCTTCGAGCGCATCGACACCAGGGGTTTTCGTAGTGACACTACGCGCCGCTTTTGGCGAAGGACTTCCGGTGCCCGTCATGCCTCCGCCCACCGGACCCACGCTCGCCGTCATCGGATCGACCGCAATCAGCGAAGTCATCGGGATCGGGTTCCCGTCAGCATCGGTGCCCATCGTCTGCATCGTCTTGAATTGAAGGCCCGCGGGCCGATACTTGCTCGTCCAGATTTTCGCTACGGCGCTCGCGCTTGCCGGATTCGCTTTGATCGCATCCTGAATCCGCGCGAGCGAGTAGCGCCATTGCGGCTCGACTTTGGCTGGGTTCAGGCTCATCACGTAATCGACGAGCGCCTTGTCGGCCGCGTTCTTGGCAGTCGCTCCCGTTTGCAGCCGCTTGGCGTTCATCATTCCCGGACCCTGTTGCATCCGATTTGTGATGAGTCCCTGCTGCATGAGTAAGCGTGCCATCATGTCTTGCTGGCGAGCCTGCTCAAGCGCGAACTTATTGTTGGCGCGCAGCACGCGAGATTCATTCTCGTAGGCGAGTGCGTTGTCGAAGAGGCCCATTATGGATAGTTCGACCCCATCATTTTCATCAGCTCAACCAGGTCGATTCCGGCCGACGGATATGCACCCGCCGCGCCCGCTCCGACCTGCCCCGGCAGCGTCAAGCCCTGAAACGCGGCATTCTGGCCCATCTGCTGCTCTTGCAACTGATACGGGGCCAGCGCCTCCGCGATCATCTGCTGCGACATGCCGGGCGAGGTCGCCAAGCCCGCCTCGGCGATCCCCGGCGTCGTCGCGCGTGTGACACTCTTGACGAGTTGACTGCTCAGTGGCTTGGTGAGCGCGTTAATGCGCGCGCTCAGGAGACCCGGATTCATGCCGATATTTGCGGCTTGCTGCTCCTGCTGGTACGGCTGCTTGACGGCGTTGATGCCCTGAATCCCCTGAAAGAGCATCGCCAGTTGCGAGAGGATATTATCCATACCGCCGCCGGATGCGCCCGGAGCACCACCAACGGACGCACCGGCCGGCGTCCCGGAGCCGAAGCTGCCGGACATTTGTTGCGACAGCCTCCACGCCTGCTGCTGCGGCATTCCTTGCGAAATCAGATATTGGTAAACCCAGAGCGGATTCATCAGTAGGTCTCCGCCGCCTTTAATTTCATCGCGAGTTGATTCGCCTGCTCGAGAATCTTGTTCAGCCCGCCCGACTCCCAGTGTCCGGCAATCGCGGAGAGTTGCGGCGCGATCTGCTGCAATTGCTGCTGGGTAAGTTCCGTTGCGTTCGGCTCGCGGCCCTGCAATCCGGGAAGGCTCTGAAAGCCATACAGCGTCACCGGCTTTTTCGCGCCCGCGACGTTTCCGAGCGGAATTTCACCGACGCCGTTCTCGCCCAAACTCTGACCGCTGAGTAGTTGCAAAATGTCGCCATAAGCCGCCGGATTGAAGCCGGTGCCTTGCGGCTCGGATAGATCGAAGCCCTTATTGATGCCCTGATTCTGAATGAATTGGCCGAGCATCGTGTCGATTCCGCCCATCGAATTGAGCGCCGACACCGCACCTTCCGGCTTGGTCATCTTCGGCAGTCCGCCGCCGATCAAGCCGCCCAAGAGAGTGCCGAGAAAATCGCCGCCGAAAGAACCAAGCAGTGGCCCCAGCGGCCCGAGAAACGGAGTCAGCGCGAGGCCGCCGAGCGAACCAATCATTCCTCCGATATTGCCGCCCATGCCGCCGCTCGGATTATTGCCGCCGATCAAGCCGCCCAAGTCTCCGCCGAGCGATCCGGCGAGACTGCTCAATAGGCCTCCGCCAGGAATGCCGCCGCCACCGCCAAAGAGATCTCCAAGCAACGACGACGCACCGCCGCCTCCCAGAATTCCGCCCAGACCGCCGCTACCGATACCGCCACCGAGCAGCATCGACAGCAGTCCGCTGCCGCTACCGCCGAGCAGAGCCGCGAGAGGATCGGTGCTGCTGGGTGTCCCGAACGATCCCGACGGCGAACCGCCGCCATAACCGAACGGCATCGCGGGCGCCGCAGGACTGCCGACAACCGAGGGAATCGAAAGCGTGTTGCCGCCCGGCATCGAGGCCGAACCGGGGGACGCAACCGGATATGCGGGCGACGGCGTGCCGCCACCAGCGCCCATGTACGGCATTTCACCGCCGAACGGGGCTGGCGATACGGTATCGCCGCTCATTCCAGTTTGGTCACCGATCCAGAAGCCCATAAATCACTTCCACAAAATCGAGAACGGATAGCTCGCGCGATAACCCGCGAACGCTTCGTAAACTCGCGCGTCGCCCGGCTGCCATCCTTTCGGTACTGCATCGCGCGACGAGCGCATCTGCTCAACGTAGAGGTTGAATTCCTGCATCTTCGCTTGCGCGCCCTGCATGTCCTGCTCTTTCGCGCGAAACTTCGAGGTCAGGTACATATCGAGCGGAGTGTCCCAGCCCGACGGGAGCTGCAACGCGAAATACGAACTGCCGGGGCCGAATTCCGGTGTCAGACGTTTTCCGGTGAACATCACGATCAACTGGGTCACGGTCGCGCCGATCGCATGAGTCGCCGGCATCGTTCCGCCCATGCCGCGCAGCATTCCTTGAAACTGGCTGTTGGTCGTGTCCGGCATCGAGACCGTCATCATTTCCTGATCGACTTGCACCATGCCGGGCGCCGTGAAGTTCTGGAGACTCCCCGCCGTACAATTCATAACCGTATCGGTGAGTCCCATCGGTGCCGTCAGAAGCGAAGTCGGCGGCCCTTGTCCGGGCTGCGGCCACAAGCCGAGAATGTCCTGCCCGGCCGATGACCACGGCGTGTAATAGCCGGGAACCGATTGCACCGGACTGATTAGCCATGTGTAGGACTGCCCGCCGACGACCTGCCACCAGCCCTGCCACCATAGATTCTCGATCTCGATCCATCGATTCGTGAGCGTCTGCCACGCTGCGCCCGACGGCCATGCGACACCGGAAATATCCGGGATGCCGCCGAGATTCACGATCATCTGACGGAGCGCCTGATTCAGCCATGAATAGGCGAGTGCGGCGCTAACGAAAGTGCCGTCGCTATCCGGCAGGAACGCGGCGTTCTTGCGCGGCGGCGTCGAAGGCTGCGTCTGCGTCCCGTCGCAAGTGATAGTGACCGTCGCGCCGTTCGCAAGGTTGGCGAGGCTGACTTCCTGATATTGCGAATACTGGCCGGTCTGATACCCGATGTAGAGTCGCGTTTTCGTCGCGCCCGGAACGAACGTCGAAGTTGCGACGACCGTCTGATTGCCGGGCGTAGCCTGCAACGTCTGCTCGATGCCGGGTGAGGTCTCGCCCCACGGCGTCAGCCACGTTTGAACGATGTAAAGGGCTTGGGTCGGCAGAATGCCGCCCGCTGCCAGCGCAACGCTAACTTGAACGGGAGGTGCCAGAACCCCGCAAGGGTCCGGCCCCTCTGCACGCATCCTGATAATAGGATCGCCGACCAATATAGCCATGCGCGTTCATTCGTCCTTCGGACAGGTTACGGAGTGCCGGCAGCCGCGAACTTGATCGAGCAGGTCGGCGTGGTGCCGGACAGCGTGATCGACGCGCGCAGTCCGATAACATTCGCCAGCGGCCCGTTAGCCGAGTCCGCACCCGCCGCCAACGACGCGGCGAAGGTCTTGAGAATGCAGCCGCCTGCCGCCAGCGGAAATTCCGGGATGGTCTCGACCACCTCCGCATTGCCCGCGTTTGTCGCGGTGCTATCGACCGCTTCGATCGTGATCGGGCCAACAAAGGTCTGCGTGCCGACGGAACTGATAATCAGGCCGAAAGCGCCCTGTGAGACCGGCGGCTGATTGCCGACTCCGTTGACGGGGAAATTGATCTGCAAAACCGGGTTGGTCGCAGTCTCCGTGACTGCGGCCGGCTCGCCGGTATCGCAATAGGCAATGTCGCCGCGCCCCTGCGAAGCCTTTTCGAGCACCAATGCCAGCAGGTTGTTTGTGCCGGTCGGCGCGTTAAGCGGTGATCCCTGTGCCATGATTGATTCTCCCGAATTAAAGTCCCGTCCCCGTGAGCGCCTGACCGGCCTTCTGCGGAGCAACGCACTGAATGTTCCAGCCCAGGAGCAGGAATGTGCTCAAGAGCAACTGATTGCTCGGCTGAATCCACGGTGTGAACCGGAAGTACACTCGCGAAAAGAAAATCGGGTAAATGTACTTGTAGTTGATGATGAATGCGGTCTGCGTCTGTTCCGCCGCAAGGTAAGGGTCGGGCACCACTTTCGTAGTGAAGAACCGCACGCCCTGCTTGAACACGCTCTGCACCATCTGGTCGTCTGGATACTCGTTGAAGTATCGAATCTGATTGACGAACAGATTCATGAAATTCGCGTATCCGGTCGGCGACATGAACATCACCTGCGGATAGTCGAATCCCATGTTGCCGGCGTACTGCCAGTAGGCCGAGATCATTGCCGCCATCGTGAGGCCGCCGCCCGGCATCGCGATCGGCGCGTTCGGCTTCCAGAAGGCGTTCGATGCGGTGTTTCGGTTGATGCCGGCGATCGTGTTCGTGGTCGTGTTCAGCCACGCATTGATGTCGTCAACCGCCAGCCCCGTCGGCTGCGTGTTGTCGCCCCAGAGCGCGTTCGAGAGAATCTGCAAGAACGTGCCGGAGAGCATGATCATGTAGGCGCGGATCAGGTTGAGCACGCCGGTCGGACTCGACGCCTGGTTCGTCCACAAGTCGGTAAGCGACACGGCGAGCGGCTGGCGGTAATACTTCCAGCTTTGCAACGCCGGCTGCACCGGATCGGGAACTTCCAGACTGATCGGCTGGGTGCCCCAGAAGGCGCCGCCGCCTGGAATCGTGCGCGCGGCAACCGCAAACGGAATGTCCGCAGCATCGATACGCCGGCCCATCGCCGTCATCTCGCCGAGCGCGGTCGAAGGGATGAAAATCGCGTCGCCGATTAGCGGCTCGATCCAGCGTTGCGTAATCGAGTCCATCGTCGCTTGTGCGACGACGGGCGGTTGATAAAGTCCCGAGCCGACGAATCCTGCCATGATCTTGCTTCCTTAAAGTAGAGTTTGGTTTCAGCCCTTCATCCCGCTGATCGAGCGGATCGTCGCGAGATCGTTGGCCGCCTCAGCCATTGAATTGCTCAAAATTTCATCGGGCGTCCGGCCCTTCGCCACCAGCTTCTTGCCGCCGACGCCATCGCGATTCGGCATCATAACGACGTTCGGATTCTGCCGCATCTGGAGCAGCGCCTGCTCGGCGCCTTCCTGACGGGCCTTTTCGATTTCCTTTTGGCGCTGAATCGGAGTCATCACCTCGTTGTGGACGCGGTTGACATCGACCAGCCCGAATTGCTCGCCGCCCGGAATGAAGTACCGCCGCTCGCGGCCGGTTTCGATCACCTTTTTGAGGTCGAAGCCTTCCGGCCATTCGCCGGCATCGCGATACTGCTTTTCGATCTGCATCGAGAGCAGGGCGTTGGTAAGTTGCTGATTCTGTTGCTGAATCTTCTGGAATTCCGGGGTCAGCTTGCCGAGCAGCTTTTCCTCGCGCTCTTGCAAATAGCGCGGGAGCACCTTGCTAACCATCGGCTTGTAGAGAGGGTCGCTGGTGAGCTGTGCGTATTCCTGATCTTCGTCGGAAAGCGGCTGCTGACGCAGGCGCGGATCGACCGGCGGATTCTGGGTCTCAAGCGCAGCCTGCTCAGCGGCGGTGCGGAACAGTACGGCGGTATCCGCTTCGTACTTTTTCAGCCGCGCGTTTTCCGCCTGCAACTGCGCAAGTGTCTTGTCGCGGTTCTCGATCTCGCCGCGAGTGCTGGTGAGATACTGTTTGAGATCGGCACCCTTGATCGACCCGTCCTCGCCGAGAGGAATCGGGGCGTCGTCGCCGAGTTTCGCCATCAATTCGTCAATGTTGATTGCCATCTTACGCTGCTCCTGTTACGGGTAACCCGCCTTGTGGTGCTCCAGGTGCGCCGATCATGGCGTTCGGCTGCATCAAGGAACTTGCTAACAACGACTGCACCGGATCGGCATTCTCCGGCTTTTCCTTGTCCATCTTCGCGACCGCTGCCTGCAATTGAGTCACCGCGCGATTCACGTCGATCTGCGTGTGTGGCCCAATTGTGGGCATCTGCGAGAATTTGCGGAGAAGAGTCACGATTTGGCCGAGAAATCGCTTGTAATACTCTGTCTGCTGCTGGGCCAGAATCTGCGGCGCAAGTGCGCTCGCCGCGCCCATCTGTCCGAGCATCGACGGATCGGGGCCGACGGCGCCCGCGCCATCGTCGCCGCCGCCGGGTGCCATCGCGGGGCCGGTCGGGCCGCCCGCCGTCGGCGCAACAGCCCCACCCGCGCCCCGGAGGAACGCGAGCGGGTTGCCTTGAAGCGAAGTCGGCATTAGCGGCCTTTCTTACCGCCAGTGCCCCAGTTGGTGAAGGCGTCGCCGTCCATCTCTTCTTCAAAGTTGGTCGGGCGCGAACCAGCCGGGTTGGTCTGAATACGCTCGAATTCCGAGAATTCCCGAACCGAGCCATTCCACGGGCTGATAAAGCCCGGGTGAAAATCGATGCCGGTTTCCGGCTTTCCCTGATTCCAACGATCTTTCGGCATAGCAGTTACTCCTGCTCAAATTTTGATTGAAAGCCCCTTGAGAGAGAGCGCTTCACCTCTCAAGGGGATTATGGGCCGCCAAGCGGCCGTTAGGCCTACTTGCGGTGCATCTTGCGCCCTTTGCCGCGATGTCCACGCCGTTCGCGCTCGTTCATGTGGGTAAACCTCCTTGATTTATTTTCGCCACGGTCTCCGCCATAGACGGAGCGGATGGCGGATTCGCTGCCATCACCGCGAAATCGGCGAGCATGTGAAAAAGCTCGCGAGGATCGCGATGAAGTTCCGTCAATTCGTTGTAGGCCAGTTTGGCCAGCTTGAATTCCGGCAACTCGCGTTCATCGACGCGAAGCCTGACGATAACCTGTTCGTGAATGGCGCAGGGCGAAGTAGCCCGGCAAAGACGAAAGCCGCACGGAAGCGCGACTACCCGATGTGGTGCATCACCGAAAGGAGACTTGGTTTTCAGCTCCATTGCCCTCGCCAAAAGAAACGGCCCGCCGGTGGTGTCCGGGGGCCGTTAGCGCATCCCTTAGCGGGGTTCTATTTTTCGGACGTTATTCGTTATTCATAGAACTGTCAAGTGCTGGCATGGATCGTGTCTCGCGGCGAGCGCCATTCTGACCGATAAAGGCCGCTCCGCGACCATGCTTCCACTTCCTGAATTGCTGACGCGACGGGTGTACACCGGCCATTTCGCACGCTGCTCGAAACGCTGGATCATATTGTGCCAGTTCGCGATTCGTCATTTCTTCCCCTTCCCGCCCTTCTTGTCCGCATTCGCCATCGCCGCGAGCATTTGCTGCTGCTTGAGTTCATTCGCAATATCTTCGGCGTGCGGCACGTTCAACCATTTGAGTGCATATTCAGGCGTGATCATCCCGAGGTTGGCAAGCACCGGCACCAGTTGCCGCAGCGTGCTCGACGCCATCGGACGCAGACTCGACGCATCCAGTTGCACGTCGAACGCATTCAACTGCTCCAGCGGTACCCCCGTCCACGGCGCCGTCCGCAGATCGCCGTTCAACGCCTCGCTGAATACCGTGTCCGTCTGATAATCAACCATCGTCTCAAAGGCGAGCCGACCGACTTCCTCGACCGATTCCGACAGCAACCGGGCGCGCATTCGCGTGATACTCTGCGCGTTGCTTACGGCGGCGTCGAAGAGGCCCGGACTGATATTGCCCTGACCCGCCTTGCCGGAGCGTTCCGGCGTATAGCCGAACAGCTCGCGCATGTGCCCCATGAGTTCGTTCGCAAACTGCCCTTGATCCGGCGAGAACGCCGGCGGCGGGACAAAGCGAAACGCCTTGCTCACGTCATCGGAAGTCTTTACGCGGATAAGGCCTCCCAGCTTGTCAAAGTTCTCGGGATTGAGGATCGCTCCATCCTGATAGACCCGGTAGCCATAGTTCATGCGGATCATGTTCTCGGCACGTTGCGAGTACATTGATTCCGCGAGATGCTGCATCTGGATCAGGTACTGAATCGGCGGCGTGCCCCACACTCCATAGAGCGGCGGCATCGAAAAGACCGGGACAATCGGAAACTTGCGGTACTGATTCGGGCCATCCCACAGCTTGAGCTTGCCGGTGCGGACGATGAGGCGCCCGGTCGGGTACTTCATAATCGTACGCGGCGGCGGCAGCACGCCGCCAGCGGCGTGAGTGCCGATCAAGTCGCGCACGACGTTCTCGCGAGCGTCGTCCTTGATGAAAACGTAATCAACGGCGAGAAAATCCGTGCTGCCGGGTGGCCGTCCGATCGGCACCGATTGCATCGCGCCGGGCGGAAGCTCAATCGATTCCGGGCCGCTGCCGATGAGGCCGCCGGAGCGTTGCGCGAGATACATATTGCGCTGATGCTCCATGAGCAGGCCGGGGAGCCGATTCGCGGCGTGCGGAAAATTGCGCATGATCTCGTCCGGCGCCATCGGCACGCGAACAATCACGTATTCCCATTCGCGCCAGTCCGTCGCATAGGGATCGGGATAGACGGTCTGCGAGTTACGCGCCCGGATACGAACGGCGTTACGCGGCGAGCGCGCACCGTCGGCGATGACTTCAAGGAAGCCGGTGTGAGCGTTCATCGCCCACATCGTCGCTTTGAACAATTCCATCTGGTAGTAGCTAGACCGCCAGTTGGCCTTGAAGGCGTCCTCACGCGCTTTCTCGCGCTGACCGCCGCGTGATACAAAAAAGACCGGCTCGGAGTCGGTCAGATCGGACGCCTCCTGCATCACCAGCGTTTGCAGGTCGGACATCTTGAGCTTGATCTGATATTCGAGCTGCGGCTGCCAGAAGGACGGACGAAAGAGAAAGAATTCTTTCGCCCATTCAAAATAGTTGGGGCCGAGAACTTCGGTGCGCTTGTCGTCGCACAGCCGAATCAGTTCATCGAGAAACGCAGCATCGCGCTCCTCTTCATAGGTAAACGCGGGCGGCTCATTGTTGTAGCCGATCGGACGTGGAGGAGCGCCTGCCATCTATTTCCTGCGTGCCATCCCCATAGCTCCGTTGACCGGCATGATGGCGGATTGCGTCTTGATGGCGTTGATTAGCTGGCGGGTGACGGCGCACGCCGGGCAGTCTTGGCGATGCTTCACTGAATCGAGTCTTGCGTCTTTACCCATAGCTGCCATTTGCATTAGCATACCAGCGATCACCTGGTGCTCAAGGGCATCTGCGATGCGGCTGGCAACGTCGCTCCACCGCTCTTGCGCTTCGAGGCCTATTTTCTCGCGGCGAACCAAGTTGTCGAAATCTTCGTCGTCAATCGGCATTTTCGTCCTCTCCTTCGGGTGGTGGTTCATCTTCGTAAACGAGTTCGGGGACTTCGCGCTTAAGCTGGCGCTGCATCTCTTCGATGCGGGGGTCCTCTTCGGCTTCGCTCTTGGAATCGCGGGCGAGTTCATTGCACAGCCGCACCAGATCGCCGACCGATCCCATCGGGATGCCCTCGCGGAGCAGCGTCACGCCGTTCTTACCGAGGCGCTGAGAGAGCAGATTATTTGCCTTGCCTAGCGACGTTTTTGATTCGTCCGACCAGCTTTCCATCAAGGTCTCAAGCAGCCGCCACGCCTGAGATTGCTTGGTGGTCGGATGCTGCGGGAGGCTGCGAAGTTTGCCGCGTCGCGGAGTGGGCGGGGGCGCAACGGTGATTGCGGGTGGTGGTGGACGGTCGTTCCGCATCTGCCGCTGCGCCTGTGCGCGCGGGGTGGTGAGATTGTCGGGTTCGGGCGGGAGCGCGCCGGCCCACGGTGCCGAGGTCTGATCGGGAGGAGGCGCGGGCGTGCGGACGCCATTGGCGGATTGTGCGCGAGTAGCTTCGACGACGCGCCGGATCGACGCGGTGCCTATCTCCGGCGCTGTCTGCGACGGTGTTTCATCCATTACTTCTTCTTCCCTTGCAACTTGGCGATTTCCTGCTCGCGTTCACGAATCGTCGCCGTCATCGACAGCATCAACGCGGCGATGCGCGGCGTCAGCATGATCCCGTTGAGCGCAGTCGGCAACAATGGCGGCATCCCTTCGAGCATCACGCCGCTCGTTACCAGCCGGATGGTACGGTCGAGGCCGTCAAGGTCGGTTTCCATCTTCTCCATTGATATGCCTCACGGCCTGTTGCGCAAGATTGTTCTGGCCCTTCTTCGGGTTTTTCATCAAGTCGAGGCTTTCCCACAGCCGCCGAAATACCGCTTCGGGATCGTTCTGCAACTTCCACATTACCTTGTTGCCGGCGGTCTCGGTCGCATCGATTGGAATCGATTCGCGCGGGCGTTCCTGGTCGCGTGCGATCCACGCAAATTGTGCGGCGTCGAGTACGTCATCGTGGCCGCGCGGCACCTCGGCGTCAGTCGAGTCGTAAGTCATCGACGCGCGCTGAATCTGCTCGTTGAGCCGGTAGTCGCGCACGCGCAAGACATGGTTAGCCAGTGCGATGCGGAAGGTGTTGAGCTTCATATCGTTCGATGCGCCGGTAGAAACCCAACCGATGTTTTGGCCCGGGCGATTGTGAATCCGATCGTCACGGCCGCGCCAGCGCAGAAACCGATGGATCGGATAGTTATGATCCTGAATCAGGCGGCGTTGCACTTCGTTCCCGAAACCGCCGGAGATTTCGATATTCATCATCGCCCAATGCCACTCGCTGATTTCCTGCGTCCGGTAATACTTGCCGGCTAGATAGCACTGACGTGCAACGATATCGGGCGGTATCCACTGTTCGAGCACGGCGGCGATAGCGCATGTCGTTCCGTTGATGATGACGATCGCGGCGAAGTCGCCGGGTTCAGCGGTCGGCCGCGCCCAATCGATACCGCGAGCGGCATCGACGCCGACGTAGTATTCACAGTTCTTTTGCGGCTCCTCGTACACGCGCCACCAGCCGCCCGGGCGTGCGTCCGGCGGCGTCGGGATCAGCTTGACCGGAGAGTTCGGGCCGTCTGCATAGAAGTCGCCGTTGACAAAATTGTTCTCGACGGTCTGCGCTGACCAGACCCGCTCTTCCTGAGAAAAGGCCGGCATGGCGGACTTGGTGAAAGCGGAATCGGGGTCGGTCGGATTCTCCATCTCGAAGAGTTCGACCTTGCCGCGATATCGGCCGCGAATCTCCTGACGCCGCCACGCGATCGTTACTTTGCTCACGCCGGCACGCAGCAATACGCGCTCTTCGTCGTCTTTCGGAATGTCGCGCGGGATGATCTTGGTTACGGCATAGGGATCGCGCATCCACGGGCAGAAATAGCGGACGAAGAGAGAGTCGCGGTTTTTGTCGTGAATCCAGCGCGCATTGTCCCACATATCCTTGAAGGCGACGCCGCGCCGGTCAGGATTCGGAGTCGATTCGATACCGATGAAGGTATCTGGTGAACGCGGTACTGACGGAAGCATCGCGGTGAACGGCGAAGTCGGCGGATAGTGGGCGGCCTCGGTGAGCTGCATGAACATCGCGGCGCCGCCCCGGCCTTCGCCGGTAGCCAGCGCCTTTGCGCCGATCAGTACCGAGGGGCGGCGGCCTTTGCCGATGCGGATCGGATCATCGGATTTTGTCCCCGTTTGCACTCGCGTAGGCAGACCGCGCGCCATCACGCGATAGGACTCTAGAATTTTGGTAAGCGTCGAGCCCAGGTTGGCCATCACGATCCCGTCCATACCGGCAGTTGCGAAAGCCATCATGGTGCCGATGCCGGTGACGACGCGTGACAGTCCGACACGTCGCGGCTTGATCGCGATAATCCACGTTAGGGCGTTCTGCTCCTGTGTCTGTGCGCAAATCTTGATGAAGTCGAGTTGGGCGGAATTGACCTTGAACGGCACGTAATGCTGCGGCTGGAGGCGATCCTCCACGCGAAAATTGTTCTCGAAGAACGCCGGGCAGCGCCGGAAGTCAAGGACGGGAATCGGCATCAGGCCCCTGCGGCAATCCTGTTCTGCACTTCACGCGCCTTCTGGCCGAGCTTTTCCGAGCACGGCGCCGAGCACGCGTTCTGATTGATCCAGTTCTGCCGGTTTAAATCGTAAATCGGCACCGTCATGTACGGGCCGCGCGCATCGAGCGGCTTGTTGCACTGGGAGCAACGGTTACGCGACTCGGCCTGCTGTTTGCGCGACAGGCGCTCGCCCGCTTTGCGCAACGCTTCCTGTAGTCGCGCGAGTTCGTTATTCGCCTGATGGATCGGCAGCTTGAGCAGGTATTCCGCTTCCCACCGCTCGACGTAGGCAAGCATCCCTTCGGGGCTGTGGGGATGCACTTTTGGCGCCTTTTCTTGTTCGGACATGGGCTAACTCCTCGTTCCCGGATATCTGCATTTGATTCGATGGTGAAAATGGCTGCCGACGCTCGATGCGTTCGCGAAAGAATTGTACTCATCTTCCGGCACGTCAGGATAGGAATATACCTTGCCGCCCTTGAAGCGAATCTCGATCACGCCGGTCTCCGGATCGCGCCGATGCGCGTCGATATTATCCGAACTGACGCTTTGCCAGTCACCGAATGCCATCACTTCATCCCCATCCGGTGTTTCATGGCCTCTTCGCCCATGCCTTTGAAACGGGTATCGCCACCGAGCAGATTGCCGAAAGACTTGTCGAGTTCCTGACGCTTGGCCTTCTCGACCATCGCCGGATTCCACTTGATGAACAGGCCCTTGCAGGTGCGGCAGCCGAACGTCCAGTACCATGCGGCCTGCGGCGGCCCATGCTCCGACATCATCCGCACGTCGGATTTTGGGCAGCGGCCGTTCTGGAAGTTCTCGCATTCCGGGATCGCCTGACTCACTTCGGCACCTCCATGTTTGTCTCGAACCGTCCACCATCCTGCGAAACGCCGGTCTCTTCGGTCGGGATACAGGAGTTCGTGACCTCGCTGGGGTCGCCGTAGCCGAGCAACTGGGAGATGGTGCGGCCGGTCAGCGGCTCGACCATATCGGTATGGAGATGCCAGCCGGGCGGACAGACGCGCGAGGAGTCGCAGCGGATGGTCAGGATGTTGCCATGTGTGCGCGTGACGCAGTTCTGGCGGTCGATGCGCGGAGCGGGCGGCGGCAGCGGGACGTACTGCTGGGCGAACACGGGAGACACCAGAAGCAGAAAGATAGCAAGAGCCATGCTATTCCGAAGGAGCTTCATGTTTGCGACCTCGCTTGCGTGTTGGTGGTGTGTACACTTTATCCATCGTGTGCCCCGGCACATCCCCAACGATCTCGCTATCGGCTTCGATCTCCAGATGCCGGATTAGTTTGCGGTAATGGGATGGTCGCGGGGCGCTATCAAACGAGACGCGCGCCGTGATGCCGTTGCCGACCGGAATGACCATTTCGGCTGCGGCGTGCGGGAGCGGCCCTGGAAGCACCCGTATTTGCTCGCGCGGAGGCGCTGGCAACGCTGGTCGCCCCGGAGCCTGTGCCGCAAGTCCCACCATCAGATGCGCCGGTGGCGGTTGTCCGTTCTTCATGGCCTCCAGCACCTCGGGCGGCAACAGCATCGGTTCGCCGCCAGCCGGGGTCTGCGCGGGCGCCGCGCTGACATCGGTGTACTCCGGTTGGTAGGTCGAGGGATCGGGCGGCATCCCGTTCTCGTACTGGGAGCGCAGCACGCCGGAATCGACGTAGATTTCTTTGGCGCCACCCGGACTGGTCGTCTGATGGCCCATTGCCACAGCCAACGCCTCCGGGCCGATCGCTGGCCCCTGCACCCAATCAGGCATCGTCGTCATTCTCCTCAGCCACTATTTGCTCGCGGAGCCATATTCCCGCCGCATTCCAGTCTTTGCGCCACGCCGCCGTGTCCGGCATCTCCCCCGGCTTGAACGCCCAGTCAGCGGGCTTGTATTGCCAGAGCTGGCGCACGAGAGTCAGGAGCAACCAACCGGTCTCGCGCTCGCGATGATTGTGCCAGGCGAACTTGCAGCGCGGGGTGCAGAACTGCGCGTTACCCTTGCCGCGCCGAGCGCCGTCGAGCAACTGCCCACACCAGTCACAATGCCGCATGGCGGTCAATTCTCATGCCGCAGGCCGCCTCGTCGCGATTTCCTCCGACCGATGCAAGATAGTCTCCCAGTCCAAATCCTCGCGCCCTACGG
>Ga0134128_10005969_pt1 | contig 14751 bp, 14 predicted proteins | sample KB31754_FD_96462 | JGI IMG/M metagenome (GOLD analysis project Ga0134128, IMG submission 96462) | Terrestrial soil microbial communities with excess Nitrogen fertilizer from Kellogg Biological Station, Michigan, USA - KB3-175-4 | ecosystem: Environmental > Terrestrial > Soil > Unclassified ... | reverse complement strand
TCCGGCGCGGAGACATGGGTAACAGAATGTACCTAAGACATAGGTAACACTTTTGGCCCGAAGGGATTGTTGAGGGGCTGCAGAGTTTTTTCCTCCAGATCGATATAACCAAGATCGTAATCCTGAAGCTGACGAGCCAGATGCCGTCGTCGACTTCTTTAATTCCTTCCCGGTAAAAATATGCTTGACTAGTCAAGCATATTTTTACCTTAAGAATGCGTACAATGCAATCGATGAGCGGACGGGGCGTAAAGTACTGTCCCGCCCCCGATTTCTTCTCTGCAGCGTTCTTTTCGAGTAGACCCTCGTACATATTCCCGAGACCCTCTTGGCGGGCAGAGAACCAGTCGAGTTTGTCGATAGCATCACTCAAGGCCTTCAAGTTCGTGGGTTTTCGAAGTTTGGTCTGGGCATCAGTAAAGATTGCCAGAACAACTTGGTCTTTCGTCTTTTTGGGGTTGCCCAGATCGAGCAGTAGCTGGCGATAATATTCCAGCTGTTCTATCCCCTCGCCCTTGTCGAGCTTTGCCCATCGGTATGCAGCGGGCAAGCGTTCCTCGTGTCCGGTCTCTGCCAGCATCTTGAGAAAGAGCAGGAAAGTCAGCTCCGTCACGTAATCCGTATACGTGATTCCGTCGTCGCGCAGAATGTTGCAGAGGTTCCACAATTTCGCGACGATCTCGCGTGTAACGCCATTGCCGTTCATCAGGCTGCCTTCTTCCATAATTCGTCGTTGATATCACTCAGGACGGCTTCAAGCCGTCCGCCAAAGACCTTGTTGAGCCGCTGAAACCCGCCGTCGTTGCTGAATGGTTCCTCATCTATGGCCGCTCGGTCAACTACCATTTCACGTGTCAGCTGCTCCTCGATGCGCTTCAGCCATTTGCGTTGCACATCCGTCCAGGGCTTGCTGCCCAGAATTCGCTGCATGGCGGAGCGGACACGAACGTCAAAGGGCACGAGAACATCCCCGAGCGCGGCCTGACGCACGAAACCGATAATCGACGCGGCGATGTCCTCATTCCTGGCATCCGACCATGCGCGGCGGAGATTGGCATCCGAGTAGCCGAGGGCATCCAGCTCAAGCCGCAGGGCCTTCAGTTCAGCGCGCGTCAGATCGCGCGGGCGCTGGACAACTATGGTCAGTGCGGCGATCTTATTGATGTTGCCCCTGATGAACGCGGTAAAACCGTCGAGAAAGTCCTCCGGTTTCTGGCCGGCACCATAGCCGCGGGTCACCGCGACGACCTGATCGGGGTGATGGGAAATCGGGATCAGGATCGGCCCGCTATCATCAGGGTCCCAATCGAGAATGCGTCCGAGGTTTGGCCGCTGCTTCACCCACGCAGCCACAGCGGCGGCTGGTTCGTCCGCAAGCCGTTTGAGCGTCGCCTCCGGCGTTTCTCCGGTTTCGGTCTCATACATGGCGCGCGCCTGATCGTGTAGCCGCTTTATTCGCCTGCGCATCTTTACTAGGATCTGTTCGCGGACAATGTCACGGTGCGCGGCGTCCTGCAGCGCGGCAAACTCCTGGAAGAGCTGTCCGAGGTTGATGTCCGGATTGACGACAACCGGTTTCATTTCCGTAAGGTTTTGCAGGTGTGGATAGAGATCGACGGCGTCGAAGATGCGGAAGGTTTCTTTGCCGATCTCGGGGCACTGGCGGGTCGCGCGGCCCAGCATCTGTTCGTAAAGAATACGGCTGTTCACGCGTCGAATGAACACGATATTCTCGATACTCGGCACGTCAATGCCGGTGGTCAGGAGATCGACGGTGACGGCGATTTTGGGCAACGCGTCATTGCGATAGGAACGAATGAGCCCGCCGACATGATCGACACTTCCGGTGATCTTGCGGATGGCGGCGTCTTCAATCTCGCCGTAGGCATTGCGGAAGGCCTTCTTGATTTCGTCGACGATGATATCGGCATGAGCGTCGCTTACCGCGAAGATCAACGTTTTGCCTGGGAGATTGGGATCGATATGGCGGGCCAGCTCCTCGGCAACCGCTTTGTTGAACGGCACGGTGATGACTCTTTTGTTGAACTCATCGACCGCGAAACGTATTTCGTCGGGTATCCTGGCAAGGTCGATCTTGCCAGTGCGGGAATCGATCAGCTCGATTTCCTCGTCCTTGGCAAACTTGATCCCGGCCTTGCTGAGAGCTGTCGTGATCTGTACCGGCGGCTCATGATCGATCAGGTATCCGTCAATGACCGCCTCGCGGTAGGAGTATTTGAAAACCGGATCTCCGAAAATGCTGACGGTGTGCAGGGCCGGAGTCGCGGTCAAGCCGATTTTGACTGCGTCGAAATGTTCAAGAACACGACGGTACTTTGAGATGTAATCATCCTGGCTGCGGAAGCTCAGCTCGGCATCCGACATTTCGCGGTCGAGGAGATAGCCACGATGACATTCATCCACGACCATGAGGTCATACTGATCGACCGGCGGAACATCGGCGGGGTCATCCGTATAAAGAACACGTTTGACCAGTCCCTGGATCGTGCAGATATGGACCTTTGTTTCGGAGTCCGGCTTGACGGTATCAAGCCCCTTCAGGCCGAAGATGTCCGCAAAGGTCTTCGCGCTGACGATACGCGTTGTTGAGAATTCGCCGGCGGCCTGCGTTCCGAGGGCATTGCGATCAACGATGAAAGCCACCCGGCGGAAACGCTTGGCGGCGAGAAGCCGATAGAGCATCGCGATAGCAAGCTTTGTCTTGCCGGTGCCGGTCGCCATGGCGAGAAGCATGTTTCGGCGTTCTTCAGCGAGGCCCGCTTCTACGACTTCGATGGCGTGTTTTTGGTACGGGCGGAGCGGGAATCCGAAATCGAAGGGCCGCGCTTTCAAATCTGCCTGGGCGGCTTCAGCATCGATTTCGAGCATTCCCTTCAGCCCGTCCGGCGTCGGCCAGTCCGACAACGCCCGGCGATGGTTAGACGGCTTGCGCGCATCACGGAACCAGATGCCGCTCTCAGTCTCGACCTGTTTCAGGTACGGGCGACCATTGGTGGAAAAAACAAAAGGAACGAAAAACCGCTCATTTCCGATATCGGGCCACGGTTCTCCGATCGGCTCGGCCCCTCCTTCAAAACGGAAACCGCGGGCATAGCGCTGCGCCTGATCGACATGAGCGGAAACGTTTTTGTTCCTGCGCTTGGCTTCAACAACACCGATGCACTTCGTGCCAACGAACAGCGCGTAATCGGCGGGACCGCTCTTGGTTGGCCATTCTGCGATGGCCATATTCCGCCCCTTTGCCGGTCGGGTCCCGGTGGCATAACGCATTTCCTGGGTATCGACCTCCCAGCCACGAGCGCGAAGTTGGGTATCGATGAGCGTGCGGGTGGACGCCTCATCGATGTTGATTTCAGCGGCGGCGGCGTCCGCCTTGGCAACGATGGCGGCCATCGTCTGTGCCGGCGCCTGCGCGGCGACCGCCTGAAGCGCCTGTAGCTCTTGCGAAAAGCTGCGCCTTGGCGTTTTCGGCCTCACTGGCGAGCTGCTCCCATACTGTTCGCTCCTCGCGTTCCTTGCGGGCGCGCTCCTCAGCGCTCAACCGCTCGCGTACTTCCGACTCGGCGGCAAGGCGCGCTTTTTCGGCGCCAGACCTGGTTTCGTCGAGCGCGTGGCGTAAACGTTCCAGTTCTTCCTGCAAGGCCTTGGTTGCCGCAGCAGGATCGGGCGGTGGCACGAACGCGCCAGCCGAGAATTTCTTATCAGCAAATGTGCGGTGAAACCAGATGCCGAGCTCGCGCGCAATCTTCAGCGTGCTGAGCGCCTCGGCGTGATCTCCGGTATGGGCATGGGTCGCGCGGTTGCCGGCGATCCGAAGCTGGTAAAAAAGGTCACCCACTTCCCGTGGAACGATACGTTCAAATTTGAGACGACGGAGAAGATCGGCCTGCTGCTCCTCGGGCGATGCGAACAGCCCCGATTTCGCAGCCGTCAGTTGAGCGAGGACTTCACCGAACTGCCGGAGCTTGATGAGGGAGGTATTGGGGTCGTCCTTGAAATATCGTTCGGCCAGACGCCGAGCCGCACGAGCTGCGCGTCGTGCGTCCCCAGGAAGTCGAAATTGGCAGATATCCCCTTCATAGATCCCGATCAAGTTGTTCAGAAGTCTTAACTTAGCAGACATTTGCAGGCAAATGTAGTCAAACGCACGAGCATTAGGACGCAAAAAGGCGGGTGCGATGACCCAGCACCTGGTGGCGCTATTCCGGCGTTTTTTTGCCGCCGTCGTCCTTGTGGTGGCTGCGCTTTGGGGCGTGGTCGCCATCGTAGCCGAGCTTGGCCAGCTTTTCATCAAAGACCTTGATCGCAGCTTCCTTCTGGCGGAGAAGATCTTTGATCAGGTCATGCCGGTGAGCTTCGAGCTGCTTCTGCTCAGCAAGGAACTTTTCAACGTCGTCTTGTGCCGGTTCCACCGGCCGCTTGGCTCCTGTCGGCTCCTGGGGGCATGGCGTCTATTGTAATGCAAAACCCTAACAGCGGACGTCAATGTGCCTTTCCGCGCAGCCGTTCGATGAGAACAAACTGAGAGGCGCCGGGGAGCTTGCATTTCCAGAAACGCCACCCGTTGACGTTGCTGCCAGTGACGTGAACAGCAGCGGCGGAGGGCGTCGTGAATTTACCGCCATCGCTGAGTTCCAGCTTCCCGTCCTTGGCGACGCCGGAGTAGCTCTTGCCTTTGTGATCGGCCATGAATTCGGAACCGGCCGGAAACGTCGTATCCGACACGACCCAAGGCTTGCTTCCGTTCGCTGCGAGTTTTGCCGATTTGGCCGGCTGCGGAAGCTTCAGTAGCTCGCGAATCACGTCGTTATAGGTGACGGCTTCGGTGGGGCGGCGATTCGTTAATTCCTTGAACACTTCAAAATCAATTTCAACTTGGGGCATGGTGAACTTCCTTTCTCTATCAATCTCCAAAGAACTATAGCACTCCATAGCACTATTGTCTATAGGCAGAGTGACGGGCCAAGGTCTTGAACCCATGCGCTCCCTGCGTAGGCTGCGGTTTATTAATTCTGCTCGAACCGGGGATGCAATGATTTAGGCTGCCCCTCCGGTTAACGGGAGGCTAAATCGCGCAGCTTGTAGACCAGTTCGACGGCTGCTAGGTCGGCGATCTCGCGCAGGCTTGTATGGCTGCCGGCGGGCAGCGCGTCCGCTGCCGCCAGAACGTCATTCATCGCCGGCGAAAGCGGCCCGGCTGCTGGCACGCACAGTGACGCCTTGAGGATTTCGATCTCGCGCCGCATCGGCAAGTTGGCGTCAAGGCGCGCGGTGAAAAGGCGGCGGACTTCGGGGTCGCTCATGACATCGGCGGAATAATCGCAGATCAGGCTTTGAAAAGGCGCAGATTGGCGCGACACTTCGCATAGCAACGCGGTCAGTATTTCGCGGTCGGGGAACATGCCTTCTCCTATCGTCAAGGCTACTTCTGCGCGGGCGGCGGGAATTTGTCCTTCACCACCTTGACGATCACGCCCTCCACCTGGATCTTGGTCAAATCGACTTTCCCGTCATGGGCCAGGCTTTCCAGTGCGCCAAGCTCAACGTACAGGTGCTCAAGCCCTGCTGAGAATGGCTTGCCTTCCTGCTTGCGCGAGAACCAGTCGCGAATGTCCTGCGCCAGTGGCGGATTCTTCGCGCCGAGGTCGGCGGTCATCTTCTCGATGAAATCGACGACATAAACCGATTGGTCATGCGTGGGTTTGGTGTTGAAGTCTTTCAGGCTCATCGCCTGCGCCGTCATCAGGACGAAAAAAGCGAGGAAAAGCTTCATAATAGAGTATAACCAGAATCGAATGAATCGGTTGCGGTGATCCTCAAAGTTTCTGTCAGCCACGATCATAAGAGTCTTGCCGCCCAACGAGGCGGCCCTGTCCTTCCTTATATAGCGTTTTCAAAACAGCCATTTTCCTCTTATGAGGACAAGGGGGTTCTTCAGATCGGGCCGCCGCCAGTCAAGGGCGCAGGTTTTGCGCTCGTGAAACCCTTGACGGCAAGGACCGATCTGACAGCTTTGCGTTGGAGGAAAATGGAGTGGGTTGCAAAACGGTTTAGATCTTCGGGGCGATCTGGCCGACAGGCCGGGGCGCATTCTCCGTCTGGGGATTATCGGTGTCGGCATCCTTGCGATCAGCGGGCGTCTGTCCGTCAGCTGCTTTGGTGAAGGCCGGGACCGTCGAGATGGTGTATTCATCGCCGTAGGCCGCCATGTAATCGGTGCTGTACGAAGCCGCCAGATCGGCCGGCGCCTTGGCGGCGATTTCTGTCCGTGTTGTTTCAAGATTGTGCTGGAATTCCTTCTCGTAGTCTGACAGCCGCTCATTGGCGGCGCTCACATCCCCTCCCCTCTCCACCTCCTGCCGGTCGTTCAGGACTTTTTGCTTGAGGCGCGCGAGTTCATCGGCTTCCTCGATGGTTTTCTGCCTGTCCTGCCAGGTCGAGGCATTGGGTTTCTGACTGTGGAGCGCGTCGGCTTCGTCCCGGTCCCTGCCCTCCAGCACCCGGCCTTGCTCGTCGCGGTATTGGTTGCCGTCCACGTAGACGCGGCGGCCGTCATGCAGTTTGAGCGCGTTGTCCTCGATCTCCTTCCGGCGCTTCTCGACAACAAGCTGCTCCTGTTCGATCCGCGCCAGCACGCGGTCGGAGTGGTCGCGGTATTCCCGCAGTTCCTGTTCAGCCAGCAACCGGTGGCGATCATCTTCTTCCTTGCGCCGTCGCTTCTCCTTCGGGTCCATATCGCGGAAGATCATCAGATGGAGGCTGGAATCGCCGGAGAGCTCAAGCGCCAGCTCATTACTGTCCTGCTGATGGGCCAGGGCGGCCCGGCGCGCAAAGAATTCAGTCAGCCATCCGGGGGGAATGGCCCCGTCCGGCAGAGTCAGCAACTCGCCTTCCGGTAGAGCGTCGAGATCGTCTTCCTCTGACTCGGGCATGACAATTCCCCATCCTCAAAATCAGACTACATCCTTAGGTTTAATATTCTGTAAATGCGCAACCGGGGCTTGAGCGATTATTGGCGGAATGCTGGAAACAGCCATGTATAGACATTGTTGACACATCCCCGTTCTGATGCCATAATGTATATACAAGGTCGATACAGCGGAGGCGGTCATGAAAGCGACGGTAAAGAAGTGGGGCAACAGTGCGGCGGTGAGGATTCCGGCCTCCGTGATGGAGGCCATGCACCTTGATCTCGACGAGGTCGTGGAGGTGCGCGAGGAAAAGGGCAGGATCGTCATCGAACCGGTGAGGCAAAAAACATACGCTCTGGACGATCTGCTGAAAGGTATCACCTCGAAAAACCTGCACGAGGCGGTTGATTTCGGGCCTCCGCAGGGCAAAGAGGTCTGGTGATGGCAAAGCAGTACGTGCCTGATGCCGGCGAGATCGTCTGGATCAACTTCACGCCGCAGGCTGGGCATGAACAGGCAGGGCACCGCCCGGCGCTCGTTCTGAGTCCGGCGGCATATAACAGCAAGACGAGCCTGATGATCTGTTGTCCGCTGACGACGCAGATCAAGAACTATCCGTTTGAGGTTTTCATCGGCGGCGCGCCGCCGAATGCCGTTCTGGCTGATCAGGTGAAGAGCATTGACTGGCGCAGCCGGGATGCCAAACCGAAGGGCCGTGTATCGCCGGAACAACTGGCCGAAGTGCGTGCGAAAATACACGCGCTCATTGGCTAACCCACCCTCCCCCAATCAGGCATCGCCGACACCTTCGATCGGAAGTATTTGCTTTCCAGAATATGGGTCGATTCTTGGGGCCAGAATTGAGTCTACAGGGGCTTGTGTGATTCCGGGGTCGAACTAGGTCCGGAACCTGAAAACGTATGGGCGCCTCGTGGCGCTGAAGCTGGGACTGTTTTGACGGAGGGGAACGTGATGGTTACAAAAACGGTTACAGTGGAGAAAAACGAAGGGCCGGGATTTTCGTCCCGACCCTGTTAACTACTTTAGAATCTATGGTGCGGAGAGGGGGACTTGAACCCCCACGAGATTGCTCCCGCTAGCACCTCAAGCTAGTGCGTCTGCCAATTCCGCCACCTCCGCATTTGGAACACGTCTTACTTGGCCGGCGGCGCGGATGGCTGCGGCGCTGCTGGCATTGGTGTCGTCTGGATAGGCTTCGGAGCTTGCTTTGCTGGAGCCGATTGGGCCGGCGTCGTCTTTCGAGCCTGGTCCAACACGCTAGAACCCGTCCCTGCATTCTTCGTGGCGAGGACCGCAAGCGACATCGATGTCACCATGAAAATTGCCGTCGCAACCGCAGTAGCCTTCGACAACAGCGTCGCCGAACCTCGCGGCCCGAAGGCCGTCTGTGAACCCATGCCGCCGAAGGCGCCCGCGAGATCGGCGGCCTGACCGCTTTGGAGCAGGACCACTACAACCAGGAAGATACTGACGATGACGTGAATGATTGTGAGAAATACTGTAAGCACAAAACTACCTTAGAAGGGAGACTGTCCGGCCCCCGCTTTCATAAGTATAAACGAAGCGGTCCGCGCGCGTCATTGGAGCGCGAAGGCAACTACCGCATCTCCTTGTTTCGTCGAGAGCTTCCCATGTCCTCCGGCACAGATCACTACGTACTGCCGCCCTTTATATGAATACGACATCGGCGTCGACTGGGCGCTGGCCGGAAGCTCCGCGCTCCAAACCTCTTTGCCCGTGCGGGAGTCGAAGGCGCGGAAGCGTGTATCCATCGCGGACGCGTCAAAGATCAATCCTCCCGCTGTCGCGGTGGGGCCGCCCAGATTTATCGACCCCGCTGGAGCGCCCGGAGCCATCGATCCCAACGGAACTTCCCATCGCTTTTCGCCTGTCTTTAAATCCACCGCGGTGAGCGTCCCCCATGGCGGAGGATTGCACGGCAAGCGGTGCGGCGAAAGCAGCCATTCACGATACATCGCATAGAGAGTGCCCGTCTGCCGTCCGAACTCGCCCTGAAAGCGGTTCCGCTCGGCTTCGGCCACCGCGCCGCGAAATTCCTTGCGCGGAATCAACTTGACCTCAAACGGAATGCGGTTCGTGTTAGTGAAGAGAAGCCCAAGTTGTGGATCGATTGCCGCGCCACCCCAATTTATCCCGCCGCCGTTTCCAGGAACTTGCAGCGAGCCCTTAAGACTCGGTGGTGTAAACACACCGTCCGATCGCAGCGACGCGATTTTCGCCTTGCACCAAGCCTTGTCGTCCCTTGTAGCGCCCCAGGCCTCATCGGCGCTGAGCCGCTGTGGCACAAGCGCCGGATTCTTGGGAAACGGTTGCGTCGGCGATGTTTCTTCGCCAGGCACATCGCTCTCCGGCACGTTCCGCTCTTCCACGGGAAGCAGCGGCTTGCCGGTCAGCCGGTTCAGAAAGAATAGATGGCCGATTTTCGTCGTCACGGCCACGGCGGGCACGCCATCTCCATAGGTGAACAACACGGGTTCTGAAGGCACGTCGTAATCCCACAGATCATGATGGACCACCTGAAATCCCCACACCACTGCGCCCGTCGACGCCCGCAATGCGACCACGGAATCGGCCCATTTCCCATCACCGGGCCGTTGTCCGCCATAAAAATCCGGGCTCGCGCTTCCGGTTGGAACGAACACCAAGTCGTGAGCGGTATCGACCGACATAGGCGGCCATGCGTTCGCGGCGCCCGTGCGCGGCGTGTTGTGCGCGGCCCACGGAATCGGATCCCATGTCCACCGAAGCTCGCCCGTGCGGGCGTCGAAAGCCCGCACAATCCCTCTCTCGACATCGGCCGCGCGGTTGTCGCCGATTGACGACCCTACAATCACAAGATCGTCCACGATCGCGGGCGGCGATGTCACCTGATAATTGCCTGGATCGCGCAGGTCCACGTTCTTCGTGAGATCGACCTGTCCCTGATTGCCGAAGTCCCGGCAGGCTTTTCCCGTCTTCGCGTCGATGGCAATCAGACGCCCGTCAATGGTTCCGATGAAAATCCGCCGCGCCTTTGTTTTCGCATCAAGCCACGAAGATACGCCGCGCGATGTAACTTCGGAGAAGTCGCCGGAACGGTCCACTTTGGGATCGAATAGCCACTTTCGCGCGCCAGTCCCAGGATCGAGCGCGATCACCTGGTCGAAGGGCGTGCTCAGATACAACATGCCGTCAACCAGAATCGGCGTCGCTTCAAAGGCGGCCTTTTTGTTGGCATCGCTTTCGGGTTTCAACGCGCCCGTATGAAATGTCCAGGCCGTCTTCAGACGCTGCACATTGGACCGGTCGATCTGCTTCAGCGGCGAGTAACGCATTCCGCCCGGATCGTTCCCATAGGTCGGCCATTCCCCTTGTTGGGCGGCGGCCAATCCGCACAGAAGCAACGGAACCCACGCGGCGCGAATCATTACAACCAGTTTTCCGCAGCGGCGAACGAATCGCAAATCACCGCATTTCCCGCAGCTCCTGAATCTTCTTTTTCAATTCCGCCGCTGGCGGCCAGTCAGGATGATATTTCAAAAAATCCTCAAGCTGGCCGGCTGCTCGATTGAAATCGCGATGCCGCAGATAGATCTGAGCGAGGAAGAGCTGCGGGTGCGAGAAGTGGCCAGGGTCGAGTTTCTCCGCCTCAAGCAGATACTTCTCCGCAAGATCCATTTTGCGAAGCGAAAAGCATGCGATGCCAAGCTGCGCGTTCGCCAGCGCATCGTTCGGCCGTTTCAGCACCGCGTGAAAATTGTAATCCCATGCCTGCCGGTAATCGCCCAGATTCATCAGCACTCCGCCCAGGTTCACCACCGGCGCATAAGCTTCGGGATCGGCGAGCAGCGCCTGGCGGAAATCGCGCTCCGCGGCCTTATAGTTGCGCTGCTCATAGGCAATCGTCCCGAGTTGATTCCAGGCCGCGGTGAATTGTGGAGTGAGCGCGGTGGCTTTTTGCAGGTGCGCGACACAGCCGGCGACGTCGCGCTTCGACAGCCTCTTTTGCGCCTCGTCATACTCCTTCCGGGCGCGCTTGGAGATGGAAAGCTGCCGCACGGAGATGAGCGACCTCTGATCGGGAGTCAAGGTCGAATCGTCCAGCTTGACGGTGACATCCACGTTTCCCTTCGCGTCCGCGGTCCGCGGACCGACATCAATAGTCTTATGCGTTTCGCCGCGCCCCGGCACGAACACAGCTACCGTATATGGTCCCGTTTCGATGTGATGAAAGCGAAAAGACCCGTTCGCGTCACTCAACGTGGAAGCCGTGAACGGCACCGCGACTCCATACAGTCTGACAGAAGCTTCAGACGGCGGAACGACATGCCCCACGATCTGATAACCGCTGGCGCCCAGCCACAGGAACAGAAGCGCAACCATCCGGCATTTCTCCGGCTGTTATCATACGGCAAATTCGTCAATGCATTCGCGCGACGAATTCCACGCCGCCGAGAATGCCGAATTTGGGCATCGCGACTCCGGAAATTTCCTGGTAAACCGTGCTCGTAATATTCGTGATCTGCAGAAACGGTCGAACATGGCCGCGTATTCGCGCTACCGATGCGTCCCAAATGCCGTAAGGATCGCGCGCGTAGCGGTCGGTCGCGCCGATTCGCATTCGCGCGGCCAACTGGCTTCCGAACGACCCCTGCCACGCGATAACAGCGTTGTTAATCGGATAATTGAAAACATATTTCGAGATCTCGCCGGGTTTGATCGCGCGCTCGCCCGTGATCCCCGTGTATTGCACCGAAAGGTCCTGCCGCCGGCCCTGATAACCGAACATCGCTTCCACTCCGGTGAAGACAAGATCCTGAAAATTGGTCGCGCGGAAAATATCGGTCGGCGAGTTTTGGACGTAATCGATCAGATCGTAATCGCGCCGCTGAAACGCGGTCGCGGAAGCGTGTAGCCTCTGCCCGGCGTGCCAGTCGATTCCACCTTCATAGTTCCACGCCCGCTCCGGTTTCAGATTGGGCGAGCCGACATTGGCGGGATCGTGATAGTAAAGATCCGTGTAATCGGGAAGGCGGAACGCCCGGCTCACCGACCCGCGCAGTTTCCAGTTGGGCGAAAGCCACGCGCCTCCGCTCACCACCGGACTCCACTGGCTATTAAACGATCCATAGATCTCATCGCGCAGCCCGGCGCTAAACGAAAAACGGCGCAGCGCGAAGATATCGTACGAAACATACCCCGCTTCGTACACGCGCGAATGATTCCCGAGATTGTTGCTGACGATATTGTCGGAAAACGCTTCGATGCCATAGTGCAATTGCGCGTGGCCCGGCAAATTGTCGGTGCGCCGTGCCGCGCCCTCCCAGCTTTCCAGCGCGTGGCGATTTGTAAAATATTCGGGATCGTCGCGAAGCAGCACGAACAGATCGGTGTGCCTCCGGAACGCGAATTCGAGATCCGTATTCGAGCCGAGTTCCTGGCGTATCGAAGCGAACCAGCCTTTCGTGCGCTCCCAGGAATTGAAATCGCCATAAAACTGATCCGCGCCAAACGGCCGGTCGCTCAACGAGAGCAGTACGTCCGTATTGCCAAGCGCGGTCTTCGCGTGCGTGATCGAAGCGAGCGACAGCACGCGATAGTCGCGGTCCGTTTGAAAGCCGCTTGAAAATTCGCGCGAAAAGGCGAGTTCCTCCGAGATATTCTTCGTTCCGCCCGCAATCGAACCGGCCTCTTCGTTTCTCCCCCAATTTCCCAGCGCCGTTCGAAGACGCACCTCCGGAGTTTCGGAAGCGCGTGTGATCAGATTTACCACGCCGCCCACCGCATCGCTCCCGTATTGCGAAGCGCCGGAACCGTTGAGAATCTGAATCTCCGATATAGCCTCCAGCGGGACTGGCAAATCCATATTGTGGTGCGCCGATTGCGCGTCGTTGATCCGGATTCCGTTCAACAGCACCAGCGTCTGCCCGTAGGTTCCGCCGCGAATCGAGATGTCGCTCTGCACCGTATCCGGGGCGCGCTGCTGAAGGTCCACCGAAGAATCCTGGCGCAGATAGTCGCTGAAGGAATCGAACAGAATGCTGTTCTGATTCACATGAAAAACTTCGACCACGCGGTCCGATTCCGACAACGGGACGGGCTGATAAGTTCCCGTAACGACGATGGAATCCTGCTGCGAGGGAATAGCCGGATTTTGCGAAGACTGCTGCGCGAACAGACTGCCGGCGCATATTAGTGCCAGCCACAATTTTGCGAGATGCATTCACTCCAGCGTAAACGACCGCCGCTGAGGAAAATCTGCGCGGACGGCTGTGGAAACAAATTCGCGCGAAGGATGGCCTACACTGAATAGGTTCTTGAATGTCGTCAACGGACCTCACATTTGAAAAAGGGCTTCCGGCAAACGTGGACGCGGAGCGGTTCGTGCTCGGCTCCATTCTGGTCGACGATTCGGTGTTCATCAATGTAGCGGGCGTGCTGGAAGCGGACGACTTCAGCATGGAAAAGCACCGCCGCATTTTCCTGCGCATGATGGATCTGAATCAGCGCGGCGAACGCATCGACCGCGTGACTCTCGCCAACGAGCTAATCAAAAATAATCAGCTCGAGTCGGTGGATGGGCTCGGTTATCTCGTCACTCTCGACGAGGGACTGCCGCAGATTTCCAATCTCGACGGCTACGTCCGTATCGTCAAGGACAAGGCACTGCTCCGGCGTATCATCTTCACGTCGCAGAAGCTCATCGATCGCTGCCTGCTGGGCGCCGACGATGCCGACCAGATCCTCGCCGGGGCCGAAGAAACTTTGCTGAAACTGGGCGAGGCTCGCTCTCGCGACGATCTCGCCAGCCCGAAGCAGATCATTGAGAATTACGAAGGCGGCATCAATTCGTTCCTCGATCCCAGCAAGCGGATTAAGGGCCTCAGCACGGGTTTCACGAAGTTCGATGAAATGACTGGGGGGTTGCACGAGGGAGAACTCGTAATCGTGGCGGCGAGGCCCTCGATGGGAAAAACCGCCCTCGCGTTGAACATGGCGCAGCACATTGCCACGCATCGCGAGATTCAAAAGACGGTCGCGCTTTTCTCGCTCGAAATGTCCAAGGAATCGCTGCTTTCGCGTATGATCTGCGCGGCGGCGCGCGTCGATCAGCACAAATTCCGGGCGGGCTATTTGAATCAGGATGAACGCCGGCGCTTGCAGCTTTCAACTGTGGAATTGATGAGGGCGCCGCTGTACATCGATGACACCGCGGCGGTCAATTTGATGGATGTTCACGCGAAATTGCGCCGTCTGAAAAATGAGCAGGGGTTGGGTCTTGTCGTCGTGGACTACCTTCAGCTCATGAGCGGGCGCGGCCGGTTTGAGAACCGCGTGCAGGAAGTCAGCTCGCTGTCGCGCGGCCTGAAACTGCTGGCGAAGGAGCTGGCCGTGCCGATTCTCGTACTCTCGCAATTGAGCCGCGCACCCGAGACTCGCCAAGGCGATCACCGGCCGCAGTTAAGCGATCTCCGCGAATCGGGTTCCATCGAACAGGACGCCGACCTCGTAGCGTTTATCTTCCGCGAGGAAGTCTACAAACCCGATCGCGAAGACCTGCGCGGGCTGGCGGAAATGAATCTGGCGAAACAGCGCAATGGACCCATCGGCCGCATCAATCTCGTCTTCCTGAAGGAATTCACGAAATTCGAAAATCGCACAGGAGACCTGGCGGAAGAAGAAGGGTAGCGGTAAAGCCTTCACCAAAGGATCGCGGCGAAAACCAGCAGGTAACATCTACGTTGAGAGCTTGGCACTGACACACCGGCGATCTGCCCGAAGGAGAGAGCTACCGCAG
>Ga0134128_10005968_pt1 | contig 14752 bp, 14 predicted proteins | sample KB31754_FD_96462 | JGI IMG/M metagenome (GOLD analysis project Ga0134128, IMG submission 96462) | Terrestrial soil microbial communities with excess Nitrogen fertilizer from Kellogg Biological Station, Michigan, USA - KB3-175-4 | ecosystem: Environmental > Terrestrial > Soil > Unclassified ... | reverse complement strand
GATGGTGAGCAGGGTCGCGATCGCCTCCACCGCCCCGGCGGCGCCGAGGAGATGGCCCACCATCTATTTGGTGCTGCTGATTGCGACCTTCCGCGCGTAGTCGCCGAGCGCGATCTTCAGCGCCTTCGTCTCGCCGGCGTCGTTGAGCTGCGTCGAGGTCCCTTAGCGTTTGCCTAGGTGGAGTTTGACGGCCCAAGTCCGGCGTCCTTCAAGGCCAGGGTGATCGCCCTCGCGGGCGCCTGCCCCGTCTCATCGGGCGCGACCTGGTGGAAGGCATCGTTCGTCGTCGCGTAGCCAAGAACCTCTCCGTAGATGCGCGCGCCCCGATTGATCGCGTGCTCGTGCGATTCGAGGATCAGGGTGCCCGCGCCTTCGCCCGGGACGAAACCGTCGCGGTCGCGGTCGAAGGGCCTGCTCGCCTTCTCGGGCGCATCGTTGCGCGTGGACAACGCACGGATGGCGTTGAAGGATGCGATCCCGACCTCGCAGAGCGAAGCCTCGCTGCCCGCCGCGAGCATGACGTCCGCCTCACCGCGCTGGATGATCCGCATTGCGTCACCGAGCGACTGCGTCGACGCGGCACACGCAGTCGTCACCGTCGTGTTCGGTCCGCGCAGGTGAAACCGCATTGCGACCGACGCCCCCGCCATGTTCGGAATGATCATCGGGGCGTAGAGCGGGTTCAACCGGCCCTTGGTGAGGAATGTCGCCGCGCCCACCGTCATATCGTCGAAAGCTCCGATGCCCGTGCCCATGGCGACCCCGACCCGGAAGTCATCCTCTTTTGAAAGGTCGATGGCTGCGTCCGCGATCGCCATCCCTGACGCCGCGACCGCCATCTGCGAGAAGCGCGCCATCCGCTGGGCAGCCTTGCGCTCGATGTAGTCCTGAGGATCGAAGGTGTTGACCTGGCAGGCGAACTTGGTGGCCAGCCGGTCGGACGGAAAGCGCTCGATTGGGCTCGCGCCGCTCCGCCCCTCGATCAGGGCGTGCCAGTACTCCTCCAGGCTTTTACCGATCGGGTTGACCGTGCCCATCCCCGTCACGACCACCCTGGTGCGGCCATTCTTCATGGCTTCCCCACCTCCGCCCGAATCTTACCTACGAGGTCGTTCTGCACCGCCTCGCGGGTGACCCGGATCGCGTTCTTCATCGCCCTCGCGTCTGACCGGCCGTGCGCAACCACGGCCACCCCGTCGATCCCGAGCAGCGGGGCGCCGCCGAACTCGCGCCAGTCGATGCGGGCGCGAATGGCCGTCACGCGAGGACGGATGAGCACGCCGCCCAACTTCCCGGTCAACGTCCTGGGGATCTCTTCGCGCAGATTGCGAAACAAGAAATCCGCGGTCGCCTCGGCCATCTTGATCGCGACGTTGCCGACAAAGCCGTCGGCGACGACGACGTCAGCACGCGCGGCATATATGTCCTTGGGCTCGATATTGCCGACGAACCCGGGCAGCGAGCCCTTCAACCGCCTCGTGGTCTCACGCACGCGCTCGTCTCCCTTGCCGTCCTCCTCCCCGTTACTGAGCAGGCCGACCTTCGGTTGGCTGCGGCCGAGCATCTCGCGTGCGTAGATCGCACCCATGGCCGCGAATTGCACCATGTACTCGGGCTTCGAGTCGACGTTGGCGCCGACGTCGAGAAAGTAGGCAAAGCCGTTCTGGGTCGGCACGATGGAGCCGAGCGCAGGCCTCTCGACGCCCTTGATGCGTCCCTGGATGAACAGCGCCGCCGCCATCACTGCGCCCGAGTTGCCGGCCGATGTCCAGCCGTCGGCGCGACCCTCTCTGCACATGCGCGCGCACACGGCCATCGACGAATCCGGCTTGTTGCGCACCGCCTGCGCGGGGTGCTCATCCATCGCGATCACCTGCGTGCACGGCACCAGGTGCAGGCGTGGATGGCTGTCGAGCAAAGGATGCACGACCGATGGGATGCCCACCAGCGAAACATCGAGATCGTACTGATCGGCCGCCTGCGCTGCGCCTTTGACGATCTCGGCCGGCGCATGGTCGCCGCCCATGGCGTCGACTGCGATTCGCATGAGCGCGCGCCTTTAGATGTCGAGGTTCCGGACGCTCTTGGCGTGCGCCTGGATGAACTTCTTGCGGGGCTCGACGTCCGGACCCATGAGCCGCTCGAAGGTGTCGTTCACCGCGGCCGCGTCCTCGACAGTGACCTTGAGCAAGACACGCGAGGCGGGGTTCATCGTGGTCTCCCACAGTTCCTCCGCGTTCATCTCGCCCAGACCCTTCATGCGGGCGGCCTCGGCGCCTTTGCCCAGCGTGCGGAGGGCCTTGTCGCGGTCGGCTTCCGATTGACACCACATCACCTTCATGTTCTTGCCGGTGCCCTTGGACACCTTGAACAGAGGCGGCTGCGCCATGTACAGATAGCCTCTCTCGATCACGGCGGGGAAATAGCGGAAGAAGAAGGTGAGCAGGAGCGTTCGGATGTGGCTGCCGTCGACGTCGGCGTCGGTCATGGTCACGATCCGGTGATAGCGCATCTTCTCGATGTTGAAGTTGTCGCCGACGCCGGCACCCATCGCGGTGATCAGGTTGCGGATCTCGTCTGACGTCAGCACCTTGTCGAGGCGAGCCTTCTCGACGTTGAGGATCTTGCCGCGCAGCGGAAGGATCGCCTGCGTCCGGCGGTCACGGCCGCCCTTGGCGGTACCGCCGGCGGAGTCGCCCTCGACGATGTAAAGCTCCGAGAGCGCGGGGTCGCGCTCCGAGCAGTCGGCGAGCTTGCCGGGCAGCGTGCTCGACTCGAGAAGGCTCTTCCGCTGCACCAGGTCGCGCGCTTTGCGCGCCGCCTCTCGCGCACGGGCGGCGGTGAGCGACTTCTCAATGATCCGCCTGCCCTCCGACGGGTTCTCTTCGAGGTACTGGGTCAGGCCTTCGGTGATGGCGAGCGAAACGTGTCCCTGAACTTCTGTGTTGCCCAGCTTGCCCTTGGTCTGACCCTCGAACTGCGGCTCGAGAACCTTCACGCTGATCACCGCGGTGAGGCCCTCGCGTACGTCCTCGCCGGTCAGGTTTGGATCCGACTCCTTGAGCACCCCGGCCTTCCGCGCGTAACGGTTGAGGACGTTGGTCAGCGCGGACCGGAAACCGGTGACGTGGCTCCCGCCCTCGATGGTGTGGATCGTGTTCGCAAACGCGATCACGTTCTCGACGAACGTCTCGTTGTACTGGAGCGCGACCTCTGCCTGCGTGCCTTCGATCTCCCGCTCGACGTAGAACGGCGGCACGTTGACGACTGTCTTGTCGCGGTTCAGCGCGCGCACGAAGGCGACGATGCCGCCCTCGAAGTAGAACGTGTTGGTGAGACCCAGGCTCTCGTCGGTGAGTGAGATCTCGAGGCGCTTGTTCAGATAGGCCATCTCACGAAGCCGGTGCTGGATGGTCTCGCGATCGAACTTGGTGTCGGGGAAGATCTGGGGGTCAGGCCAGAAGCGAACGACGGTGCCGGTGTGATCGGTCTTGCCGACAGGTTTGACCGGGCCGGTGGGCACGCCGCGGGCGTACTCCTGGTGGTAGACCTTGCCGCTGCGGTGGACCCAGACCTCCAGCTTATCGCTGAGGAAGTTCACGGCCGACACGCCGACTCCGTGCAAACCCGAGGACACCTTGTAGCCGCCACCGCCGAACTTGCCGCCGGCGTTGAGCCGGGTCATGACCAGCTCCAGCGCGGAAAGGCCTTCCTTCTTGTGGACGTCGACCGGGATGCCGCGGCCGTCGTCGTCGCACTGCACGCTGCCGTCGCGGAAGAGGGTGACGATGATGCGTCGCGCATAGCCGGCAAGCGCTTCGTCCACGGCGTTGTCGACCACCTCGTTGACCAGGTGGTGGAGGCCGGTCGAGCTCGTCGAGCCGATGTACATGCTCGGACGCCGTCGCACGTGCTCCCGGCCCTCGAGGACCTGGATCTGCTCGGCGGTGTACGCCACGTCCGCGCCTAAAGCCTGGGGCCGCCTAGACCGCTCCGGCAGGGGTTTTCGAACCGCCATTACCGGGGTTTTGGCCCTCCCAGCACGCTGAACGGATGGGGGATAACTGGGCAGAACTTCAGGCCTTCAATTCTACCTGATTTTGAATACGAAAAAGGCCCCGCGGGGAGCCCTAACTGGCCTTTTCTGGGCCCCCGTCGGCAGCCGCTTTCCAGCGCAGAATCGGATCCTCGCTCTGGCCCTGGAGGTAGGCGTTGATCCGGCGCGCGGACGCCACCTCGTCAAGCCGTCCGACAGGCAGGGTGGTCGGCTCCATGTGGAGTGCCGCGGGGTCGGTTTTGGCCTGGCCGACGATCTCCTTGATCGCCGCGGCGAAGGAGTCGAGCGTCGCCTTGCTCTCGGTCTCGGTGGGCTCGACCATGATGGCCTCCGGCACCACCAGCGGGAAGTACACCGTGGGGGCGTAGAAGTGCCGGTCGAGAAGAGCCTTGGCGACGTCCAGCGCCCGCACCCCGTTCTCGTGCAAGTTGTGCGCGCTGGCCACGAACTCGTGCATGCACGGTCCCTCATGCGGCATCTCGAGGTCGTTCTCGACCAGCTTGCGAAGGTAGTTGGCCGAGAGCACAGCGTCCTGCGACGCCTGGCTGAGGCCGTCTCCGCCCATGGCCAGGATGTAGGTGTAGGCGCGTACCAGCATCCCGAAGTTGCCGTAGAAGCTCCGGACGCGCCCGATCGACTGCGGTCGCTTGTGATCCAGCTTGAGGTGTCCGTTGACGCGCTCCACGGTGGGGGTGGGAAGGAACGGCACGAGGTCGGCCTTGACGCCGACCGGGCCGGCCCCGGGACCGCCACCTCCGTGGGGCGTGGTGAAGGTCTTGTGCAGGTTCATGTGCACCGCGTCAAAGCCCATGTCCCCGGGCCGGCAGATGCCCATGAAGGCGTTCAGATTGGCCCCGTCGTAATACAGAAGCGCGCCGGTTGCGTGCACCATCTCCGCAATATCCAGTATCTCCCGCTCGAACAGGCCCAAGGTGTTGGGGTTTGTGAGCATGAGTGCCGCGGTTCGCGGCGAGAGCTTGGACTCCAGGTCGGCGAGGCTGATCCGGCCGTCAGGGCCCGACTTCACCTCCAGGACCTGGAAGCCGCTCAGAGCCGCGCTCGCCGGGTTTGTGCCGTGGGCCGAGTCGGGGACCAGGACCTCTGTCCGGTTCTCCTTGCGAGAGTCGTGAAAGGCGGCGATCATCCTCAGCGCGGTCCACTCACCATGCGCGCCGGCGGCGGGCTGCAGCGTGACCCGGTCGACGCCGACGATGGCGCACAGCGACTGCTCCAGCCGCCACATCAGCTCGAGCGCACCCTGCACCGAGTCCTCGTCCTGGTAGGGATGGAGGCCCGCGAATCCCGGGAGTGCCGCCGCCGCCTCGTTGGCGACGGGGTTGTACTTCATGGTGCAGCTGCCCAGCGGATAGAAGTTCTCGCTGATCGAATAGTTGAGAGAGGCCATGCGGCTGTAGTGGCGCATGATCTCGGGCTCGCTGAGCCGCGGCAGCCCCGGAGGCTTGGCGCGCAGCACTTCACGCGGAAGCACATCAGCGGGCGCCCGCCCGGGAACGTCCGCCTCGGGCAGCCTCGGCGGATCCACCGCCGGGCGGCTGAGCTCGAACGAGAGCGGCTCGGTCATGCCAGAGCCTCCAGCAGCTCGTCGAGAGCTTTGGCGTCGTTGACCTCGGTGCACGTGAAGGTGAGCACGTCCTTGAGCTCGCGAAACCAACGACCGACCTCGAGGCCGCCCAGGATGCCCTTGCGGGCGAGCCTGCGCACCACCGCCGCCGCCTTGGGCACCCTCACGGGAAACTCGTTGAGGAACTGCTGCTCGGGCAACGCCATCTCCCATCCTGGGAGCGCAGTCAGCCGGTCTGCAAGGTGGTGAGCCCGCCGGAAGCTCACATCCGCCACCTGCCGGAGACCGTAAGGGCCCATGTAGGTCATGTAGACAGCCGCCGCCAGCGCGCATAACGAATGGTTGGTGCAGATGTTGGAGGTCGCCTTCTCGCGCCTGATGTGCTGCTCGCGGGCTGCCAGCGACAGTACGAAGCCGCGCCGTCCCTGGGCGTCGTGGGCGGTGCCCACCAGGCGCCCCGGGAGCTTACGGACCAGCTCCTTGCGGCACGCGATGAAGCCGACGTGCGGACCGCCATAGCTGGGCGCCAGTCCGAGCTGCTGGCCCTCGCCGACGGCGATGTCGGCGCCGTACTCGCCCGGAGGCGCGAGCAAAGCAAGGCTGATCGGGTCAACGCACGCGATCGCGAGCGCGCCGGCGTCGTGGGCCGCCTGGGTCAGCCCTCGCGCGTCGACAAGCAGGCCGAGGAAGTCCGGCTGCTGGAAGATCACGGCCGCCGTCTTGTTTGAAGGCTGATCGCCCTTGCGGACTTTGATCCCGCGTCCCGCGCCGAAAGCCTTCAGGACCTGGACATACTCCGGGTGGACGTAGCCGGCGACGAGCACCTCGCTCCGGCCGTTGTGAACGTAGGCCATCATGGCCGCCTCTGCGACCGCGGTGGCGCCGTCGTAGAGCGAAGCGTTGGCCACGTCGAGCGCGGTCAGCTCGGCGATCAAAGTCTGAAACTCGAAGATCGCCTGCAGGGTCCCCTGGCTCGCCTCCGCCTGGTAGGGCGTATAGGCCGTGTAGAACTCGGGCTTGGAGGTCACGGCGGCCACGGCGGAGGGGATGAAGCGACGATATACGCCGCCCCCGCGGAAGGTGAGGCGATCTGCATAGACCCGGTTGCGTTCCGCCAGGGCGCGAACCTGGGCCATCGTCTCGAACTCGGAGAGGCCGTTCGGCAACTGGAGTGATGCGAGCCGCAGCGACTGTGGGATGTCGACGAGGAGGTCATCCATCGAGCGCACGCCGATGGCCTCGAGCATCGCCGTCCGGTCTTCAGGCGAGTGGACCAGGTATGGCAATTAGTGGCTTGAGCCCTCGGCGACCTTTTTGTACCCGGCTTCGTCGAGGAGGTCGTCGGGAAGATCACCCGCGAGCTCGAGCTTGAGGATCCATCCATCCCCGTACGGGTCGGAATTGATCAGCTCGGGCTTGGTCGCCAGCCTGTCATTCACAGCGCTGATCCTGCCGGCGACCGGAGAGTAGAGATCGCTGGCCGCCTTCACCGACTCGACGACACCGAACGCCTCGCGGGCGGCGAGCTTGCGGCCGGAGCTCGGCAGCTCGAGAAAGACGACGTCCCCAAGCTGAGACTGCGCGAAATCCGTGATGCCGATCGTCGCCTGCTTGCCGTCCACGGTGATCCACTCGTGAGTCTTGGTGTAGCTACGCTCAGCCATGCTGACTCTCCTTCTTTTCGCTGATGGAGCGGGCGGATCCCCTGTAGAAGGGCAGCTTGACGACCTCGGCCTCGGCCTCCCTGCCGCGGACCTCGATCACAGCCCTGTCTCCGACTTGCAATGATCCCGTTTTCACCATCGCCAGTGCGATCGGATAGCCGAGGAAGAACGAATGCGTCCCGCTGGTGATCACTCCGACCTGGCGGCCCTTCGCGCTGACAGCGGCGCCGTGCCTCGCGATGCTCCCGGCGGCCATCTTCAGCCCGACCATGCTGCGGGCGGGTCCCTCCGCCTTGATCTTCTTGAGCGCCTTGGCGCCGATGAACTCGCCTTTGTCGAGCTTGACCGTCCAGCCCAGACCTGCCTCATACGGATTGACTGACTCGTCCATGTCGTTGCCCCACAGCCGGAGCGCCGCCTCGAGCCGCGTGGCGTCGCGCGCACCGAGTCCGGCAGGCAGCACGCCGTCCTTCTGTCCAGCCTCGAGGATGGCGTCCCACGCGTCGCCGATCCGGTCCGCGGCGATGAAGAGCTCGAACCCGTCCTCGCCGGTGTACCCCGTTCGCGAGATGAGAGCGTCGATGCTGGACACGTTGCCACTGCCGAAGCCGAAGTAGGGGATGCCGTCGAGTTTTGCTTCTGACGGCAGCAGATCCTGGGCGCGCGGCCCCTGGAATGCGATCAGCCCAAGCTCGACGGTGCGGTCCTCGATCTCGACGCCGGCCGGGGCATGGCCGCGCAGCCAGGCCAGGTCCTTTTCGCGGTTCGACGCGTTGACGACGACGAAGAAGGCCTCGCTATCGCGATAGACGACCAGGTCGTCGATCACGCCGCCGTCTTCGTTGAGCATCAGGTTGTACTGCGCGTGATGGTGCGCCAGTGGGGCCAGATCGTTGGTCACGACCATCTGCAGAAACTCGAGCACCCTGTCGCCGGCGAAGAAAAAGCGACCCATGTGCGAGACATCGAAGAGGCCCGCGGAATTGCGGACGGCGAGGTGCTCGTCGCGGATCGACGTGTACTGCTGCGGCATCTCCCAACCGCCGAAATCGACCATTCGCCCGCCGAGGGCCACATGGCGGCTGTACAGCGGAGTGCGGTTCAGGATCTATTCGCCATCTACCGTGTCGCCGAATTCGGCGGCGTCGGGATCGATGAAAGCGAGCAGCTCTTCGTCGTGCCGCCGTCTGGCGTCAGCCACCACCGCCGCGACGTATCGGGTGCGGTCGACGGTCCACTCGAGCTTTTCGGCGATCTCCGCCTCCGTGGCCGGGCGACGGAGCAGCTTGTGGAGCAGGATTTCCGTCCTTTCGTAGTCGCTCGCGGCGGCGACCAGCAGCTCGGCGTCCCGGACCGCAGCCGCCTCAGCGGCGAGGGCGGCATCCATCTGCTCGCCGGCTTTTCTTTCCGCGAACGCGCCGAAGTCGTCGCCGGCCTCGTCGCCAAACGTGCGCACAGCCTCGACCAGGCCCAGCGACCCTTCCTGGACGAGGTCGCCGACCGGTAGGCCGCGGTCGGCGCGCGCTTCCGCAAGGCGAAGCACCATCGCAAGGTTGGCCGCGACAAGACGCTCCTGGCTCGCGCTGTCGCCCAGAGCCGCCTTCGCCACCAGCTTGTTAACCTCTTCGGCCTTCAAAGGCGGTGCACCGCGGACCTGCTGGCGGAGCTCGCGCAGCAGGCCGGAGTCGCTGTCTGGATAAACCGGTTGCGCCTCCATCGCCGATCGATTCTACGCGCGGACTGAACGGCCTCCAGGCAGCGATGTTCCACGTTTTACATCCGCCAGGGTGGCCGAACGGTTGCCATACTCGATGCATGAAAGCGCGGATCGCGCTTCGGCTCTGGCGGCTTGGACTGTTGATGCTCGGGGCCACCGCCGTCTTCCTTCCGATGCAGGCAGCGGCCGCAGCGCCTCGCGTCGAGCAGGCCGACCTCAACGGCGACATCAACAACGTGATGTCCGCCTACATGCAGACCGCGGTCAGCAGGGCCGAGAACGATCACGCCGACGCCCTGCTCGTGGTCATGAACACGCCCGGGGGCATCTCCACGTCGATGGACGAGATCGTGACCGGCCTGCTGAACTCCAGCGTGCCAGTCATCGTCTACGTCTACCCGACGGGCGCACGCGCCGCCTCAGCGGGCCTGTTCGTCGCCCAGGCCGCAGACGTGCTGGCCATGGCCCCTGGTACCAACATCGGGTCTGCCCATCCGATCGATGCGTCGGGCGGCGACCTCACCGGGGATCTCGGAGCCAAGGTGCTGAACGACGCGGTCACGCGGGTGCGCAGCCTGGCGGCCATGCACGGGCGGAACGCCGACTGGACGGAGCAAGCAGTCCGTAACAGCGTCAACATCAACGCCGAGGACGCTGTGCGCATGCACGTGGCCGACCTCGAAGTCGCCGACATCCCATCCCTGCTCAACCAGGTCGACGGCCGGAGCGTGCCGCGCACCCACGGCAGCCTCGTGCTTCACACAGCCGGCGGATCCATCAGCGACTTCCCGATGCCCTTCTGGCAGGTCTTTCTCAACGCCCTCATCGACCCGACGATCGCGGCTCTCCTCCTCATCGTGGCCGGTTACGGCATCATCACCGAGCTCTCCAACCCGGGCCTCATCCTGCCAGGGGTGGTGGGCGGGCTCGCCGCTGTGCTCGCGATCGTTTCCCTCGCCAACCTTCCGGTGAACATCGCGGGCGCCCTGCTGATGCTGCTCGCGCTCGTACTCTTCGTCGCCGACCTCAAGGCACCGACGCACGGATTCCTTTCCGTGGGCGGCGTGTTCGCCCTCGTGCTGGGCATGGCGTTTTTGATCAACACCGGCCCGGTCGGCCTGGGCGTCAACCTGTTCGTCTCGATCGCGGTGGCCCTGATCACGTTCGCGTTCTTCGTCTTCTTCATACGCAAGGTCTGGCAGGCCCGCCGCCAGCCGGTCTTTGTCGGCGGCGACAGCATGGTCGGGGCCGTTGGCCAGGTTCGCCAAGAGCTCGCGCCCGAAGGTCTAGTCTTTGTGCAAGGCGCTCTGTGGAGAGCGAGCGCCGAATCCCCGATTCCCGCCGGTTCGGCAGTGCGGGTGGTGGGCCGTGAAGGCCTGGAGCTTCAGGTGGCGCCCGAGGACGGTCGCCCCGAGACGAAGGAGAAACCGTAGATGGACTTTGGGTCGCTGGCGATCATCCTCGTCGTCCTCGTCATCGCGCTGGTGGCTGTCTTCTCCAGCGTGCGCATCGCCAACGAGTACGAGCGCGGCGTCGTTTTTCGGCTCGGCAGGCTGATCGCGCTCAAGGGCCCCGGGCTCTTCTTCATCATCCCGTTCGGCGTCGACCGGCTCGTCAAGATCGATCTTCGGACGATCACCCTCGAGGTGCCTCCGCAGGAGATCATCACCAACGACAACGTGACCGCCAAGGTGAACGCGGTCATCTACTTCCAGGTCGTCGACGCGCGCCGGGCGGTGACTCAGGTCCTGAACTACATCAACGCAACCTCGCAGATCTCCCAGACGACTCTGCGGGCAGCGCTCGGCCAGAGCACCCTCGACGAGCTGCTCGCGAACCGCGAGAAGATCAACCAGAACCTCCAGCGCATCATCGACGAGCAGACGGAGCCCTGGGGCATCAAGGTCGCCGTGGTCGAGATCAAAGATGTCGAGCTCCCGAGCACGATGCAGCGCGCGATGGCCAAGCAAGCTGAGGCCGAGCGCGAGAAGCGGGCCAAGATCATCAACGCAGACGGCGAGTTCCAGGCTTCGCAGACCCTGGCCAACGCGGCCCAGGTGATCTCGAGCCAACCCGGGGCGCTTCAGCTGCGATTCCTGCAGACGATGGTCGAGATCGGATCGGAGAAGAACACGACCGTCATCCTGCCGCTGCCGATCGAACTGATCAGGCCCCTGATCGAGGTGACGGCGCGACCGCAGGACGGGTCACCTGTCCCGAGCGGAGGCCCGGAGAAGGGCATCAAGGCCGGCTGACCGGGCACCCCCTCGACGCCGCCAACGCACTCGTCGAGCTGGCGCCGCTGCCGCTGATCCTGATCGCCAACGTGGCGGTTGGAAGGTCGTGGGCCAAGGCCGCCGCGTGGATCGTCGGTGGGCTTGCTGCCTGGGGCGTGGTCGCGGGGAGCGGCGTCGACATGGCCGACATGCTGATCTCGTCCCAGGTCGACCAGGCTAGATTCGCGATCGACGCCGGCTCGATCGTCAGCGGCGTGGCCGCGGCGGGCTTCTTGCTGAGGCCGATCCGCAGAGATGTCGCCGCCTACCTGGACATCGACGTCGAGAACCCGGTCCACACGCTTGCTTTGGTGCTGGCAGTGCTCCTGTTCGGGACCCAGACCTCGAGCCTGGTCCTCACCGACGTGCTGAGCGCGCTCGGCACCCAGCAGCCGCAGAGTCTCGCCGACGTCTTCTTCGACGAGCTGCCCTTGTTGATCGTGGCGCTGACCGGCGTGGGCATCTTCATCCGGCGCCCGATCGCCGCGTCAGCCGAACGGCTTGGTGTGGTTCGCCCCGCGTGGTGGCAGGTGATCGCCGGCATCGCCTCGGCCGGCTTGTTCTTCGCGATCGTCGTCGGATTCGACACCGCCAATCACTACCTGCTGCCCGAGACCGCGCACCGAGTCGACACGGTGAACTCACACCTGTTCGGCGAGCTGGCGACCACCGGCTGGCTCGGTCTACTCGCCCTTGCCATCCTCCCGGGGATCTGCGAGGACCTCTTGTTTCGCGGTGCGCTCCAGCCGCGGATCGGGCTCGTGCCCACGGCGCTGCTGTTCACATCGATCCACTCCCAGTACGGACTCTCGCTGGACCTCGCCGGCATCTTCGTCGTCGCGCTCTGCCTCGGCCTGCTTCGTCGATGGACGAATACCTCCACCTCGATGACGGCCCACCTGACCTACAACCTGTTGGCGGGAATGTCCCTGACGGGCCCTTACCTTTATGTGGCGATCGCCGCCGAGGTGGCGTTGCTGGCCGTGGCCGGCCTGGGGATCTGGCCGCGGGTTCGTCCGAGGGTTAACGGCCAGGGTGGGAAAATCTAGGCGCCGTGGCTAGAATGCGCCCCATGGCCCCAGATGTAGGATCAGCCAGCCTGGCCAAACCCCATATCTTGTCCACCGCAACCGTTCCCGTCGTCGCGGTGGTCAACCAGAAAGGCGGCGTCGGCAAGACCACCACCGCCATCAACCTTGCCGCCGCGATGGCCGAGGTGGGCCACCCCACGCTGCTGGTCGACCTCGATCCTCAGGCCAACTCCACCTCCGGGCTCGGCCTCGATCCGGCCCGCGCCAGGCTGACCGCCTACCACCTGCTCGCGGGGGACGCCCCGCTTGCGGAGGTGGCCCAGTCGACCGGGATGGCCGGCTTGACGCTGGTGCCCTCGCACATCGACCTGGCGGGCGCCGAGATTGAGATCGCGACGATGGCAGAGCGGGAAGGGCTGCTCCGCAACGCTCTCGAGGCAGTCCCTGCAGGCGTCGAGATCGTCCTCATCGACTGTCCCCCGTCGCTGGGCCTCTTGACGCTGAATGCGCTGGTCGCGGCGAGCAGCATGCTCATCCCGACCCAGTGCGAATACTTCGCCCTCGAAGGCCTGCGACACCTCATGTATACGCATCAGCTCGTGCGCGCGCGGCTCAACCCGCGGCTGGCGATCGCGGGCATTCTCATGACGCAATTTGACGCACGCACGACGCTCGCCTGGGATGTGCTCGAATCCGTGCGCCGCACGTACCCTCACCACGTCCTCGAGACCCTGATCCCGCGCAACGTGCGCATAAGCGAAGCGCCGAGTCACGGCAAGTCTGTCATCGAATACGACCCCACATGCAAGGGAGCGGCCGCTTATCGCGCCCTGGCGAAGGAGCTGCTGGAGAGATGAGTCAACAACGCCCACGCGGACTGGGCCGCGGCCTGGACGCCCTGATCCCCATGTCCAGCGACGGCGAGGCGATGGTGCCGCAGATGATCGCGGTCGACCAGATCCGGCCGTCGCGAGAGCAGGTCCGTACGCGCTTCGACGCCGAACCGCTGAGCGAGCTTGCGGAATCGATCCGGCTCCATGGCGTTCTGCAGCCGCTGCTCGTGCGCAGGCTCGTCGATGGCTACGAGCTCATCGCGGGCGAGCGGCGCTGGCGGGCGGCGCGCATCGCCGGTCTCCAGCAGATTCCTGCCGTCGTCCGTGCGGACGCCGGCAACGATCAGCAGTTGGTGCTGGGCCTGATCGAGAATCTGCAGCGCACCGACCTGGATCCCATCGAAGAGGCGCGGGGCCTCCGCCGGCTGATCGAGGAGTTCGGGCTCACGCACGAGGACGTCGCGCAGCGGCTTGGCAAGCATCGCGTCTCGGTCACTCAGTCGCTGCGACTGCTGGGTGGATGCCCCGCCGTGCAGTCGGCGGTCGCATCTGGGGTCATCACGGCAGGACACGCCCGCGCGTTGATCGCGCTCGACACCCAGGCTGCTCAGGAGCATGGACTCAAGATCGTCATCGCCAAGCACCTTTCGGTGCGCCAGGCCGAGAACTGGGTGCGCACCTACCGACCGCGCGCCCGCCGTCACATCGACTCGTCAGCAGACCTGCGAGCGATCGCCGCCGACGTCGAGTCGAGCCTTGGAGTGCCGGTCGCACTCACCGGAAGCTTGAACCGGGGCAGGATCGAGCTTCGGTACTCAAGTCGCGAAGAGCTCGAACGGGTCTGCGCTAAGCTCACCTCGTAGCGCATGGCGGCCCAACAGGAAAGAGCGGCTGGCGCCGCCGGCAGTGAACCACGGTCCGCGGCCTCCTCGCTCCTCCGCGAGATCGCCGAGGTCATCGTGCTCGCCGTCATCCTCTATTTCGGCATCAGCTTCGCCATCCAGGCGGTTCATGTCGAGGGCCTGTCGATGTTCGCGACCCTGGACAACGACGACTATCTGATCGCCAACAAGATCGACTACCGGCTGCATGCGCCAGAGCGTGGCGACATCATCATCCTGCGACCGCCGACCAACAACTCCACCGACTTCATCAAGCGCATCATCGGCCTGCCTGGTGAGCGCGTCCTGATCCGGAGCGGGGTCGTGTACATCAACGGACACAGGCTCGAGGAGCCGTACCTGCCGGAGGAGTGGGTCACCTCGAACAACTGGCCGATCGACAATCCGAATGGCGAGGTGATGCCGCCCAACGAGTACTTCGTGATGGGGGACAACCGCAACCGTTCCCAGGATTCGCGATTCTTCGGTCCCATCACCCGCGATCGGATCGACGGCAAGGCGTGGTTTCGGATCTGGCCGCTGAGCAGCTTTGGCAGCATCTACAAGAAGATGCCGGCGCTCCAGGAAGGCTCGGTGGCGGTCGGCTCGGCGGTGAGGCCGATCCCGGCCTAGGCGCCGACGGCCAGTCGGAAGGCGCTGTCCCGAGTGAAGGGACCGATCACCGCCATCTGGATCGGCGCTCTCAGCAGT
>Ga0134128_10005967_pt1 | contig 14752 bp, 11 predicted proteins | sample KB31754_FD_96462 | JGI IMG/M metagenome (GOLD analysis project Ga0134128, IMG submission 96462) | Terrestrial soil microbial communities with excess Nitrogen fertilizer from Kellogg Biological Station, Michigan, USA - KB3-175-4 | ecosystem: Environmental > Terrestrial > Soil > Unclassified ... | reverse complement strand
CGATTGTGGCTGGATCGCGAAACCTCGAGAACTTCGATCCGGCCTTAGTCATCTATACATTCGCGGTCATTTTCGCGACTTGGGGCGTGGCGTATCACTACACGGTTTGGCTCGACAAGCCGCCGACGCGCGTCTTCTGGCAGCGGGGCTGGCAGATCGCAAGAGAGCAGGGCTTATGGCGCAGCTTCACCAGCATTTCCTCTCTGTTCGGCGCGAATATCCTGATGCAGACCTTCATTCACCGCCGGTCGGCGCCGCGCTGGTGGATGCACCAGTTTTTGTTTTGGGGGTGCCTTCTCGCTGCAGCCGTTACGTTCCCACTCGTGTTCGGATGGATTTCCTTCACTTCGGCGGCGAACAACCAGATGACCTATGTGGCCCATGTGTTCGGTTTCGCAATTGCTTCCTTTCCCGTGCACTCCATCATGGCGGAGCTTTCCTTTCACAGCCTCGATATTGCGGCAGTGCTCGTGCTCACGGGGATCGTGCTTTCCTTGTGGCGACGTCTGCGGGATACTGGGGCGCAGACATTGCAGTCGTTTTCCGTCGATTTCTTCCCCATCATTCTGCTCTTCGCGATTTCAGTGACTGGCCTCGCACTGACGGTTTCGCAGTTTTGGCTGCGTGGCAGCCTGTATAGTTTTCTCGCAATACTGCATGCCATCACCGTGATTGCAGCTCTCCTGTACCTCCCGTTCGGGAAATTCTTCCATATCTTCCAGCGTCCGGCTCAATTAGGTGCAAAGCTCTATCAACAAGCTGGAGAGCGCGATGACGGCGCGTCTTGCGCCCGCTGCGGCAGGCGGTTTGCTTCGAGAATGCAGATTGACGATTTGAAACGCACCTTGCCGCAACTGGGGTTTGATTACAGCATGCCGGAACCTGCCGGGTACTGGCAGGAGCTATGCCCGCCCTGCAAGCGGAAAACTCTTTCGCGCGCACAACTTCGGATCAAGGAGGAATTGCGCCGTGGCTAGGCCTCCAGCATCCGCGGAACAGCTTCTGGAACGATTCGGACCGCATCTGCACAACACGCCTCCGGGAGGCTGGTCCGACGAATCGCGAAACCCCGCGGAAAAACTGGTGAAGACGCATTGCTGTTTTTGCGGACAACAGTGCGGCATCCAGCTAAAGGTTCGTGAGAACCGCGTGATTGGTTTCGAGCCCTGGGAGGAGTTTCCGTTTAACGAAGGCAAGCTCTGCCCCAAAGGCGTGAAACGCTATTTGCAAGGGAGCCACCCGGACCGCCTTCTCGATCCGTTGCTGCGCGACGAAAAGGTAGCGCCGGATAGCGCTGGTTTTCGCAAGGCGAATTGGGCCGAAGCACTCCAATTCACAGCCAGGCGCATTCGCGAAATTCAAGAGAAATACGGCAAAGACGCCGTAGCTGTTTACGGCGGCGCTTCCCTCACGACGGAAAAATCGTATCTGGTTGGAAAATTTGCCCGCCTTGCAGTCGGTACGCGCCATGTCGATTACAACGGGCGCTTGTGCATGGTATCGGCCGGGGTCGCGTACAAGCTTGCTTTCGGCGTAGATCGCAGTCCGATTCCGTGGAGCGACATTCCCAAAGCGGATGTACTGTTTATCATCGGTTCGAACATTGGCGACTGCTCGCCGATTACAACCGACTATGTCTGGCGCTGCCGCGATCGCGGCGGCAAACTGATCATCGCGGATCCGCGCCTCAATCCGATCGCGAGAAATGCGGATCTCTTTCTGCCGGTGCGTCCCGGGACGGATCTTGCCCTGCTGATGGGCATGCTTCATGTGATCTTGCGGGATGGACTGGAAAACCGGCAGTTCATCGAGGAGCACACGACCGGATTTGAGGCGCTGAAGGAGTCCGTGCAAGCATGGAATCCGCAAGCTGCTGCGGAAAAGACAGGCGTTCCGCCAGACGCCATCGAGAAAGCGGCGCATTGGATTGCCAAAGCAGAACACGCAATCGCCCTGCATGCGCGCGGAATCGAGCACCAGTCGAAGGGAGTGGAAAATTGTCTGGCGGTGATTAATCTGGTTCTTGCGACCGGCCATCTGGGGCACGAGGGCTCCGGTTGCGCGATGATCACCGGCCAAGGGAACGGCCAAGGCGGACGTGAACACGGGCAGAAGTGCGACCAGTTGCCCGGGCAGCGAATGCTCACCGATCCAGCGGCGCGAGAGCATGTGGCTAGAGTATGGGGCATCTCTCCCGATGAACTTCCGCAGCCGGGGTACACCGCCGAAGAAATCATGGAGGCGATTCATCGCGGCGAAATCAAAGCTTTGCTCTCCATGTGCTTCAACCCTCTCGTTTCTCTGCCCGATGCAAACTACACGCGGGAGGCGCTCGACAAACTTGAGTTCTTCGGAGTGATCGATTTCTTCTTATCGGAAACCGCGCATCATGCGGACGTGGTGTTAGCCGGCAGCCTGCAAGAAGAGGAGGAAGGCTTGAGTTGCAATACGGAGGGGAGAGTGATTCACATCCAGAAAGCCGTGGATCCGCCGCCCAATGCACGGACGGATACCTGGATATTGTGCGAACTGGCGAAGCGCCTGGACCGGGCCAAGTTCTTTCCCTTTCAGACTTCTCGCGAAGTTTTAGATGAACTGCGCGAGGCGTCACGAGGCGGCCACGCCGACTATTACGGCATCACTTACGAGCGCGTGGACGAACACATGGGTCTTTTCTGGCCGTGCCCGTCACTCGACCATCCGGGAACGCCGCATTTGCTTGACGGCGCGAAAAGCTTTCATCCTGACGGCAAGTGCCGGTTCGTCCCAACTGAATGGCGGGAGAGCGGCGACCCCGTCGACGAGCAATACCCCGTCTATCTCACGACGGGCCGCGTCGTCAGTCAATATCTTTCCGGCACGCAAACCCGCCGCCTGGGAGGGCTGGTGGATATTTATCCCGAACCGCTGCTTGAAATCCATCCGCGCCTCGCGCAACAGTATGGAATCGCGGATGGAGACGCCGTCACCCTCACGACCCGCCGCTCGGAAGTCACCGTGCGCGCGCTGGTGACAAAAACGATACGGCCGGACACCGTATTCATTCCATACCACTGGCCCGGAAAACGGAGCGCCAACCGGCTGACTCATCGGACGCTCGACCCGCGAAGTAAGATTCCGGAATTCAAAGTGTCGGCTTGCTGCATCAAGAAAGCTTCTCTCTCGGAGGAGTCAATTTAATGTTCGGCTACGAATTTTACGTCGATCCGTCGCGCTGCATCGGTTGTCAATCGTGTGTGGAAGCTTGCGAAGAATGCGAGACGCATCGCGGCGTATCGATGATCAACTTCGATTACCTGGACCGGTATGAAACAGCCAACACCGCTGCATACGTGTGCTGGCATTGCGAGGAACCCACCTGCGCCATGGTGTGTCCCGCAGACGCCATTAAAGTGGGCGAAGATGGAGTCGTCCGCTCGGCATTGAAGCCGCGCTGCATTGCTTGTTCGAATTGCGTTCTGGCGTGTCCCTTTGGAATACCGAAGATCATCCCAGAATACGAGCAAATGATGAAGTGCGATATGTGCTACGACCGCACTTCGGTCGGCAAACGGCCCATGTGCGCCACCGTCTGCCCCAGCCAGGCGCTCAGCTATGTGAAACCGGAGCAAATCGCGAAACGGCGTGAAGAACCCACAAACCTCTTTGTGTTCGGAAACCAGCACGTCAAAACGCGCGTGCATATGATGACCCCGCCCGGCACGGATGCCGTCTCCATTGACGTAGTCGATTACATGTGGGAGGGACACCTTGGCCAATTCGGGCGATAAACCGGCTGCCAGAAATCGTGAGTCTCTCTGGAAAGACGAGTTTTCGATATTTCAGGAACGAGAGCGATTCGTCAGCCGCCGCCAGCTGATCAAATTCCTGACGCTTACGAGTCTCGGAATGTTCGTCGGCAATGTGTGGATCCTCTTTCGATCCTGGATGCGCCGCGATTCGACGTTCCCGCGGCAAGAGATTGCGCGAATCGGCGAGATCCCGGTAGGCGGCGTGAAGCTGTTCCGCTATCCCAATCCGAAAGAGCAGTGCCTGCTCGTCCGCACAAGTGAAGACAACTACGTCGCTTACTCGCAGAAATGCACGCATCTGTCGTGCGCTGTTTATTATTCCCGGGAAGATAATCAGTTGATCTGTCCATGCCATAACGGCCGGTTCTCCATTCGCGATGGAGCCGTCATCCAAGGCCCTCCGACTCGAGCCTTGCCCCATGTCATTCTGGAACGCAAAGGCCAGGAATTGATCGCGATTGGCATGAGCGGGAAACTCGAAAGTTGAAATGCGGAGAAGAACTACAGCTCTCGATGGCGTGGCGGCGCTGCTCATCCTTTTGCTGATGGTGCAGATCTGGCTGCTTTCCGCGACTCTCGATGCTTACCTGGCCGGGCACACCGATGCGGCATTGCCGGGAGCCATCTGCAGCGGGCTAATCTTTGTGGCGGTGGCCGGATTGTATCGGTTCGTGCAGCGGCTCGACCGCGCGCGATAGCAACAAACCACTCGATCGAGGAGCCATCCAATCGGTAAGCACCTGAGCGGTTTCGCTCAGATGTTTGCAAGTTGCCGCGTTATGTGGCGCAGCGCTCGGAGTTCGACCTTGTTCTTTGTAGCGGATCCATTTGGCATGGGACTTGCGATAACCAAGGCGTACCAGATTCGGCATGAAGCGCTAAGGGAAATCATTGGCGCCAATAGCGAAACACCAACCGGAGCCACAGATGAAATTCGACCACATTCTCTTTCCAGTAGATTTTTCAGACCATTGCCGGGGGCTGAACCCGGAGGTGGAGTGGCTCGCGGGACGCTTTGGGTCGCGAGTCACATTGATGCATGTGTTTGAAATACCAACAAGCTGGTATGGCGCGGGCGAAGCCTCGCTGATCAATGCAGATTGCCTCCGTTCTTTTGTGGCATCGGAAGAACAGTTGCTGAAAGATTACCAACTCAACTTACCGGAGAATCGCATCCAGCGCGTCCTCGCTGAGGGCGGCCCAGCCTGGAATATTACGAATTGGGCAAGTGAGCACGACGTCGACCTGATCATGATGGGCACGCGCGGCATGGGAAAAATCCGCGGACTTCTGTTGGGGTCGGTTGCCGCCAAAGTGATCCACGACGCTACCTGCCTGGTCTGGACAAACACGGTGATGCGATCCAAGCCCCGCGAGCCGCGCGATTTTAGAACGATCATCTGCGCAGTCGACGCCACGGACGAAGCCATTCCTCTGTTACGTTTCGCGGATGCTTTGGCGCGCGAGCTTGGAGCCAAAGTCCATGTAGCGCACGCTGTCCCTGAAGCCGAAACACGGCCCAGCAAGTATTTCGATTTTGACCTGCATGCCTATTTAATGGATTCGGCGCATGTGGCGATCTCCAAGCTGCAAAGAGAAGCGGGAACCGAATTCCCGGCGAGCATTAAAGCGTCTCTAATTGCCAATGCAGTATCGGAGGCCGCTCTCGATCAAGACGCCGATCTGATTGTCATCGGGCAAGGAAAAGCACAACAAACGTTTGGGCGTTTGCGTACGCACGCCTACCAAATCATCCGCGACGCGCCTTGTCCCGTTCTCAGTTGTCTACCGGACCGAGAGGCTGTATCCCTTCATCCTGAAACGCAAGCGATCTCTCAAAAAGAAAAGGAGGAGCATAGCCTCAGTTGAGTCATGCAAAATACGATGCGGAGAATTCTGATGTTCAGTTGCCTATGAAAGTCGTAAGGCCGTACTTTTTCATTTTGTAGCGCAGAGCATCTCTACCAATGCGGAGAAGACGGGCTGCTTCTGACTGGTTCCCGGAAGCGTTGGCTAAGGCATCGGCAATCATACGCTTCTCAGTGTCTTCGAGCATCGAGGCCGGCGAGTCACTCTCCGAAGCGATCGCAATCGCAGTGCTGGATGCAGACTGCTGACATCCGCTTCGAACGTGTTCGGGACTCCGAACAGATTCAGGCAAATCGGCCACGTCAATCATATCGTTGAGAACCATCATGCAGGCGTGGCCGATTGCATTCTCGAGTTCGCGGACATTTCCCGGCCACTCGTACCGGCTGATCGCAATGCTGGCGCGTTGCGTCATTCCCCTGATCGGCTTATCGAATTGCTTTGAAAACTTTTCAACAAAATGCCTGGCCAACAGCGGCAAGTCCTCTTTCCGTTCCGCGAGAGACGGGACTCGCAGTTCCACCATCGAAAGACGATAGTATAAGTCCTCGCGAAAGCGCCCGTCCCGAATCATGGCGCGGAGATCGCGGTGTGTAGCAGCAATCACGCGGAAACTCACTTTTCGTGCCTGCAACGATCCCACCCGCTGTACTTCCTGATTCTGAATCGTGCGTAATAGTTTGGCTTGCGTGCTCAGGGGCATGTCCCCGATCTCATCCAAAAAGAGAACGCCATTACTGGCGTGTTCCACCAAGCCGACCTTATCATGCGTGGCGCCGGTGAACGAGCCCTTCACGTGACCAAATAACTCACTTTCAAAAAGTGTTTCAACTAAAGCCGAGCAATTCACGACGACGAGATTCCCCGGGGATGCCGGACTGAGCCGGTGAAGCGCCTGCGCAACCAGTTCTTTCCCGGAGCCTGTAGGCCCAGTGATCAGAGCCGTTCTAAAGTGCGGAGCAATGCGGCGGATCCGTGAAAAGAGCTCCCACATCGCGGGACTGTTTCCGATGATGTGCTCGAATTGAGCACTGCCGCGCAACTCCTCCTGCAACTCGAACGCACGCTGTCTATGACGCACGCTCTCGATCATGCCGCGAAGGCGGTCGCGAAGCGCCGATAGCGAAATGGGCTTGTTTAAGTAGTCGCTGGCTCCTTTTCGGATTGCCTCTACAGCGGATTCTGTCGAATAATGCGCCGTCATGAGAAGCACTTCGACCGCCGGGTCGAAGTTGACAATGCGCTCGAGCAAATCGAGGCCACTTATCTTCGGCATAATCAAATCGGTGAGCACGATGTGAGGATGCTTCTGGAAGACAATTTCCAAGGCTTCTTCGGGATCGTTGGTGGTCCAAATGTCCAAGTCTGGCTGCTCGAGAGCGGTGGCTAACAAATCCAGGCTCCCGGGGTTATCGTCAACAATGAGCAATGAAACCTTCGAAACTTCCGGTGGTTTGGGGTTCATCTTGTTCTCTGTCTCAGCAGTTCGCCCTCCCGTTTCATCAGGGGTGCCCTCCGCCGATCAGGCGCTTCAGCTCCGAGCGCAGGGCAGCTAGATCGACCGGTTTGGCTATATAGGATGAGAATCCGGCTGCGAGCGCTCGTTCGCGGTCGCCATGCATCGCGCTCGCGGTTAATGCAACAATCGGAGTGCTCGCGAATCGGGGATCTTTTCGCAACTGCGCCACCACTCCGAAACCGTCGACTTTTGGCATCTGCAGATCAAGCAGAAACAGGTCCACTGAACTGCCAGAAGCTTTTTCCACGGCTTCCTGCCCGTCCGTTGCTTCGATGACCTCATAACCAGCGCTTTCGAGAACTGTGCGGATGAGCTCAAGGCTTCCAGGCCTGTCCTCGGCAACCAGAATGCGTTTCATGCCCGTGCGGCATCCCTGTCGATGGCAGTTTCAAGAAGTTCCTCGATTTTAGACAGAAACTCTTCCTTCCAGGGAAACGCCTCCAAGAACAGCGCGTTGGCTTGACGGTTCAGAATCTGCTCATTCTCCTGGTCCATTCCCTTTTCCGTGAGGACCACGATGGGAACTTTTGCAAACCTGGAGTTTTGGCGGATATGCAGAATCAGCTCCAAGCCGCTCATCCCCGGCATGATGAGATCGGCCACAATCGCCGAAATCGGGCTTCGGGCCAGTGTCTCCAGAGCCTGCTCGCCATTAGAAGCGAGAACCGGCAGAAAGCCTGCCGAGCGAAGCGTTCCATCCAGAAGCTCGCGAGTATCCTGTGCATCGTCCACAACTAATATGCGCGAGGGCTCGCCTGGCGTGCGCAGCACTTCTTTCTTCAAGATTTTGAGAAGCATCGCAGGATCGACTGGCTTCACAACGGCGGCGTTCGCCCCCAACGACACGGCTATGCCTTTATCCTGCGCCGCGGTCAATATAAGAGCTGGAACTTGCGTCATATCATTTTTCGCTCGAAGCCGCTGAAATGTCTGCCAATTCGCTGATCCAAGCACAGTCAAGTCGAGCACGATTGCCGCTGGCCGCGCACTTCGGCCAGACCGGAGGGCTTGATTTACGGTTTGAGCGTCGATCACCTCGTATCCTTTCTGCGTCAGATAATCGACGATCCGGTCGTGCTCTTTGCCGGCTCCTAGTAAGACGATCGACCGGGCGCTCTTCTTGTTTCCCGCCTGATGCGACGGCATTTCCGGTCCATTCCGGAGAAGGAAGAATTGAAATCGGCTTCCCTCGCCCGGCGTGCTCTTCAACTCAATCCTTCCTCCGTGCATCTCGACGAGACTCTTGGTGATTGCCAGACCGAGGCCCGTGCCTTCCCGGACACCTCGCGTGGTCGATCCGAGTTGATAAAACTTATCGAAAATCGCCTCTTGCTCCGCAGGATGGATGCCAACACCCGTATCCGTAACGGCAAAGGCGATGGTTTCGAGCTGCTCATGGCCTTCAACGGTGATTTGGCCCTTATCCGGCGTGAACTTGATAGCGTTGCTAATCAAATTGTAAAGAATCTCTTTAAAGCGCAGCCGATCCGCGGTAATGGCTAAACGGCGGTCAAAGTCTTCGTTGATTCGGATCTGCTTGTTCTCAGCGAGAGGACGAAGGCTAGCGACGGTCTCGGCGATGGCGCCAGCGGCGTTAAACAGTTCGGGATATAATTCGAGACGCCCGGATTCGATTTTGCTGATGTCAAGGACGTCGTTAATCAATTCCAATAAATGGCGCGAATCCCGCTGGATGTGTCCGACGAATCTCCTCTGATCGGAATTTAACGTTCCCTTCAACTCTTCGGCAAGCAGGTCCGCGAATCCGATCACCGTATGGAGCGGCGTCCGAAGCTCATGGCTCATACTGGCGAGAAATTCATTCTTGAGCCGGTTCGCGCGCTCGACTTCGCGGTTTCGAATTTCGAGTTGTTGATTGGTGGCCGCAAGTTCAGCCGCAAACTGCTGGTGGATCGCGTTGATTTTAGCTTCGGCCTGCTTGCGAGTCGTAATGTCTCGCACAATTGCAATGACACGCGAGCCCTGCGATGAGCGGATAGGGCTGAGGCTGATCTCGACGGGAAATTGACTACCGTCTTTGCACTGAGCGAACAACTCGAGACCGATGCCCATAGGCCGCGTCACGGGGTGTTCGGCGTAGTGATCCCGATGCTCATGATGGCGGCCTCGCACGGAACCCGGAACGAGAACCTCGATTAACTGGCCGAGGAGTTCTTCGCGCCGGTAGCCGAACATCTTCTCGGCGGCGGCGTTTAACAGCACAATGGTGCCATCGCGCTCCACCTCGATGATGCCGTCCGGGGCGGCTTCGAGAAGATCCCGGAAGCGCCAGTACGACTGAATGTGAACGTGCGCTTCTTTCTCGGTGGCCCCTTCGGTCACAGATTGCTCCTGCTGCTCTCCATCGCCGGCGTTGGGGCAAGGATTGCGTTTGTCCAGGATTTGCCTCCCCTACTAGAGTACGGGATCATTGAGCCGGCCTTCTAACCTAAGACACCGACTGGAAACATGCGCAAAAGTTCCTCTTACTTGACGCGGATCGCGACCTTCAAGACACCCTGCTGTCGCGACTCAAAAAGCTTATAGGCTTCCAAAATGTTTTCAAGGTCGAAGGTATGAGTTAACAATGGCCGCAAATTCATTCGCTTTGTCTCGACAAGGCGCATAAGACGGCGCATGCGCTCCTTCCCTCCGGGACAAAGCGTCGTAACAATTGTTTGATCCGCGAGGCCGGCGTGAAAGCCCTCTAGTGGAATGGATAAATGCCCCGAATAGACGCCCACGCTCGATAGAATTCCGCCAGGCGTCAGAACCCGTAAAGCATTTTCAAATGTCGTCTGCACTCCGAGCGCTTCAATGGCGACGTCGACACCTCTACCGTTCGTCCTATCCATAATCTCTTTCACTGGATCGCGATCGGCGCTCAGCGTCACTGTGGCGCCAAACTGGGCAGACATTTTCAAGCGGTTCGGATCGGTATCGATAGCGAAAATCTCCGATGCTCCCATCAAGCGCGCTCCCAGCGTCGCACATAATCCGATGGGACCCTGCGCGAAGACCGCAACCGTGTCACCTAGCCGAATCTTTCCGCTTTCGGCGGCGCTAAAACCGGTGGAAGCGATATCAGCGAGCAGGATAACGTCTTCGTCCGCAAGATGATCGGGAATCGCAGCGAGATTTGCCTGTGCGAAGGGCACACGAAAATACTCGGCTTGCACCCCGTCGATCGTGTTTCCCAATCTCCAACCGCCAATCGGACCGCCGCATTGCGAGGTATGGCCCCCCAGGCATGGCTCGCATTGGCCGCAAGGAGTAATGGCCCCCACCAGCACTCGCTGTCCCATTTTGTATCCGGTAACGCCCGCCCCGAGTTCGTGAATTGTGCCGACAGCCTCGTGTCCAATCGTGAGACCGGAGTGCACCGGATATTCACCCCGAATGATGTGAATGTCGGTTCCGCAAATTGTGGTGAGGCGCACCCTAATGATGGCATCGCCCGGCCCGGCTTTCGGAACCGGCTTCGCCTCCAGTTGGAACTGCCCCGGGCCGCGAAAGACGACAGCCTTCATTGTGCCGCTGGTCAACTGCTCTGCATCGTCTTTTTCGGATTCGAGAAGTGGCATTTTATATTTGTCCTTTCTGTAAAACAGAACCTCTGCATTCGCAGGACCATTGCCAAGTTGAGGTGACGCCGGAAGCTTTTGCCAACGGACAGGCGCACAGTGCGCACTATGGCGCTGCCCTGCGCCACTTAACGCAATCACCGCTATTTCGGGTTCTAGGCATCGTACCCCCAACCCGGCTCGCAGTTATTTGGCATGGAGCCTGCACGCGGAGATTTCGCATGTATCAACGAGAAGTCAAGTATCAAACGCTTGTACTGTTACGCCACGGAGAAAGCACCTGGAATCAGGAGAACCGGTTTACGGGCTGGATGGACGTTGATCTCACCATAAATGGCTGCAAGCAGGCACAAGAAGCGGGACGCATATTACGCAAACACGGATTCAGCTTCGATATTGCGTATACTTCTGTTTTGAAACGCGCGATCCGGACCCTTTGGATGGTCCTGGACGAGATGAATCTGATGTGGATTCCGTCCCACAACTGCTGGCAGTTGAACGAGCGCCACGACGGGGCATTACAGGGCCTAAACAAATCTCAGGCATCCGTTGATTTTGGGGAAGCGCAGATAAAACGCTGGCGGCGCAGTTATGATGCACGGCCTCCTCTGGTTGCACCGAATGACGATCGCTACCCTGGCCATGATCCACGTTATCAACGTGTTCGCCCGCATGAGTTGCCTTTGGGCGAGAACCTAAGCGATACGGCTTCCCGGCTTTTGCCGTGCTGGCAGCACTCGATTGCCATGGCTCTCCGGAAGCAGGAACAGGTGCTAGTCGTAGCGCATGGAAATAGCCTGCGAGCGTTGGTAAAGTACCTGGATGGCATTTCCGATGAAGACATTGCCGACGTCGAAATTCCTTTCGGCGTCCCCTTGGTATATGAGCTTGCTCCTGACCTGAGCCGAATGGGGAGCTATTATCTCGGCGATCCCGATGCGGCGACGGCAGAGGAAGCAACGGGCCTGCACAGTTCGGCAGGAAATGATTTATCGGCTGGCCAATAAACTCAAATAAAGGGAGCAAGAAAAAGCAATTTATCCATGAAGGTCACGTTTTGGGGTGCGGCGCAGGCCGTAACGGGATCCATGCATGTGATCCAAGCCGGCAATGAGACTCATTTGCTGGAGTGCGGATTGCTACAAGGGCATCGCCGCGAAGCTTTTGAGACGAACAATCACCTGCCTTTTGCCGCGAGCTCGATCCGCTCTGTTGTTCTCTCGCATGCCCACTTGGACCATAGCGGGAATATGCCGACATTAGTGAAGAACGGGTTTAGCGGCCGCATTCACGCGACGCCGGCCACAGCCGAACTCTGCCAATACATGCTTGCCGATTCGGCCCATATTCAAGAAAGAGATGCGGCATTTATCGAGAAGCGCAACTCTCGCCGGAAAGCACTCAGCCTGGAGGATCGGAACACGCCGGTTCCACCTCTCTATACCGTCGCCGATGCAGAGAATACGATCAGCCGCTTCGAAGCTTGCGGTTGTCATGTGAAAAAGCGGATCGGAGGAGGACTCAGCATTGAATTCAGTAACGCCGGACACATTCTCGGTTCGGCGTTTGTTCTTCTTGAAGGCGCTCAGAACCGTCGTTCGGTGAAGATTCTGTTCTCAGGCGACCTCGGGCGCCCTGGCGTTCCGATTCTCCGCAACCCTGATCCGGCTCCCGAGGCAGACTATCTGATCCTCGAAAGCACCTATGGAGATCGCTTGCATAAACCACTCGAAGGCGTACAAGAGAAGCTTCGGCGCTTGGTCAGCAAGACAATCGCACGGGGAGGCCACGTGATCGTTCCGGCATTTGCTGTCGGGCGCGCCCAGCAACTCGTATTGATTCTTCATCGGCTTGTAGAAAAGAACCTCCTCCCCGACATCCCGATCTTCGTCGATAGCCCTTTGGCGATCAACGTTACTGATGTATTCCGGCATCACCCCGAAGAGTTCAACTCCGAAGCAGCTAAATTTATCGATAAGGGACTGGATCCATTTGGATTCCGTCGCCTCCGCTATCTGCGAAAACCTTCTGAAAGCAAGACGCTCAATGATCTGAGGATTCCGTTTATTGTGATTTCCGCATCGGGAATGTGTGAAGGGGGACGGATACTTCACCATCTTCGGAATGGCATCGAAGACCCACGCAACCTAATTTTGATTACCGGGTTTCAGGCGGCAAACACGTTGGGCAGGCGGCTTATCGAACATCATTCTGAGGTGAAGATTTTTGGCGAGCCCATGCGTGTGCGTGCAGAAGTAGCGGCCCTTAACGCGCTCAGCGGCCATGCTGACCAACAGGATCTAGTGAAATGGGTTCGCCCGATCGCGCGGAAACTGAAGAGGGTCTTCCTTGTCCATGGTGAGCCTGAGGCACAAAACGTTCTTGCTTCGGTTCTCAAAGAACAACTGCAGTTGGACGTAATATGCCCGTCGCGAGGGGAGTCTTTCGGTTTAGATTGAAGTTCTTCTGTAGGCGACAGGACACTCTACCGCAGTGTTGGCGGCGATCATCGGTCGACCTCTTCAGTTCTTAAGCCTGTAAGCCGCGGCGCCACTGAGTCAAATCACCCACCGGGGAGGCGACTTGACCCAGATGGGCCTGTTCTCCGTGGACGCGTTGACGGGATTCCCGCTTTATCGGCGATGGCACGATTCGTGCCCCTCTTCGCCGCAGGGTATATGAAGCAAACTGAAGCTCCCATACATACAGTCCAAGACAATCCACTATCGCCGGATGAGGTTCGTGTCCTCGACGCCTATTGGCGTGCGGCCAACTACCTCTCCGTAGGGCAGATTTATTTGCTGGACAATCCCCTTCTCAAACAGCCCTTGACCTTGGAGCACATTAAGCCGCGATTGCTTGGCCATTGGGGTACAACCCCAGGGCTGAATTTTGTTTACGCTCACTTCAATCGTGTCATTAAAAAATACGACTTGAATGCGATCTACATCGCGGGCCCAGGTCACGGCGGACCTGGCGTCGTTGCGAATGTGTATCTCGAAGGGACCTACAGCGAGCGATATCCAAATATTCCACAAACGGAAGCTGGAATACAGAAGCTGTTCAAACAATTCTCATTCCCCGGCGGCATTCCGAGTCACGTCGCTCCCGAAACGCCTGGTTCGATTCACGAAGGCGGCGAGCTTGGCTATGCGCTTCTACATGCTTACGGCGCTGTCTTCGATAATCCCGATTTGATCGCTTGTACGGTTATTGGCGATGGGGAAGCGGAAACGGGACCGCTCGCTGCCAGTTGGCATTCCAACAAGTTCTTGAATCCGGCTCGAGACGGAGCCGTTCTCCCCATCCTTCATCTGAACGGGTACAAGATCGCGAACCCGACTGTCTTGGGAAGGCTTAGCGATCGGGAGTTGACGAATCTATTTCGAGGATACGGCTATGAACCTCGATTTGTAGAAGGATCTGAGCCGGAAGCCATGCATCAACTCATGGCAGCCACGCTCGATTCAATTCTTGAAGAGATTCAGTCGATTCAGAAGCAGGCCCGGCAAGCAGAAAAGGTAGTGCGCCCACAGTGGCCCATGATTATCCTCCGAACCCTCAAAGGGTGGACCGGGCCCAAGATGGTTGATGGTCTGCCTGCCGAAGGTTCCTGGCGTTCGCATCAGGTTCCACTAACCGATATGGCTTCGAAGCCAGAGCACGTTAAGCAGCTCGAAGCTTGGATGAAAAGCTATAGGCCTGAAGAATTGTTCAACGAAGAAGGCCGGCTTAGATCTGAATTACAGGAGTTTGCCCCGAAAGGACGGCGCCGCATGGGCGACAATCCTCATGCGAACGGGGGATTACTGCTAAAAGATCTCATTCTTCCCGATTTTAGAGACTATGCCGTGGCGGTTGACGCTCCTGGAAAGACAATAGCTGAGGCCACGCGCATTATGGGGCAGTTCTTGCGCGATGTGATGGAGTTGAATGAACCGGCGCGGAATTTCCGCATCGTCGGTCCCGATGAAACTGCTTCTAACCGG
>Ga0134128_10005966_pt1 | contig 14753 bp, 13 predicted proteins | sample KB31754_FD_96462 | JGI IMG/M metagenome (GOLD analysis project Ga0134128, IMG submission 96462) | Terrestrial soil microbial communities with excess Nitrogen fertilizer from Kellogg Biological Station, Michigan, USA - KB3-175-4 | ecosystem: Environmental > Terrestrial > Soil > Unclassified ... | reverse complement strand
CCATGTAAAATGACCTGTGATGGAATCCGAAAGTGTGCCTTTATAAGTAACACGCTCTTTAGTAGGCATAATGATAGAACTATTATCCGACGCCACTAACACTGCTGATGAATCAGTTGATGTCGCTGTAAAGTCGAAGCTAAAAGGCTGTGTTGCACAAGCGTTAAGACGGCCTCCTCCAAAGGTTGCTCCAATAACTGTACTGGTATCTGCGGTTACCGTAGGCTGTGGCTCACTGCAAGCTATTATCTGTATCTCAATATCACGCATCACACTCCCTATCTCTATCCTGTCAGGACCCAATGAAGGAATGTGACGAAGCTCATGAACTTTGATTGTTACTACATCAATACTTATCAGGTTAGGTGTAAAGCTCATCTGACCTGTTATATCATCAAATACAAATGTACCTGTAATAGGTAACGGCTTGAAAAGACTATATCCAGATACATAAGTCTCATCAGCATAGGATAGCGGGCAACTCACACTGTTACCTCTTTCAGGAGTTATAAATTCATAGTATATAGAATCATTGTTAGGATCGTAGGCACCATTATTATAAGTATAAGGCACATTGTCACAGATGTAAGGTACAGGCTTCACCGTGAAATAGGGTGATGAATTACCCTGTGCATCCAGGTTATCGAAAGTTGCCTGGGTATAAAGGTCATGTGTCCCAGTTGGCGTGGGTGTTGTTAAATTCAAATTACTTATTGCGTTATTTCTTGCTGGAATTGAGACATTAAACGTCCAATAGTTACATCTGCTGGGAAGTGTGAGTGAACCACTATACCACCACTCCTGGTAACCAGGAAGGGTGGAAGTTGCAAGATCGCACGAAGTAGGCTTGCCGGGACAAGACAAAAGTACCTGAGTTCCATTAGGATCACCCCCAGGCAAGATTGCCAACTTAGTAAGCCAGATAGATCCGCCTGCTGTTGGGTCGCAACTGTTAAACCAACACATGGATACGCTATCGGGCTCAGGGATACCTAAGCAATCTCTATAAAAGTGATAAGAAAACAGGTAAGTAGAATCTGAAACCCACTGGTAAACCAGTTCTGCACCTGCAGCATGTGATGCGTAAACCTTTTGGGAATTTAAGGACAATAGAGCGTAGCACGCTACTATGATAGGGTAGAGCTTTTTCATTTGAAAAGGTATTTGTCTTGTAAGACATACGCCTTTTTATTTTTGGTTGGGAAGCGCCCACATTTTATTTACATGAAGAGAAAGTTCGTCCATACTTAAATCATTCATACATCTGAAGTGTTTCTCAGGACATTTGTTATAACCAAGTTTACTACAGGGATGACAATATAATTTTTTCATTTCCATGATTACAGATAGTGAGGCTATCCTATCCTTTAAATTGTTGTAGTCATAATAAGGAAACATACCCATAACTGAAGACGTATTACCCCATAAAGAAATTACAGGCTTTTTAAACGCTGCTGCTATATGCATTAATCCTGTATCATTACTCACAACAACCTTGGCATATTCTATAAGACGCGCGGACTCATTAAGACTAAACTTGCCGCATGAATTATATATTTTAATCGGATCTTGTTCTGCTATTAATCTACCTGTTTCTCTATCCTCCGGGCCACCTAACAATATGATAGGATAAGGTGCCAGCTCACAAAATTTCTTCCATTGCTTTACAGGTAGTTTTTTGGTGTTGTAAGAACCTCCTATTACACAGCCAACGAAGCCTGCCCAATGGCTCATAGGGATATCTTTGTTAGTAACGCTTAAACTCTCAGGAATAAAGTAATCAAGGCCTTTGCCATCATTATGCACTTCCAACCTTTTTACCGTCTCAAAGTATCGCTCCACAATACTTTTATCAGGCATCAGATTTATCTTAAAGTTTACTAACAACCATTTTTTTATATTGAGTTTAGGAAACGAATAACTCACAACGTTAAGAGCTTTTTTTACTCTTAATGTGCGAAGATTATGATGCAAATCAATAATGCAATCGAATTTTTCCTTTTTTAGTGTTTCTATTATTTCATTAAGGTCTTCATTCAGGTAATGAAACTTATCGATATATGGATTCGAAGAGATTACATCCTCATACGCAGATTTCGTTAAATAATGAATCTCTATACCCAGCTTTTGCTGTTTTAAACAACGGATCAAAGGAGTTGTTAGGACAATATCACCTATCGAAGAAAAACGAATAACAAGTACTTTCATTGAAAGATTACAAAAGAGTAAATAATATAAATAGCATTATTAACTTTTATTTAAAATCTATTGAGCAGCAAATGTAAGCTCGCACCATGCTTTATTATCTTCAACACCTAATGCTTCTTTAGCCGCGCCTGTAATACCAATGATGCTATTATAATATTGCTTTGTTTCAGGCAGAGGACCCAACACTTTTACAAATATCGCTTTCCCATTTCCAGGGTTGAATACTTTGATTATTGTGCCACGTGGTGTGGTATTGTGAAAAGCATAAAACACAGTAGCGGATGTTCCTCCAGCCATATCGAAAAATACCGCAGGGCCTTTTTCTGTGGTAGTATTCAGCTCATTGTTAGTCTGCGACATATATAACTGCTCAATTTCAGTAACCATATGCGAAGTATCTGTTCCATTTCCTTTTTTGATGGTATCTATCTGAACATTACTATACTTATCATTATCTGTAGCCGGGCTGGCACTCATAGATAAACTTGTTGAAGATCTATTGTTATTTACAGATTGACTATTCGTCGAGTTAACTATGGGTCTTTTAGGAACATTTTGTGATTGTTCAGCATTCATTGCAATTTGCGTAGCGTCATATAACACCCAGCCTACAAACAACACTTGTCCCTGTTGTACAATATTATCAGACAAATTATTCCATTCCTGAACAGTACGTTGTGGAACTCCTGAATATTTACTTATATGGTATAAATTATCTTCACCTTGTACACGATAATAAAGCGGTCTTGCATCTTCCATCTGTACACGCTTATCTTTTAGCGTATTAAATGCGCCCAATGGTATTTTAATAATAGAATTATTGTTTAAGCTACTTTGATAACTTAGTCCGTTTGCATCCGCCAGCATTGCAGGCGGTACATGATAACGACGAGCGAGCATAAACAAAGTCTCACTTTGTTTTACCTTATGCACTATTATCCATCCATTATCATTTGGCACTACAAAAAGACTATCGCTATCTTGTGCATATATATTAATAGTAAAAACACAAAGCAGTAAAAAAGCAATAAACCCAGATTTCATTTTATTAATATTGAATCGAAAAATACAATAATTATGCCCAATCTGTATCCGTTATTTCCATTCGTATTCTCCAGTGCCTGGGTAGATAATTATTAATCCTGTTGCCAAGAGATTTAATCCAGCCCAATCCAAGCCCTTCGTACTTAATTATATACCAGCCTTTTTCAGGAATAGAAATCTCCAGATCACTCTTCTTTAGGAAATGCAATGCCTGCTCTTTATTTATGGATATAGAATTGAGATTTTCATTTGCATCTATGCTTAGCGCAATTGAGTGATCCGGAAGCCATTCTTTTGCAGTCGGCATCCCTAATGACAATCCTGTTTTCCTCAGGTACAAGGCTTTTTGTAACAAATAAAAATCACTCTCATGTGCAGAATTAATAGCAAAGTAGTCGTCTTTATCTTTTTGTAAATAAAGCAGATCATTAGATCTTACTAAATGATTTACTTGTTGTTGTATTAATTTATGCACAGCACTTTTAACCTTAGGGTATTTGACCGTTTCTTCCATCCCCTTTTTACGGATCGCAGCTACAAAAAGCCCTTCGCCTTTTGCCTTATCAGGAAAGAAGCGATAGCCAACAATATTTCTTTGTGATGATTGCACCATAACAATCCCCCACTCTTTCGGAATATCCACAGATAAACTTTCGACTTCAAATTCAGTTGACAACCAGTCTAAAATTTGCTCATCTTCTTCAGGTGAATAAGAACAGGTTGCATAAATTAAAAGGCCATCTTGTTTTAATGAAGGCCAGATATCTGCAAGAATTCGTTGCTGACGTTCACTACATAAATTTACATTTGCAGTGCTCCACTCATTTAATGCATATTCATCTTTGCGGAATAATCCAGACCCACTGCAAGGTGCATCTACAACTATTACATCAAAATATCCTTTAAGTTTTGTAAAGTCACGTGGATCATTACTGGCGACCCAGGTATTTGTATAGCCCCAACGCACCATATTTTCTTCAAGGATTGATGCACGGGTACGAATTACTTCATTTGAAATCAATAAACTATCAGGTTGTAATAAGGAAGCTAACAGTGTGCTCTTACCGCCTGGTGCGGCACAAAGATCAAGTACACGTAAATTGTTTTTTTCAGGCAATAGATTTCGCAACAGATAATCTAAAAACATAGAAGATGCTTCCTGTACGTAATAGGCACCCGCATGAAAGGAAGGATCTAAAGTAAATGTTGGCCGTTCAGGCAAATAACGCCCTGTAGGACACCAATTAATCCTTTCATTTCCTGCAAAATAATTATTGTGCTTTACCGGATGAAGTCTTACAGAAGTAACTGCAGGTTTTTGATGAACAGCTACAAAAGCATTTTCATCAAATCCTTTTACTTCATGTAAATCTTCCAGTAATTCCGCCGGTAAAACCTTCACATTTTTAAATTTTTACAAGCCAAAATCCACTCCTGTATAGTTGTGCGGAGTAATGGCCTTTAGTTCCTTCTTTATTTTGGCAGACACACTAAGTGTATCAATGAATGTATGAATGTCCGCTTTTGTAATGCCTGCCTTCCCTCTAGTAAGAGATTTTAATGCTTCATAAGGCTGTGGATAATTTTCACGACGAAGTATTGTCTGTATAGCTTCTGCGACTACTGCCCAATTATGTTCAAGGTCTGCATCAATTTTTTCTTTGTTCAATAAAAGCTTACCCAACCCTTTTTCTATCGAACGAAGTGCGAGAAAACTATGTGATATCGGCATTCCTATATTGCGCAATACAGTACTATCCGTAAGGTCGCGCTGTAAACGGCTGATTGGTAATTTAGCAGATAAATGTTCGTAAAAAGCATTTGCTATGCCAAGATTGCCTTCTGCATTTTCAAAATCTATTGGATTTACTTTATGTGGCATAGCTGAAGAACCTACTTCATCTTTTTTTACTTGCTGCTTAAAATATTCCATTGATATATAGGTCCATACATCTCTGCAAAAATCAACCAGTACAGTGTTGATGCGTTTTAATGCGTCGAACTGGGCAGCAAGATTGTCGTAATGTTCTATCTGGGTGGTGTATTGCATTCTTTCCAGCCCAAGCTTTTTATTTACAAAATCGTTCCCAAATTTTATCCAGTCTATCGCAGGGAAAGCAACATGATGTGCATTGAAATTACCTGTAGCACCACCAAATTTCGCGGCAAAAGGGATGTGAGACAATTGCTGCATCTGCCCTTCTATTCGTTCTGCAAATACCATTATCTCTTTGCCTAATGTAGTAGGCGATGCTGGTTGCCCGTGCGTTCTTGCCAGCATAGATGTTTCTGCCCAATTGGTCGCCATCTTACGCAATTGCAACAATATGTTTTGCAGCATTGGTAAATATTGCTCCTCAAGGGCATCTTTCCATAATAATGGAATTGCCGTATTATTTATATCCTGGGAGGTGAGGCCAAAATGTATCCATTCAATGCTATCTCCTGCTTCCAGTGCTTTTAATTTTTCTTTCAGGAAATATTCTACTGCTTTTACGTCGTGATTAGTTGTCCTTTCTATTGTTTTTATCTGTAAAGCATCCGCTTCAGTAAAATTTTGATAGATGCTCCTAAGTTTTGCAGGCTTTACATTCGCGGGTAGTGAGAATATCTTTTTTTCTGCCAGGAATAAGAAATATTCTACCTCTACCTGTACTCTGTAACGTATCAAACCAAACTCGGAAAAATAAGGAGCCAGGGAAACTAATTGAGAACGATAACGTCCGTCTACAGGACTGATGGCTGTGAGAGCAGTTAATTCCATGGCGCAAAGATATAAAAACATAGGCCCCAAACAGACCTTGTTTAAAATAGGGATAACTCAATTTAGCTATAGACTATTTACCATATCGCGGATGATATTTTTCTAATGTTTGCCTTAGATAGCCTCTATCGAGGTGAGTATAGATTTCGGTAGTAGTAATACTTTTATGCCCAAGCATCTCCTGAACGGCCCGCAAATCAGCCCCGGCTTCAACAAGGTGTGTAGCAAAAGAATGTCTTAAGGTATGTGGGTGTACATTCTTTTTTAAGCCTGCTTTTTCTGTCAGCTCTTTTAGAATCATGAAAATCATTACTCTTGATAAGGCAGCACCTCGGCGATTAAGGAATAATATATCCTCATTACCTTTTTTTATTTTTTCTATATGATTGCGTATATGTTCTCTGTACAGCTTTATCTGGTTAATGGCAGTTTCACCAATAGGAACTAATCTTTCCTTATTTCCCTTACCTATTATCTTCACAAATCCCACATCGAGATACAGATTAGTAAGGGTCATAGTTACCAATTCACTAACACGCAGCCCACAACTATACATAGTTTCCATCATAGCCCTATTCCTCTGTCCTTCCGGAGTACTATGATCTATAGCTGTGAACAATTGCTCTATTTCTTCAATGCTAAGCACACTTGGCAATGATCGCTTTAACTTGGGGGCTTCCAACAGTTCAGTGGGATCTTTTTTAATCACTTCCTCGAGCATTAGATATTTAAAAAAAGATTTGATACCGCTTAATACTCTGGCTTGTGTCCCGGCTGAAAGCTCTAACTCATTTATATGTACAAGAAATGATTGTAAATGATCTAATTCTATAGATGTTACATCGAGTCCTTCATAAGAAGAACCAATGTACTCGCTAAGCATATACAGGTCATGCAGATAAGCTTCTATGGTGTTAGGAGACATAGAACGCTCCAATTGCAGATATGCTTTAAATCCTTTCTGGTAAGATTCCCACACAAATTATCAATTTATACAAGTTATCTGCATTTACTTCAAAATTACTCTTTTTCTTATCTTGCCCTAAAATGTAGGATATGCTTCATCTGGCTATTATAAACGGGCCTAATCTAAACTTACTTGGTACACGCGAGCCAGAGATATATGGTAGTCTTTCATTCGACTCTTACCTGCAACAATTAAAGCAACGTTTTCCAAACATCTCATTCAGCTATTATCAAAGCAATATTGAAGGGGAATTGATCAATCATTTACACAATTGCCGTAACAATACACAAGGCGTTGTTATTAACGCCGGGGCTTATACGCATACCAGCATCGCATTGGCAGATGCTATTAGCTCTATACAACTACCTGTAATAGAAGTACACATTTCTAATATATTAGCAAGAGAAGATTATAGAAAGACTTCTTTTATCGCTTCAAAGTGCGTAGGTTCTATCAGTGGGTTGGGCATTGATGGTTATGCATTGGCTATACAATATTTTATTGATACACTACCCACGAAAACCTCGTAAAAACGATATTATATCCATTCTTCTTTTCCCTTCCTGCTGCAGCTCATCTATATGTACCCAACCATCACTTGCGGCAAATCGCAGGTATGTTTTCCCATCAGTTTCATATATCCCGATCTCTTTATTATGGATTCCCGAAACAATATGTGACTTATAAACTTTTATTGACTTGTCCGCCAACTCCGTAATTGCAGCCGGATAAGGAGAAAGCCCTCTGATCATATTATAAATAGCACTTACAGGCTTATTCCAATCTATACGTGTATCTTCTTTAAATATTTTAGGTGCATGCTTCAAATTATTTAATGAAACATCTTTTTGAGGAATTTCCTTTAATGTTCCAGCAACCAATCCATGAATCGTTTTTAATAATATCTCTGCTCCTGCAACCATTAATTTATCGTGCACGCTGCCTGCATTGTCATCCGGATTAATAGCAATACTTTGTTGCAACAAAATATTGCCGGTATCAATTTCATGTTGCAGTTTAAATGTGGTGACTCCTGTTTCTGTTTCACCGTTTATAATCGCCCAATTAATCGGCGCAGCTCCCCTATATTGTGGCAGGAGCGAAGCATGAACATTGACAGTGCCCATTGGAGGCATATTCCAAACTGCTTCAGGTAACATACGAAATGCAACAACAACCTGCAGATCAGCTTTTAAAGAAGCCAATTGCTGTAAAAATTCAGGATTTTTTAATTTTTCAGGTTGCAGAACAGGTAACCCATTGTCTACAGCATATTGCTTTACAGCAGATGATTGTAGTTGCATTCCTCTGCCTGCTGGCTTGTCCGGTGCTGTAACTACCGCTATTACATTGGCACCTGCATTTACTAATGCTGCTAACGATGCAACGGCAAAGTCAGGCGTACCCATGAAAATTATTCTTAATTGTTCGAACGTCTTCATAATTTTATGCAAAACTAACAGGTAAAAACTTTTACGGAATTTATTAAACTTTAATAATTTAATATTGTCTAAAATTAAACCGGAACGTTCTACATGCCTGACACGGCAAAATTGATCGATGATCACTTTTTAGTTGCTTCGTTTAAGGACGATAAAACCAAAGAAACTGCTTTTACACAACTGGTACGCAAATACCAGGAGCGTTTGTATTGGCATATCAGGCGCATGGTAGTAGAGCATGAGGATGCGAACGATGTGCTTCAAAACGTATTTATTAAAATTTGGAAAAATCTCGGGGAATTCAGACAGGAATCTAATCTATATACGTGGCTTTACCGTATTGCAACTAATGAAACGCTTACCTGGATAGACCAGCAAAAACGCCGATCATCTATTTCTTTGAGTGATAACGAAAATATATATTCAGAAAAACTTATTGCACAGAAAGGATTTGATGCCAATAAACTGGAATGGCGTTTGCAACAGGCAATACAAACATTACCGGAAAAACAACGTATAGTTTTTAATTTACGTTATTACGATGAAATGCCTTATGAACAAATGGCTGAAATATTAGAAACATCAGTAGGCGCTTTAAAAGCATCGTATCATCATGCTGTTAAAAAAGTAGAAACGTTCCTGATCAATAATTAAACTTATAACTGGTATAGTAGTCTTAGTAATAGAATGAAAAAAGGTAATGACATATTAGATGAATTGGTAAGCATGAACAGCCCGCTTGCTGATATGTCACGTGCAATGCCATATGTTGTTCCCGAGCATTATTTTGAGAAATTGAGTGATGAAGCTCTCTATGGGATAAGGGCTATAACGACAAAAGATCCTGAAATACTGTTCAATAAAATAGTGCCCTATAATACACCGGATCATTATTTTAATTTTCTTCCTCAACAAGTGCTGGCGGCTGTAATCAATGATGAGAGCTCCCTTGATGCATCAAAGTCAATGCCATTTAATATACCTGCAGGTTATTTCAACATATTACCGGCACAGGTATTGCAAATGGCTAAGAAAGCGGATAGCCCTGTTGAACGCAAAAAGAAAATTGCAGCATCAAAACGCATATATATCTGGAGCCAGATACGATTAGCTGCGGCAGCAGTGCTCTTACTGGGAATAGGATTTGGCTCGCTTAAATATTATATACAGCCAACCAATCCCGAAGCTGCCTTATCCAGAGTGTCAACAAACGCTATTGACGATTATGTGCAACAGAACATTGATGATTTTGATATTGACGTAATAGCTAATAACTCTGACGTAACCAATTTGAGTCAGAACGCAGGCACCAGCAACGATAAAAAGATACAAATCCAAACCCAACAGTTAAATGATGAAGATATCGTCCAATATTTGAACGATACTGGCTGGAGTCAATCAGAATAAAATTTTTTAGGATTATGAAAATTTCCCCAAAAAGATCATTAAGTGTTCTATCAATTACCTTACTTACCTTTTTTTCGATCGATTCATTTGCCCAATCAAGTTATGCTCCCATGCGGGGACATACTGCTCAAAGAAAGCAGGCAATGGAGCGGATTCATACTATTAAGATTGCATACATTACCGACAAACTTCATCTAACATCTGAGCAGGCTGCCAATTTTTGGCCTATTTACTATCGTTATGAACAAGAAATACGAAGTACAAGAAGACAATTTTTCCAAAAATATCATAATACTAATCCTGAAGTTCTTGACGAAAGCGCTTCACGTCAATATGTAGATGATAATCTCGATTATCAGCAAGAGATGATAAATATCAAGCGTAAATATAATGATGAATTTGCTAAGGTAATTTCAGAGCAGCAATTGGCACTACTATATAAAGCCGAACGCGATTTCAAAAAGCTATTGATACGACAATTGAATGAGCACAACAGAGGGAAAGATCCTTTCAATGAAGGATATAACAATAAAAGAGACGATAATTATTAAGTTTATTATAGCATAGCGACAGGCACCTGTACATCGTGATAGAATAAAAACTGCCATCCTTCTTTATGCCCCTGCTCTGCATATTGTTCTCGTAAGGCCATAGCTTTTTTGCCATCGTAGTCATATTTGGCAATATATTTTATTTTCATTTGCTTGTATTGAGGTGCTTCATCTCCACCGAAAAATATTTTATCCTTTCCATCATCAATAAGATAAACAACATGCTCAGGACTGTGCGCTCCAGAGTGTGTAAAATGAATATACCCATCTATTATTCCATTTTCACCATCCATCCATTTTACCTGCGTAGAAGATAATATTGGTTCTATATCCTGGGTGTGATATGATGGGTAGCCTTTTTCAAGGGCATATCCGGCTTCACGTCTGTATATATAATAAGTTGCATTCGGGAATGTGGTCTTGACAATACCCTGGTTGTCTTCATATATCATACAGCCCGCATGATCTTTGTGCAAATGAGACATTAACACTTTAGTTATCTGTTCCGGTTCATATCCGCAATATCTGAGATTGTTATGTATTTGCAGCTCTCCGTTATTGTTATGAAATCCTAAACCGGTATCAAACACTATAACATCCTTATCCGTCACTACAAGAAACGGCTGTACTTCAACCAAAAGAGACCCGGTACTTCTGTCTGTAAGTTCATCCTTTTCCAGATTAAAGGGTAAAAATTGTTTATCGTGTCCTACTGTGAAAACGCCTTCCGATAGAGGGAAAATTTTTGCCATTGCATGCAAAGTTAACGTATCAAAACTTGTCTGTCAGCATCAAGTCTTAAGAGGATAAAAATCATAACGCTAAACGACAAAAGAGACGAGCCTCCATAACTCAAAAATGGCAGCGTGATACCGATAACCGGCGCAAGGCCAATAGTCATTGAAATATTGACGGCAAAATGGAAAAACAATATAGACGCCACACAATAGGCATATACCCGGCTAAAGGTAGATCGCTGTCGTTCCGCCAAAAAAATAATGCGAAGCATTAAGCTGATATAAAGAATTATTAAAATCCCGCTACCAACAAAACCAAACTGCTCTCCAATGGCACAAAAGATGAAATCGGTATTTTGTTCAGGAACAAACTCATTTTTGGTGGATGTACCATTGAGAAAACCTTTACCAGCAAGGCCGCCTGAGCCTATGGCTATTTTAGATTGCTTTACATTATAATCAGACGCATTTACCTTTTTCTCGTTCCCTCCTTTCTCAGGCACTTTACTATATTCATCTGGCACATCCTGACCTATAGTAAGATAGATACGATCTATCTGATGTTTTTCAAGGACATGCTTAAAAACAAATGGAACTGCAACCTGCGAAAACAGAACTGTTGCGCCCCATATACCTATTAGTAATATCCAGGCAAAAACATTGCGCTTCAGCGTATTTCTTATCAGGATACCGATCAATATCGCTATGCCCGTCAGGATCATAAACAGCATAATGCGTGGCACCATAAGTGTCACTAATACCAGCGCAATTAATGAAAAGCCGACTATCAGAATGCTATTAGGTAGCCCCTCTCTATACATTGCCAGAAAAAAACAGAGATACACCAATGCAAGTCCTGTTTCTTTTTCAAGGATAATCAGCAAAGCGGGAACTAAAGCTATAGCTACGCCTATAAGGCGATCCTTCAATGTATTAAAATTTGTTTCGGGCAGAGATAGAAAACGGGCTAGGGCTAAAGCTGTTACTATTTTACAAACTTCCCCCGGCTGAAAACGCACACTCCCCACTCCCAACCATGATTTGGAGCCTTTTACATCGACCCCAATAAATATGGTAAGGAACAAAACAAATAAGCCAATGGTGTATAAAAGGAAAGCGGTTGACGAAAAGAATTTACTATCTGTGAGTATAATCAATAGCCCTATAAACAGAGATATACCAAGCCAAATAGCTTGCTTCATGTAGGATTTATTCATTAGGAAAATAGTCACATCTGTACTGCGGTGCTCTACAGAAAACACAGCAAGCAATCCGACGATCACTAATATTAAATAAAGTAGAATCGTTAAACTGTCTAACCTGCTAAATAACGATTTGCGTACTGCACTCATGTTTCTTTATTTTCTCTTTCCTGCTACTATTTTGTTGTTCATACTTTTTACATTTTCATGCAACCATCTCATCATCATTACAGAGTCTCTTGCCCTTGTTGTGCTGTCTGTAAACTTCTTTTGCTCTACCCTCATTTCATATGCTTCCTTGTCTTTCATCCGTCGTTCGGAATCTATAATATAAACATATTTATTTATTAGATGTCCATCAAGTATTCGTTGCTCCAATGGCTTTCTGGCTATAGAAATAGAGTCTCTTAAATATTTCTCTATCATCAGGCTTGCTATAGGCGCCGCCCATCTTGCGCCAAAACCCGCATTCTCGACAGCTACAGCTACCGCAATTCTGGGATTCTCACGGGGAGCAAAAGCAACAAACATGGAGTGGTTAGGCATCTTCACTAATTTCCCATCAATAATTGCTTTGTTTTCTACTGTTCCTGTCTTAGCACACATATTTATCCCATCTATTTTGGCACCTTCCGCAGTTCCCGATTCAACAACATCCTGCATCGCCTGTTGAATAACAGAAAATGTAGAATCAGAAATACTCGCGACTTTATGTTTTTTCAGGTATGGCCTCAGAACGGAATCATTAGAATTTTTATCTATAGCACGAACAAAGTGCGGTGTGTAATAATAACCTTTGTTAGCAATAATGCACATACCATTAGCCATTTGTAACGGAGTAAGTGCCAGCTCACCCTGTCCCATGCCCACATACACAATAGTGCAGGAATTCCACACCCCATCATAGCGTTCATTGTAAAAGTTTGAGTCCGGCAATAACCCTTTCCCTTCGAACGGAATATCAACTCCCGTAGGATGCCCGTATCCAAAATTGTAGAAGTAATCATGCCAAACCTCCAAGCCTTTTTTAACCCCCCCAAACTTTTTATCGTCAACGGTTAGCCGGAATACATGACAGAAATATGAGTTGCATGAATGTGCAAGCGCTAACCTGAAATTTGCTGCATGCCCCGGATCATGATGTTCGCATGCTATTCTTCGTCCACACAAATTATATCCGCCTAAACATGGGAAACCATAAGATGGGGTTATTGCTCCTACATCGAGCGCCACAAGCCCCGTCATAGGCTTAATGGTCGACCCTGGCTGATATGTAGCCTGCATTGCCCTGTTAAGAAGTGGAGCTGTGGCCTCTTTATAAAGCATTGCATAATTTTTACCACGGTCTCTTCCTCGTAGTAAATTCGGATCATAGCTTGGGCTGCTGACCATTGCCAATATTCCACCGGTTTTAGGATCGATCGCCACAACACTACCTATTTTATTTTGCATCAGCTTTTCAGCATAGGCTTCAAGATCTGCGTCAAGATACAGTTGCAGACTGCGACCTGCAACCGCTTCTGTATCTAAAGCTCCATTTCTGTAGGGATCACGCGGACGGTTAAAATTATCACGCTCCATATAGTAAATGCCTCGCTGGCCTCTCAACACTTCTTCATAGCTGCGCTCCAGGCCGTTCATCCCGGTATAATCTCCTTCCTGGTACGAAGAATAGCGCTCCTTTTTCAGCATATCAGGAGATACCTCGCCCAGATAGCCTAATACAATACCTGCACTCGCATTTGGATAGGTACGTATGTAGCGTCTCACAAGATCATAGCCGATAAATGAATACATGTTCTCCTGGTATCGGGCAGTTTGTTCAGGACTTAGCTCTTCCATAAAGGTGCTTTGCCTCATGCCACCATTCCTGATCCTTACTCTGCTAAAGGTTTTTATGTAGGTATCCTTATCGATACCTAACACATCACAAAATTCGGCAGTATCAAAGTTCTTGGGAACATTATTTGGTGTTACTACAAGGTCGTAAACCACCTGGTTATATACCATGGGTTTGCCCTTCCTGTCATAAATAACACCCCGGGGAGGGTATACCACTTTTCTGTAAATGGCAATATCATTTGCCATTACTTTATACTTATCCTCAAATAACTGTAAAAACAAAAGCCTTATCAATATCACAGCAGCGACACCGATAAAAATGAACTTTATAACGAATTGACGCGGGTTAGCCGCAGTAGACATGCTTAAAAATATTAAAAAGGGAATTCACTACAAACCTACTGTAAAAACATGATTTTAAAGCCTGGAGTGACGTATGTTAGTTTTATTTTTTTATAAAGGCCTATAAAAGATTTTATTCAAAATGTTTTGCCCATTAAAAAAGCATCTGTAAATTTGCACTCCCGAAAAGGAAGGGATAGTCCGATGGTGTAACGGTAGCACTACAGATTTTGGTTCTGTTAGTCCT
>Ga0134128_10005965_pt1 | contig 14755 bp, 10 predicted proteins | sample KB31754_FD_96462 | JGI IMG/M metagenome (GOLD analysis project Ga0134128, IMG submission 96462) | Terrestrial soil microbial communities with excess Nitrogen fertilizer from Kellogg Biological Station, Michigan, USA - KB3-175-4 | ecosystem: Environmental > Terrestrial > Soil > Unclassified ... | reverse complement strand
GTTTGCTGAGTGCGAGCACGTCCGGGTAGGTGGGATAGTAGTGTTTCAATTGCGCGGCGACGAGAAGTTGGTCGTGGCTGCGATTGGTGTCGGCATAAAGTTTGTACTTCGACCACAGCGCCTGCCAGTTTGCCGGGTCGAGCATGAGTGCGCGATCCAGCAGCTTTTCCGCTTCCTGTGTTTGTCCAATGTGCAGAAGCGTGGTGCCGAATGCCGCGAATATAGTGGCGTCCATCGGTGCCTTTTGCAGCGCTTTCTGCAGTAGGCCCTGAGCAGCTTTAATGTCCGCGTCGCTGCGCGGCGAATTCAAATAAGTAAGCGCCCAAAGTGCCAGAACCTGACCTTCGACTGTGCGATTACGTGATTCGTTAGCGAGGTCGATGGCATGTTGATATTCATGTCCGGCAACGTCGAGGTAATGTCCGTCGCGTGTGTCGTTGAACCGGTCGCCATGACAGCGGGCGATGCGGCTGAGAGCGAGTGCTTCGGCCGCCTTTAGACCGGCGCTTTTAGCCCCGGACTCTATACCTTCATATGATTTGAGTGCCTGCTCCACATTTTTGCTTCTCAAATAGTCCTTGTCTGCTTGTTCGATTTGCGAAAGGAACTTATTTAGATGATCGCGACTTGATTCGGACTCAAGAATAAGACGTTCGTTGCGGTAATCGATGGTGGTGCGGAACTGGCTCCAGATCGGGTTGCCCAGTATGCCTAACCCGGTGGCGCTGAACAAGCCATGTGATGCCGGTGTTGCTTCCGGAGTGACAGTGAACACCGGATGTGGTATCACCACGCTGCCCAGACTCAGTGAGTTGAGTTTGATCGAGCCGATGTTCAGCCGATGGCCGTCGAGACCCATAATGGTGCCGACCGGCAGGACGTTGCCCGTGTACAGCGGCTTGGCCAGCGACTTCGGCAAGTTGTTGAAGGATGCGCCTGTATCTACCAGGAAGCCGATCGGGGTTTTTTCATCGAGCATGCCCTTGACCATCACGGCGGTGCCACCAAAAACAGGGACGGTCGCCACCGTCCTTGCCTCTTCTGGGACGGTGGCACTGCGCGGGTCGGCAAGCACGATCTTTTTCTCGTCAAAATCCAGCGTCACCAGAAATCGCTTGAGCACGTTTGCGCCGATTAGTCCGGATGGATGCCCGGGGATGGTCGAGAGATCGGTGATCAGAACCGGCAGATTGTCGAGGGTGATATCGCCGAGACTGAGCGTGGAGACCTGCGTAAAACCGAGAGGCACCGCTGTGCTGCCGGCGGTTACGGAGAAGGTTGACTGCGATCGAGCTCCCAACTCCATTGCGGCCGAGCTGTCGATCACCGTCTGGCTGGCCCCGGTATCGACAATAAAGTTCTCCTCAGGACCGTTGTTCACCCTGGCTTTGACGATGATCTGATTGTTGTCGTAATCGAAGGGGACTGCCACCGATTTTTGTTTTACCGCGGGAATTTCCGACTCCGGCGGCATCTGGAAGATTTTGTCATCGAGGGACATTTCGTCCTCGTAGGCAGTGACCACCGTTTCGCCCCGGCGCTGTCCGCCGCTCGACTGAACGATGCGGAAAGGCTCGAGCGATCGTCCCACCGGACGGTAGTCCGAGTATTCGATCGTTTGTTTCATGCGCGCGCCCGACTCCTGGTCGACACCGTTGTAATCGCAACGCAGGATCAGGTGAGTTTGCGGATCGGCGAAAAACGTGTCCGACTTGCCACCGGATGTGGTGACACGGAAGACGTCGCACAGCTTGCCCAATTCGATTTCTTTGGGCAGCATTTCTATCTTCGACGCAGGCTGAAAAATATCCACCAGTGCCGGCAAGCCGTGCTCCACCTCATCGCGAATCAGCTCATTGGCCGTCGGACTGGCGGGCGCCACCCATTCGCCGAATTGAGTCCAGCCGTGCGTGCCGTCGAAAGCGCTGATCAGCGGCACCCCCATCAAGTTCATCTCCACGCGCACTTTGTTGCCCTTCTCGAGCATGTCGCAGCCAAGCGTGTTGGCAGCAGTGGAAATTCCGGAGTTGCTGGTAATGTTACCTTTGGCGCGTAAGGGTTCTTCGCGGTGCTCGATAAGCGCCTGTTTCCCGCCCAACGCATCCACTACCTTGACTACGACGGGCGGAAGGTTTTGCGCAGACGCACTTGAGGCTGCCTGCGGGCTCGGGCTCTGGCTATATGCGGCAAGCCAGCTCGAGCACAGCGTCGCCATCAGAGTAGACTGAAAGATGGGCAGGATGCGCCCATACCCGGCGATGCGATGCGCCACTGAGATTCCCTCGCTTTTGCGTTTCGGCACAGCAAACTGAGCCGAGTAGCAATTATGCCAAATTATTATTGATCCTGACGTGGCGGTCCAAAATGTCAGGCCGGCGCGCTACTCTGTACGGGGGCGCAGACGTCAGCCATCCGCGCTAGTTTTGGTTCCGGCGGGCTTTAGCCCGCTTCAGCAATGCCTTCATCCGTACAGACAACCACTTTCGAGCGCATAGACTCCTATAAGCAATGGCGGAGCGGGCTAAAGCCCGCCGCTACCACGACTGGTGGGCAACAGAAACCGCTGGTGGGATTCGTGCCCACCATGGGTGCGCTGCATGAAGGGCATGCCACCTTGATCAAAGAAGCGCGCTCTCAGTGCCGCCACGTGGTGGTTTCCATATTCGTCAATCCGCTTCAATTCGGACCCACAGAGGATTTCGGCAAATATCCTCGCACCTTTCCGGCGGACGAACGGCTTTGCCGGAGCCTGGGCGTAGACGCCATCTTGCACCCTGGCGTGGAAGAGGTGTACCCGCGCCCGTTGGCTGAGCTGACGAAAATCGTGCCCCCTTCGCAATTAATAGAACGCCTGTGCGGGCTCTTCCGACCAGGGCATTTTGAGGGCGTTGCCACGGTCGTAATGAAGCTTTTGGGGATGGTCGAGCCATCGGTAGCTTATTTCGGTGAAAAGGACTTTCAGCAGCTTGCCGTCATAAAACGGATGGTCGCCGACCTGGACTTTCCGGTTTCGATTGTCGGGGTGCCCACCGTTCGTGAAGTGGACGGACTGGCTCTTAGCTCGCGAAACGTGTACTTGACGCCGCAGCAACGCTCGGCGGCGCCGTCTTTATATAGGGCATTGAAGCTGGTCGCAGATGAATCTTTATCCGGAAAGCAGCCCCTGGCGCAAGTGCTGGAGCAGGCGCGCAGCCAAATCAGCTCGCTGGACGGCGTCACCTTGCAATATCTGGAGGCCTGCGACCCAGACTCATTGATGCCGTTGACCGAAGCTCGCCGCCCGATGGTCGTTCTGGTAGCTGCCAAATTCGGCACCGTCAGGCTGATAGACAACTTCCTCGCCCGTTGAATCACGGGTGACGTCGGTTTCTGTTTCTGTTGTTTATCTCTTTATCTCTCTGTTTATGTATATGTCTGTATTTGGTTTTGATTACCTCAGTACTTATTTCTGTTTTTAGTCAGTATTTGTTTCTATTTCTTGTTAGATCAGTGGGATAACTCCCATTCACGTTATGGGTCACTGAGGTTAGGATTGTTTCAGGCTGAATTGGACGAAACAAAGCCAGACAGCGCCCCCAGGGCGTGTCTCCTCACGGAACGGAAACCCATGCAAGAAAGAAAAAAGGCCACTACCTATCCTCTGCAAGCGCTCTTCGGGCTACCCATGGAGCGGCCGATGGCGGCAGTCCAGCCGATGCCGGAGCCGATGCGTGGACTCAGTCCGTCCGTGCGGTTCTTTGTCGATTACAGCATTAGCGTCGCTGTCAATTCTGTGGTTCGCAAACAGGCGGCACGCACGAAACTGGTTATAACCGCGTCTGAAGGTCTTACGTTGAACGTTATGATCTCAACGCTTACCGACTCTTCGGAAACGAAATTCGTCGCTTACAGCAACGATATGTCCTTGCTGCTGCATGATTTGACTGGGTTGTTTGTGATCAATCAAACTCCACGCGAGTTGGAGCACTCTATATACCTATATCTGTCGGAACGCCTGCACGGTGAGACGGCGGTGCGTGCCGAGATTATTCGCGAATCAAATTCCGTATATGGGCTGCCTGTGCTTGAGGGGCGCTCCCAAGAAGGACCACGCAGCCTGCGCGTGAAAGCGAGCGCCGGCGCTGATTAGCCGGTTGTAAAGGTTAATTATTAGAAGCCGCTCATGTTTTAACATTAACGGCACTTCATTTTTTTGCACACAGGGAATACAATCGTTGTAACTCCCAGCGGAGACGTGTTCACGCCTGAGCACGGGAGTTTTAACGCGCCCAATCATCCTGTGAGGATCAGACTATGCAATCGCGGAATGCCAGTGGAGCGACCTTGGCTCTCGTCGCAGCAGCAGCAGTGATCATAATCATCGTCGGCGTCGGCATCTTTTTCTTGATGCAAGTGTTCGGTGGCTTTAGAGAGCTGCAGAACGCAACCGACGCAGGCAACTTGAACGTCGCCAAACAGGCGCTCAAGATGCCCAACTTTGTCATCGCCAACGACTATCAAATGGATTTCGCTGGATTGGTCAGTTCCACGTATGACCAGGGCATGGATTTGCAGACTTACGACAAAGTCTTCGGACAAGCGTACATAGTTGGACTGAACGCCATGGCGGATCGCCCTCAGGGTAATCCCGGTGGCGCACCATCGGCGCAAGGATTGCAGAACGCCATGGTGGTGGCCCAGGCGGCCAGCTCAGGCGATCCGAGCAACAGCAGCAACGTCGGGGTTGGCGGCAAGCTCTATCAAGCGTTTGCGCTGAAGGCCAACAACCCTCTATTCGACAAGTTCAACGCCGTAGCTCAAGGCAACGCCGCACGCATGCTCGGCGCAGTCAACGGCAACCAAATCTCCCAAGATTCAACCAGTTACGATTTCGCTTATATGGAACCGACCGGGCCAACCAACGTATGGCTGAACCTGGGCACGCTTCCATATGTTGGAGATAGCGGCAAACAGCTGCAAGCCAACCAACTGCCTGCCGGTTCACTGAGCACCCAAAACAACGCCGCCGGTGATCCGTACCTTGCCGGTTATGTGTCGCTGGCTATGGGCTCTGGTGGAACCACATGGAACGTAATCGGCGTGCCGATGTTCCCGGCTCACCAGGCGCACCTTGTGTCCGCTCGCGATTTCTACGCGGCCAAAGCGCAGAATAATCCCAAATTTGAGGGCGTGGTTCCGCCCAACGCATTCAAGTTTGTAACCAACGCCAACAATAAGAGCTCGAACACGCAAGCGCAAATGGAATCTTATGCCATTGTCGGCGCGCCCAACACTAAGTACGAGAACGTGGCTAAGCCGCAGCCTGGTTATGACGATGAGGACTATCAAGCCGGCTTGTCCAAAGGTTACATAATGGTCGTCAATCCGGCCGGTTATGGCGCGCAGACATTCGGACCACCCAGTGGTGCTGATGCCAACGAGCTCATGAACGGCGTCGGAATCGGCAGCCTGAGCAACGGTGATAAAGCTTTCTCTACAGGTGGACCGGATCCGAAGAATCCAGGCAACATGCTCAGTGGTAACGACTTCATTCAGGCCTGGGCAAACTACAACTCAGATCCGACCAACAACGCGAAGCCGGCCAGCGTCGACTCCAACGGCAACGCTCTCATCAACTTCGCGGACAGCAGCGGCAACCAGGTGCCATCGAGCAGCACTGATTCCAACAGCATGATTACAAGCGCGGCGGGCACGACGTGCTTCTGGAATGATGTGCAAGGACCAAGCGCCAGCTCACCATGCCAGAATCTAAATAATGCTATCCACCAGGCCTGGCCGCCGGACAACTTCACACCGTCGCCGGCACCGGGACAACTGATGGCTGTCGAAGAGTTGAAGTTGGAAGTAATACATCAATTCAATCATTGCGGCAACGTCTCCTGTCCGGCTCCGATTACTTTGCCTGACGGCACCATTCAGGAAGGCACCGGCTTACGCCACTGGAACCATAACGGAGCCGGCAGCGCCGTCACTCACGGCGGAATGGAGCAACCGATTGCTCCAGGAGCGAAAGTGGCGATTTCTGAACCAGGAACCATCGATCAGTTGATTCAGCAAGTAGCTCCGGGCAGCGAAAACCAGATCCTGCAACAGCTTGCTCAGCGTATGCAGGAAATCTATCACGACCCGACACTCAGCCCTGCAGCCGAACAAGCTCAGTACGTATCCTGGCTGCAAACCAATCCGCAGACGTTCGAATTGAACACCGTCTATTACATTTGGTTCAATCCGGCTAGCGGCTGGCAGCTCACCAGCACGCCGGCGCCCGGCAGACACACCGTACTCAACTCCAGCATGCAACCGGTGGCCGTAACATCCGACGGCAGCTTGCAGCGCTATGCCTCGGATCCGATCGACCCATCGACCAACATTGGCGGCTATCAAACGATTCCGACAATTGTCGATCCTCACCATGAGAACGGCATTCACTTGCAGTACTTTACGGCTCCTCCGGATCCCAGCGTTAGCCGTGGTGTAGACGTCGTAGATTGGCAACCGTCGTCCGGATACGGCAACCTGCTCGGCACGCTGACCTTCCGCAACTTCTGCGCCGGCGCTCTGGCTGGCAGCGGCGTGGCGGCCGGCGGCTCGTATTGCGCCCCGGACTAGAGGTGATGCGCAGGGTTAAGCCTGCAAAAATCCGGCAATCTAAAGTCCGCGCCTCAGGGCGCGGACTGTTTGCCCAAAAGACGATATATTGTTCATATCCGTCGCGAAAGGAATAGACGATGATGAGAAAAAATCTGCTGCTCGTGGTGGCATTTGCCGTCAGCGTGGCTCCTGTTCTTGCCCAGCAACCAGGTACGGGTCCTCAGGGTCACTCGGGCAAGGACTATAAGCGCGACATGAATGAATTCAAGTGGCAAGAACTGAAGACTCCTCCCGACCTTCCCGATCTGCCGCAGTACTCAGGCAACGCCAAGTACAAGCAGGGAACGGCATCACCCAATGCACGCGGCGGAACAGCCTTCTCTCTCGTCTACACGTCGAAGGATCCCAGCAATCAAGTTATTGACTGGTATTCGCGCACGCTAAGCCAGTACAAATGGAACGTGCAGCAATCCAAATCGGGCACGATGATCAGTGCTAGGAAAGGCAAAAACTTTTGCACCGTGTCTACCACCATGCGCAGTGACCTGAAGAGCGTTTGTGATTTCATCATCACATTCCGCGAGGACAGATAAGGAGTCGAACGTGTCGTTGGGAAAATTCGCTTCGCCGGCATTGGCAATCGCGCTCACCTGCGTTGTCTGTTTGTATCCGGCTTCGGCTGTCGCTTTGCCTGTTGCCGATGAGCTCGCCCAGATGCAAATGCAGATCGTTCACTCCGGGCCGACCTCGGACACTTTCGATCGGCTGGAAAAGATCATCAAGAGCGATGACAAGAATACGCAGGCGCATTATGTCCTCGGATTGGCTCTCAGAAAGTCCGGCTATTCCGGGCTCGCCGACGAACAATTCAAGATTGTCCAGCAAGATCACCAATACACCCAGCGCATTCTCAAAGAATTTCGCAGCGCCGTCGACAGAGAAGATCTGAGAGCGGCTTACGAGTACACTACTTTTATCCGCAATGCCGAGCCGGATAATGGCTGCTTGACCTATCTGGATGCACTGTCGCTCATTGACGAGGGACAACTGGCACCGGCTTCCGCGAAGTTGATATTGGCCGTCAGGCGCGACCCTTCGTTAACCGGAGCCTCGAGCGCGCTGGGTTTGATTCATCTGGCTAAGGGACAATATTCGACGGCCAAAGAGCTGGCGCTGCACGATTTGCGCATAAACCCGCGACACCATCAGGGCAACGATGTGTTGGGGCTGGCTCTGCTTGGACTGCATAAATACGCGGAAGCCGAAAAACCTCTCAAGGTTGCTTATGAAACTGGTGGTATCACAGCTGGTGCGGGGCGAGCATACGCGGAAGATCTGATCAGGTTAGATCGCTGCCAAGACGCTGTCGCCCCTGCGCTTGTGGACATGAGTTGCGAGCTCCAAAAGAACCGCTTGGAAGAATCGAAAGTGTTGGTACAAAGCATTTTGGCCAGACTGAGCAGCGAGGAAACTTTGAAGGGAATCCAACAGGCGGATGCGAAGCTCAAAGGCGGCAACTACGAATGGCGAATGTATGAAACTCTGAGCGATGTCTTCGATCGCAGCGGCGAATATCTCAGCGCGGTCAACATCCGCAAGAAGGGGTTATTGCTCGAACCCAACTACACACGGGGCTATTTCCGTATGGCCGAGAGTCTCGAGCAGTGCCATAACTATGCCGATGCCGCCAAATTTTATCAAAAGGCTTACGAGCACGAGCCGACAAACATAGATTATTTGCTGCACTACAGGCGATCGGTCGAGCGTTTGCGGACTCGGGAAAATGACCTCGCCTGGCGTTTCAAGGACTGGCTCAAAAAGCAGTCGAGGCCGGCAGCAAAGCCAATCACCGTCGATAAACCTGCCTAGATGGCCGGCCATTCAGAAGGAAAGTGAATCGCGAAGTTCGTGGCCCACTTTCGCCAGTTTTGAATGACGTTCGCTGGCCATCAAGAGCTTTACCGTTTGGCTGCCCGCGCGCGTATCGGCGAGGAAACTTCTGGCGAAGGCACCGGACTCGATATCACTGAGAAGGTCGTTCAGTTCTTTTACCGTTCGTGCGTCGACGAGCTTGGGTCCGGCGACTGCCGAGCCGTACTTGGCGGTGTTCGAGATGGCGCTGCGCATGCCGTCGATGCCGGCGGCGAAGAGTAGGTCGGCAATCAGTTTCACTTCCTTGAGACAGGATATGTATGCCAATTCCGGTTGGTAGCCGCGTTCGACCAGCGTTTCGAAAGCGGCTTTGATCAGCTCCGGCATACCGCCGCAAAGCACTGCCTGCTCGCAGTAGAGGTCGGTGATTGTTTCTTCCTCGAAGGTTGTTTTGATGGCGCCGGCGCGCGTGCTGCCTATGCCATGGGCGTATGCCAGGCACCGTTGCCATGCTAGACCTGAGGCGTCTTGTTGCACTGCTATCAATGCGGGCAAACCTTTGCCTTCTTCGTACAACGAACGAAGCTGGCGTCCGGGGCCGGTGGGCGCCACCAGAAGCACGTCGGCATCTTCGGGCAGACGAATAGTGTTGTGACGGACGGTAAAACCGTGGGCGAACACGAATGTGGAAAATGGGCGCAAGTACGGTTCGATATGCTCCTGGTACACATGCGGCAAAGCCTCATCGGGCAGCATCAGCGCAAGCACCGGACAGTTTTCCACGGCCTCGGGGATGGTTCTTGGTGTGAAACCATCGGCGGTGGCAGCAGCTCGGGCGCGGCTATCGGGACGGCTGCCGACCCAAACGGTCAGGCCGCTTTCGCGCAGATTTAATGCGTGAGCGCGCCCTTGATTACCGTATCCAATCAGTGCTATTGGCAACTCGGCAAGAGCGCTCAAATCCGCATCCGACTCGTAAAAGATAGTTGCCATGATGACTTTCCATGACCTTCTTGAAAAAAGAGACGAAGCCTCAGGATAGGCATTGCTGCTCGTTTTTGGAAGCCTCGTTAAAGGTTTGTTATTACTTCTTGTTTTCAACCGCGGCTGGAATTATTCTTGATTAGTCACGCCTAATCTCTCGGTTTCAAAATCAATTGAGGTAGTTGATGCGGGTCGAAGCGGTCGCAGTCGGAACACGGTCTTCTGCTTGTGCCATTGCGGTGTACGGGCAGGGCGTGCTTGCCGAGGCGGTAGCGGCGCTCATCGGCATCCGCGGGCACCAGGTGGCTCTCGTTGGCACGCGCGAGGGCGTGGCCAGACGCTGCGAGATAACCACCGACGCCAATGTTCACTACACCACGGCGTGTGCAGTAAAAGCATTGCCCGATCTCTGCGGGCTGCGCGGCGCCGAAGCAGTAGTGGTAGCTGTGCCTGCCACCGCATATGGTGCCACGGTCGAAGAGCTGTTCCCCCATCTTGCCAGTGGACAAACCGTCTTTATTGTCGGAGCGGCACTCGGTGCTGCTCTGGAGTTCGAGTCATTGTTATCCAGACGGGGCGACTTGATGATTTCGGTAGTGGAAATTTCGCGGCCATTCACGAGCGCCGAAGTTTCGCCTACCGGATTGCGGATCAGCGGAGCGCGCGACACTTTGATGTTGTCCGGGCGGACGCTCAATCAAACGCGCACCGGATTATCCGCCGGCGGCGGCATTTTGAACGGGCTGGTGCCCGCTTCCAATATTTTGGAGCGTGCCTTCTTTGACATGGATCGCTGGCTGGATACGGCGGCTTTATTGTTTAGCGTTTTGGGAACGCAGCCGACGCCGGCTGTGACCGCGGTGATGGCCGCGCTGCGTCAGGAATTGCAGCAGCTTGCGAAAGCATACGGCATTAATCGCCTGCCCGAGCCACACGTGGCTCGGCAAGTGCGGAACCCCGACCATGCCGCTGCTTTGCTGGAAGAGGGGATTGTCGATGAATTTGTGATTTTGTCGACACTGGCACGCTTGAAATATATGACCACGCCGGTGCTCGATGCGGTGATCGATCTGTCGAGCGCCGTGCTCGGCACCGACGTCCGGAAAGAAGGGCGTCAGATCGACGACCTCGGTTTGATCGGCATGGATGCGCAGGAAATCAGCGAGCACATAAGTGCTTGATCACTACTGTCTTTCATGTCCGTACAGCAGTGCGGTATAGTCTATCTTCTGTAGAAGGAGAAGACTATGCCGCTAACTCGTCGTCAATTTTTAGGTGGGCTCGGCAGCGGTATTGCGCTCGGGCTTGGCAGTTCGAGCGTCCGCAGTAGCCAAGCCGCTGTTGACGGACAGCACATTAAAGCAATGGCATTCGACGCGTTTCCGGTATTCGACCCGCGCCCGATCTTTGCTAAAGCCGAAGCTCTTTTCCCGGGCCTTGGTGATCGGTTGAGCAACGAGTGGCGAACGAGGCAGTTTGAGTACACTTGGCTGCGCAGCCTATCGCATCAGTATGCCGATTTTTGGCATGTCACCGAAGATGCTTTGGTTTACGCAGCGCACAAATTGAAGCTGGATCTTGATTCTGCTAAACGTGCCGAGTTGATGAATGGCTATCTGCAACTAAAACCATGGCCCGATGTTCAACAGGCGCTAAATACAATCAAGAGTTCTGGCATCCGATTGGCATTTCTTTCTAACTTTACCGAGGACATGCTGAGATCGAATATCAAATCTTCTAGCTTGGATGGAATCTTCGATCACATCCTGAGTACCGACGGAGCGAAAACCTACAAACCAGATCCAAAAGCTTATCAACTGGGAGTTGATGCTCTGCATGCCGATCGCGACCAAATTGTGTTCGTTGCCTTTGCAGGTTGGGATGCGGCAGGCGCGGCCGCGTTTGGATATCCGACATTCTGGGTCAACCGGTTAAACTCGCCGCTTGAAGAACTGCCGTCGAAACCGGATGGGATGGGTAAGGATCTGAACGATTTGTTGTCTTTCATCAAGGACGGCGATCACCGATGAGTCCTTGAACTTCCTGCACTTGGGATAGTCCTGCTTTAAGACCGTCGGTTGTTGTCAAAAATCGCCATGCTTTGCAACCGCGGGTGGTGCTAGGCCAGCTCGCACCGTGGTCAACTTCCTGTTATTTGACGTTAATTAGTCCTGTGTATTTATTGTCAAGCACGAAATTTGCCGACAACGTCCGGCGTTAGACGATTGCTTCGCAGTTGTACACCGCAAGTTGCATTGAGATCTCTGTCTATCGTGGGATGGAGATCTACCGTTTTTCACACTCGCAGTCTCAGGCTTTCCCCGCCGGCATAAGTAAACCAATGAGCACCGCTTGCCCATGGAACTTCGTTCCATAGCAAAACACGTGCCGATAAGTGTGAATCAGGGACGGAAACGGCTGTAAACACTTTCACCACCCCCATTTGGGTAGAGGAAGCGACATGGCTACATTCGAGAAATTCAATGTGCAAGAGGCGCTCGGATTTTCTGCGATTGCCTCTGTCAGCGATAGCGATGTTTGGTCGCATCTGCTGACGCCGCTTGTCCGCGCTTTGTTGGGCAACATCAAAGTGCGCGGCAAACCGGTGCTAACGGAAACACTGGCTGGCGCTTTTCCGGGCGACGAAGCCAGCAATCTCAACGATCACCAACTGTATGGGAAGCCGGGCTTTGTACGGTTTCCTTATCTGAACACTGTGCATGTCACCGATCATGGTGTGCTCGTCATCAAGCGAGACCGCCTCAAACTAAAGGTGATTTGCTGGTTCGGCGACCCGTTCAAAGGTAAAGGCGAGATCATCTACAAGGTGGCACTGCGCGATCGTCGATTCGATGGCACCAAGATCACCAACGACTGCGCGCTCTTGGAATTTCCGCAGGACGATCCAATCGGTAATTCGCCGCTGCCTTATGGACGCGGACTCGAGAACACCGCTTACGCGTTTCTGCCCGGCTCGCGCATTTCCGAAGACAAAACGCATATCGAGTTCGAGGAGTTCGTCGGCGGTCCATTCTCGTTTATGGACCGTCCCGAGCTGTTCTTGAAACACTTCCGGCACGCCTGGGATTCCGGACGATCGCCCGGACAGATTGGAAAACCGATTCCGGATGTGTCTCGGTATCTTTTGCCGGGCTTTGACAGGATAGCGAGAAATTGCGGATACGATTTCGTGGAAGGCGCCGTCAGTCACTACCATGTGGTGATGTGGGAGCTCAACTACGGATACCGTCTCACCTACCAGAAGGACGTCGACACGATTGCCGCCTTCAGCGCCGGAATCAAAAGGCTCAGAGAGTCAGGACTGAAACTTACGCGACCGCAAGAGTCGTGGTTGTGCGTGATTCAGAATCTGCGTCCTATCGAGCTGATTCCAAAGCATCTGTATCTCGGCGGTCCTGTTTGGCCTCAGACCAATTTGGATCAGCGCAACTTGTGGATCAATCACCCGCTCAACGAGAAAGCAAAGCTAGCTTTGCCGACTCCGTTGGCCGGCTGATTACCGACATACCGGAGGCTGTGTTTTACTCAGCCTCCGGTGTCTTTTTTCTGCAGATTCATTCTTGTGAAGGAAGCTACTATATCGAGTCGCACTTCGTCAATAAAGTCAGTGCCGACTGGGCAAGCAACGCCGAACCCAACGGCAATGCCTTTTCGTTAATATCGAAATTCGGGCTATGCAGCTCGCGCGCGCTGCCTTCGATGCCTACGCCGAGACCGAAAAAGCATGAAGGAACATGCGCCGTGTAGAAAGCGAAGTCCTCGGCTCCGAGAATTTGCGGAAATTGAACGACAGCTGAGGTTCCGATTACCGCCTCGATCGCCTCTTTGACGATGGCGGTGACACGCTCATCATTGTTGAGCACGGGCGTTTCGTTGTGATAGTCCAATGTGTAGGAGCCACCGAGCGCGTTCACAACTGATAGGGCACGATTGATTTCCGAGAGGAAACGATCGTGCATAGGTGTCTCCATATAGCGAACGGTGCCCGTCATCTGCACGGAATCTGATACCACATTTGGTGCATAGCTGCTGCTCTTTATTCCGCCTATCGTGAGCAATCCGATTTCGTTGGCTCCGATACGGCGTGAGACGACCGTTTGCAACGCTTGGACTGCTTGGGCGGACAACACGACAGCATCGACGCCGACATCCGGTTGAGCGCCGTGACAGCCCTTGCCCTGGATGGTTACCTCGAAGGAATCACAAGCGGCCAGCACCGGACCACTGCGGATGCCGACGACACCCGCAGGCATTGCCGGAAAGACATGCAACGCGACTAGCGCTTTCATGCCTTTGAGTGCGCCATCCTCGATGAGCAGCGTCGCTCCCGACTTGTGCTCTGCGTTTACCGTCTCTTCGGCGGGCTGGAACAGCAGTCGTACAGTGCCCGGGAGCTTGCCCGCTTTCTCTTGCTCGACGAGCAATTTCGCCGCCCCGAGAACGCAAGCTACATGCGCGTCATGACCGCACGCGTGCATCACGCCCTGGACTTTCGAGCTGTACGATTGGTTGGTCGTCTCTTGAATGGGCAGCGCGTCCATGTCGGCGCGAAGTCCAACGCTCTTGTCGGTGGAAGTTCCAATCTCGGCTACGAGACCGGTGCCACCGGCTTTGGTGATCTTCTTGACGCCTATGCTTTTCAATTGCTCTTCGATGTATTTGCTTGTGCGCTCCTCGCAAAATCCCAACTCGGGCTGCTCGTGAATCGCACGTCGCCATTGCGAAATCTGGCTGGCGTGGGCATTGGCGCCGGCAAGCAAGGCCGACTCGATTGTCGTTGGCATGGTTGTATCCCTTAAGACGTGGGCGGAATTGTACCACCAGCCTGGCATCGAGGTTTTAGACCGCGCTTAGCGTTGGTGATAACGATAAAAGATAGTAGAAGTGCTGCGAAAAATTCAACAAGAAAGAAGAGAGCGCTCCGAAAAATCAGTGCGCCCTCTTCTCATACGAACGACTGGCCGCTGGTCAGTTTAGCGAGCAGCGGTTAGTCGAAGTGGTTAGTCGAGCCAGTGCGTCACGCCAAAGGCGTCGACGTAGTAGTACCAGCCGGTGTTCGGATCATAGAACACGTTGGTGTCGGTGTAGCCGACGCCTGGAGTCCAGATCACGACCACGCCCGGGCGTACCCAGTACCAGCCGAAGCCCCAGTAGTGGTGGGGATCCCAGCCGCGATTCCAATCACGACCCTGACCCCACACCGGGCCGCGATGCCAGCCGGGATGACCCCAACCGGGACCATGCATCGGACCGTGTCCCCAGCCTGGACCAGGATGACCGACCGGAC
>Ga0134128_10005964_pt1 | contig 14755 bp, 13 predicted proteins | sample KB31754_FD_96462 | JGI IMG/M metagenome (GOLD analysis project Ga0134128, IMG submission 96462) | Terrestrial soil microbial communities with excess Nitrogen fertilizer from Kellogg Biological Station, Michigan, USA - KB3-175-4 | ecosystem: Environmental > Terrestrial > Soil > Unclassified ... | reverse complement strand
TTTGGAATCCCTCCGACGCCGCCTGCGAATATGGACGTCGTAAAGCCGTTCTGAGATGGAGAGCAGGCGGTGCTGGCGGAACCGCCGCCAGTGCTACTGAGCGAGTTACTAGTCACCCACGCCATGACGCGCTGATGGGTCGCGGCGAACCCGACGGGAACCTCCATTGCGTCGTTCTGGACGTCCGCCGTGGAGCGGGCGGTTGCATACGGAATCGAGTGATTTCCATAGCCGATTGTCGTCGGGGCATAGGTCACGTAGTTCGTACTGATTGATACCGTTTGAGGCCCATCGAACAGACCGGCCGTGACGACGTTCAGGTTCACAAACTCAGGAGGTCCCGTGATATGCGTGACGGCGATGTTTGCCGAGGTCGACTCCAGCTTTGTATCTAGATAGTCGACAGTGGGGTCAGTCGCCGATACGAGCACTTTCCCTTTCGTCGGGATTGTCACGGCGCACGACCCCGCGGATTTCGTCGCGTCCCCAGTCCACGGCCCTTCGCTCTGACCGCACGAAATCTGCGCCTCGCTGGCGACGTTACCGCTCACGTCGGTCCCCAGGACGGACGACAGGCCCCACGTCCCCGTCGTGACGTGGTTGACGCCGCCTCCGTCTCGGAGCCCAACGCACTGGAGCTGCGCAGTTCCGTCGAACGCCATGGTGGTCCCGATTGAAGTCTGCGCAGCCTGCGCCGACAGACCCGTCCCGTTAGCGATGATGGTGTGCGCCGCGATGGTCGGCTCTTGCGCCAGCGACATCGTGCCCGCCAGGTCTGTGAACGATGGCTGCGCGATGGAGGCGACGCCGGCCGCCGAGATGCTCGTGACGAAGTTGTTGGTCGCCCCGGCCTGCGTCTGGACGCCGTGGGTGACGACGCCCGCGTCGTTCTTGCACGTCCAATTCTTCGCCGTTGCATCTCCGTAGCAGGCCAGCTTTCCGGTCGCTGGCGTTGATGGCGCCGAAATGTTGGCAACGATGACATCGCCCTTGAGGGCTGCGCCCGCCTCGCAAGCGGTGACGGTCGGGGTCGCATTGGTGCCTCCGAGGTCGGTCGCGCCAGAAACACACGTCAGAGAGACGTAGTCCGTGCAGGCGGTGAGTGGGGCCTGAAAGGGAACCGTGTGGATAGCCGCCGAGCCGTCGATGGCGAGCGCCTGCCCGTTCGTCCATGCCGACGCCGCAACGGGGTGATCGACGCTAGTTCCGTCGGTGACGCCGACAACTTCGACCGAGGTGCTTCCCGGGCCGGAGCCGATGGCATCATGCGTGACCGCTGTCATGTAGTTACCGGCCGGCTGGGGCGCCGTATTCGCGGTGCACGTCGTTCTGCCCCATGCGTCCGTGACCACGTTCGCCCACGCGCACGTCGACGCCGTTCCGAAGGTCGCAAGGTCAACGGCCGGGTTAGGCGTCGCGGGCGTCACGACGATACGCCCGGTCGTCCCGGTCACGCTGGTTACGGTGCCGCTTCCGGCCGAATCGCAAGCCGCCCACGCCCCGCCGCTGTAACAGTCGAGCTGTCCATGTGTGGAATCGAAGACGATTGGCGTCTGGCCCGTCAGAATCAACGGGGTCCCGATCGGCGTCCCCGGCATCGATGGGAGCTGCACGAATCCGCCGGTCGCGTTGGTCAAAAATGCTGCGCTCGAAAAACCTACGCCAAATCGATCGAGAAACAGACTTCCATTGCCGCCGACCGGGCCGAGCCAAATGACCTGATTACCCGTCGCTACCGAAGCGTAGCGAATCGCCAGACCAGACCCAGAGTCGTTCGCGAGGAACAACCCGGCGGCGGCGTCAACGGCTGCGCTAGTGTTGGTTGCCGAGAAGCCCACGTTTCCCGACGGAGAAGATGTGTTCATGTCTAAGCGGATATTTGACACCAGGGAGCAGATGGGGGCGTCAAATATATTTCCGCTTGGGTCCGCGAATGCACAGAGCGTCGATGCGCTAATGAGGTTATTTGCTTGGATACTTCCGACGTCGTACAGCGCGAAGTTATTGCCATCCTGATTGTCCTGCCAGCCCTGGTCGGCGCGGGCCTTCGCCGGAAACAGAAACGAGATCGCCACTAAGAACAGGAGGCGACGCATGATTACGGACCGATGTCGATTAGTGCTTGCGCCGCAATGAGCGCGCATCCAGTATCATTCGGATGCACCCCGCCGGGGAAATCTCCGATGGGCGCCACCGTGCTGTAATCGTGATAAGTGCAGAACGACGAGCGGGCTCCGGCGACCGTTGACATGGCCGTCCGGAACGCGGATGGCAGGTCCCCGTTGCTGTTGGGAGTAGCCTCAAAGCTGTTGATGGTGAAGCCCTGGAGGATTGCCGAAATCGTCGGGTCGCTCGCGTGGATCTGATCGAGGACGGTGCCAAGGGTCGTCTGAAAGTTGGCTACCGTCATCCCCTTGACGTAATCGTTGAAGCCCATCTCCCACCAGAGTTGACGGCGAGAGTACGGCGACAGTAGCGCCACCAGCTTGGCGACTAGCACCGGGATACTGAGGATGTTGACCGGGGTCGAGACGGCGACGTTTGCATCCATCCCGAGGGTCCGACCGCCGAACGCTTCCAGCGCAACTCGGCCGCCGGACGCCAAAAGCGACTGGCGGAGCAGCGACGGCCAACTCTTGGTAGGAGTGATGCTTGCGCCGAACCCGGCGGGGATAGAGTCGCCGTAAATCAGCACCCCGCGTCCGCCCGTCGCCGGGGCCACGACCGATACGTTGGATGGGATCGATTGAATGAATGTTCCGGCCGGAACCGCGTTCGCCAAGGGCGTCGTCTGATACGAACCCCAGATTTGAACCAAATGCGGCTGTCCGTCGAGCGTAAGCGTGAACGTCTCGACGTCGTTATCGGCCGTCGGCGTCCAATGGGTATTCAACGCGCCGTCAACAAACACCCCCACGCTGGGATCGGCTCCCTGCGCGATTAGGTTCGTGGAGAGCGCGATCGCAACCGACGATACTCCGAGCGGCACACGAAGATGCAATACCGCCTGGCAGCCGGGGGCAGCCGTCGACTGAGAGCCCAGTGTGATCGGATACCCGTAGGTCGGGGACTCCCAGTAGTCGCGATTTTGCAGGACGCCAGCGACGTGCGGATTGTAGATCGAGGTAAGATAGGCGCGGTTCTGCGAAAGCTCCGCCGCACTGAGGTCTCGGTTGTAGACGAAAAGGCGCAGCACGGTCCCGATGAGCGGAGCGTCCGTCCAGGTCTGCGTATTGCCGATCTGAAACCCAGCGCGACCACTATCCGGGTCCTGTACTACTGTATTGAGCGGTTGTGGCGTGCCGTAGAGATTTGCGGCCAGATTCACAGACGAATCCCACAACCATTCGCCAATCACCGGAATGGTGGCGTCCATCTCCGGCATGACCAGGCTGCTCGATGCGAGGCTTACCCGGTGTAGACCGCCGAACCCGAGCTGCGCCGAGATGCCCTCGGCGCTCGTTCGGAACATGCAAACGGTTCCGCCGTTAGCATTGTTGGCGCCAGGCAGCACAAACGCCATGACGGTTCGCGCGCCCGAAGCCACCAGATTTGCGGTGATGTTGGTGAGCGTCTGGCCCGTAGTCCCGTTGTAGGTAACCCCGGGATTGCCGGCATAGGCGTGGGCCGTGAATGCCGGCTGTAACCCCCCCGTCGCCTGCGCGACGCTATAGCCGCCAACCGCGTCGGCCCATGCAGACACATTGCTACCATTGAGCGTGATTCCAGATGCGGCGTTGAAGTCGGCCACCAGTCCATTCGTTACGAGAGCCGGAGCGGGCGAGCCGGAGGGGGGGACAGGCGTTCCGGCCGGCCCACGCGACGCGCCGAACGGCGGGATTGACGTCACCATTAGACGCTTGCTTGCTTCTGACCCCTGGAGAGCGTGAGTGTGGGCTGCCAAGGCGACTGAGCCGTGCCGCCGTTTACCCACGTCAACTTCCAGTCGATGAATCCGGAGATGGCGAAATCGTAGGGGGTGAGAGCCACGCCCGCGCCGGTCACAACGCCACTATTCGCCGCTACGGCTGTCCACGAATTCAGGTTCCAGGTGGTTCCCTTGTCGGGGGAGGAATATGACTTCAGAATCCCCGCCTGGGTATTGTTGACGCTGAACTGTCCTCGGTCGATGCCCTTGACCGCGAGTAGACCGGCACCAAGCGAGACCGTAGAATCGAACAACGTATATTCGTTCGAATCATTTCCCGGTGTTCCGCCGCTAACGCTTACCTGAATATCTTCGATCACTGGCTTACCCTCCGAAAAGGTGGTGCATTACGTGGTGGATGACGTGGTGAACCGCGCCAGACTGCGGGTGATTCGGCAAACCTGCCGCGCCGGTTCCATGCTGCGCCATCTCTGACATTTTGTGACCGCCGTACTTTTCGCGCCCAATTGACGCTGCGAGAGCGGCCGGATTATGGACGCCGGGTCCGAACGAATGTTCGAGCGCGGCGAAACGGCCGCCCCCTCCGAGATTCATGTTGCTCATCGTGTTCCTCCTGGCGGGAATGTCGGCTGTTGCGGCATGGGCGGAGATGCCTGACCGTTCATGACGGCCTGCATGATCGGTGACGAGAAAAACGAGCTTTCCGGCGCCGCGATTCCCGATCCTGCCGCCTTGGCGATCTCCGCCGGAACGGTGAGTCGACCCATGATCGGCGGAAGCACATGCATGCCGGCGCTGGCGACAGCAACGGGATTGCCATGGAGCGCATGGACCGATTCATAGGCAGAAGGGGGGCGAAACTTGAGCGCTGCTTTGGCCGCTTCGACGCCTGGCGTAGGCATGTGAGCGTCGCTATAAATGCCCTCCAACTCGCGCTCTACGTCCCCGCCGTTCGCCTTGAGCCTCTCTAGATGAGCGACGGCATCGCCGGCTTTCGCACCCTTCATGCTTCCGGACTGAACGATCGCCTCCGGGTTGAACGCGCCTGCATCTCCCCCGGCGGCCTCAGTTGACCTGAGCAAGCGCGCGGCCTGGCCTCCCTTGGAGTCCAGGATAGCGTTTGCCGAGCCAGAGAGACCAAGGCCGATCATGTGGAGCAACGGCATTGTCATCGCCTGTCCGAGGATCTCTTGGGCCGACGGATCGCCCTCTAGTTCTGTCTGCGGCTTGATTGGACTCGCGGTGCGAGCGACGGCGGCGGCGTCGCGCTCGTCCTGGGAAGGTTTCGTGTTTAGGAGGTTCGCTTCGCCGTTGTCGTTGATCTGATTTTCGAGGCCAAGCTCGGCGTCGCTATGTTCCCGCGGTGGGGCAACGGGACTCGGCAGCATGGCTAGCATTCGATGCGCTTCGGCTGCCTTCTCGGCGGGCGGATTGCCGTCAAGGAATGCGTGCAGTTTCGTCCGCGCAATTGCGGCCGTTTTCTGATCGATCTCGTCAACGTCAGCCATTACTTACCTGAGGTCAATTTGTTGATTCCGTCGAGCAACTGTTGCGACTTCGACGGACCGGACGGCTTCTCGCCGAGTTCGCCAGCGAACGATGCCTCCTCGTTCCTCACGTAGTCAGCGAGATCGGGATCCTTGGAGTACTGGCTTTGCGAGCCGGCAGCGTTCCGGAACGCTTCCATCACCCTCGCGCGCTCGCCCGTAAAAACGGACTTCATGCCGCCGACAGCTTCACGGTAATTGCTGAGCCATTTCGGCGAGTGCGTGCCATGTACTTTTTGATACCACTCGTCTTCGATCTTCTGCGGAAGACTCAGGCTGTTATCGAACTGCCTCATGACCGCGAGGCTAGCCTTGCCGCCCTGTGCGATTTGAGCAAGCGTATCCTTTGCAGCGTTTTGGGCGACGAGCGATTTGTTTCCGATCTCTTCGTCGATCTTCTCGATGTTCTTTAGCGTCTTGATGTCGGCATTAGCACCGGCAGCGGCCTTGGCCTCCTTGACGGCGCCCATGTATTGAGCCCGTTTTCCGGTGTCTGCCTGCTCCTGTCGCGGACCACCCATGAGCGCATCGGCCTCAAGGCGAGTTTTGTTGTTTTCGGCATTGCGCGCGTTACGGCCGTGTTCCGCCGTCTCAATATTACCCTGCCGCTGTTTCGCGGTGAGCGCGAACTTATTGCCGTATTCCTCTTTCTGCGCCTCGCGCAGTTTAATTTCGTCCGCCGTACGTGACGCGATGTTGCCCGCCTTATTGTCGTCAGAGAACAGGCCAGAGACATGCTTAAGCGCATCGGTCGGGCTCATTGCGCCGCTCTGAATGAGAGACTGATAGATCTTGTCGTACTTGTCGCCAAGCCCGGTCCCCGGGGCCTGTGACGGAAGCGGGTAGTGATGGCCGCCGATTACCGCCTCGAACAGCGGGTTCGTCGGCTTCAGCGCCTCTTCCCTGGAAGCCTCAGCCGCGGGCGCGATTGAATGCGCATTGCCCATGAGCGACTCAAGATCCGCGTTCGGCTTCGGCGCCTGCATGCGCTCCTCAAGCTCCGGGGATTCCTGCGGACCCTCCGAGATCGGCTCCTGTGACTTCGGGTACCCGGCGGGACCAATGTCTGTCCTGGGGGGCGCCCCTCCTTGGCCGAGCGCCTGATCGAGTTGCTGATCGAACGACGGAGCGGGCGCCGCCGGAACTGCGGCGGTCAACGGGTTGAGATGGATCCCGTAGGCGTTTGCCAGCGCATCGGCCGCCCCTGGATTGGTAGGATGGAGCATCCCGATCGTCTGTAAAGCATGGGCCTGCTCGATGTCGTTCTTGCGCTTCTCCTCATCTTGTTTGTCCTTGAACTCCTGCTGTTCGCGCAAGTCCTGCGCGGACTGCCGCTTGGCCTGGTTCTCCGCGAACATGCGCTGAGTCTTGGCGTTACGATTTCGCTCGGCCATCTCCATTCCAACGGAGAACGGCGTCACAAGATCCGGCGTCTTGAAATACTGGAGAAAATTTAGATCGGCAGCCATTAGAGCAGCGACCCCACTAATCCTCCACCGAGTCCCATTAGATTCTGCATCATTTGTTGGCGAGCAAGGTACGGGATCATTGCCGACTGGCCGGCAAGCGAAAGCCCGGTGTTCATGGAGTTGGCCCAGTTGGCGGCAGCCCCAGTGTCGTACTGTCCGGCCGTACCGGCTTCGCCGCTACCGAGACCCATGCCGGCGCCGAGCATTTGACTGATCTGGTTTGCGTACTCATTGCTCGCTCCACTGGCCAGCGTATCAAGTTGTCCCTCTCGCTGGCTGCCCATATTCGCGAGATAGTCACTATCTCCCTGCTCACTCGCGCCAGAGTCGAACGCGCCACGGGCGTCGTACTGGTTATTCAACGCGGTAAGCCCACGTCCGGTTGCGTACTCATATCCCGGATCAGTCCCATTCGCACGTTCGTTGAACCACTGTTGGAGGATCCCGGGCCCACTCTGCGTTCCGTATGTCGGAGCCGTTCCGCTGGTAGCAGTGAGCGAAGGAAGGCCAAGGTTAGGATTTACGGCGGGGTTATTTGCTTGATTGTTCCCCGCGCTCCACGCTGCCGCACCCGCAGCGCTACCTGCACCGGCCTGTTGCTCGGGGGTTCCATACTTTGAGGTATAGTCCTGATACGACATGCCGCTATCGGCGTAGTTGTTGGACGGATCGTACATGCTAGACGTTCCGTTCGGATTGGTATACGATCCCCATGCCAACTGAGGATTCGTTCCAGGAGCCCCAGCGCCGGTTGTCGGTGCGGTTGCGCCAAGTAGATTGCTGACAGCGCCGGGCATTAGGACCCTCCCCCTAACGGAGTACTTCCAGGGACGCCTGGTGCCTTGGCTGGCTGGATTCCTCCAGTGCCATACATCTGTCCAAACATCTGTTGCATGGGCTTGTAATACTGTTCGGCGTTGCCCTCTCGGCTGAGAAGGAAGTTTTTGACCTGCTGGCCCTGCCCGTATGCCTGATTCGAGAGTCCCTGCAATTGCGAAGAGAGACCGCTTGGATCGCCTTCCAGCGTGTTCGCGAGACTACTCAGATCTGGTCCGATACTACCGTTCGTCAGATTGCCGTTGCTGGCCCCCCAGCCGTGACCGGTCGCTCCTTCGTATACATACTTGACCGGGTTGAACGTGAGGTAATCATACCAGTGAGCCATTTTACACGTCCTGAATGTTGAACGTTTCGGTTGCGCCGGTCAACGTGAACGGACCCCCGCCTGACCATTCAAGTTCCCACTGGCGCTGTTGATACACGCCAAGGTTGTACTTTTCGACGATAGGATTGTAGTCCCCGGCAACGCCGGCCGACCACTGAGCAACCGGGCGGAAACCGCCAAGGTTATCCCGATAGCGAAGCTCCACAACCGGAGCCGGTCCCGGTTGAGCAGTCGCGCCACGGATGAATTGCGCACGCGCATAGCGGCATTCCTTCCGGTTGAAGGTACCGCGATTCTGAAAGCCAGTCCGAGAGACCGCCTTGATCGTCGTTCCGAGGTCATTTGTAGCCGCGAATGTCAACTGAGCAATTGTACCATTCGCAAGTCCAACTAGGTGCAAGTTCTGCTGCGGCGTTGCTCCTGGAACGAGCGTGTATGACGTCGGCGCCCAGGCCTGCCAGGCTCCGTTGCCATCGATCGAACGAAACTCTCCGACCCACTTTGAGGTTGTCCGATCGAAGCAGAAACCGCGGCCGGACGTCGGGAATACCCAGAGCAAGAGGTCCCATAGCCCGATACGAATTCGAGTCCCCCAACAGTCGGCCGTAACGAATCCCGGTTGGGTAATGTCATTGTCTATGTTCGGTGTTGAGATGACCTGATACTGAGGTCCAGCCGAGATTCCAAATCTGTGTTTTTCGTCAAGCCACGCGAACGCGCCGACTTCATCGATCGGAATTACAGAGTACGTCGCGCCCACGCCGGCCTGAACGGTCATCGCTGCGGCAAAGGCGGTCGTCGGATCGGGCAGGAAGACTTGCATGGTCTGCGTTCCGAAGACGAATACCTCGTTCGCGTTCGTGAACATTGCGACGGCCGGATCGGGCCACGCTTCGGCCTCCTGGAAGTACGCTCCCACGATCGGCCATGTCGTATGAGCCGGCGGCCCCGGATCAGTCCATTGAAAGATGCCGCTAGTATTGTAATCCAAGCCAATAAACCGCTGGGAGTTGTACGCAATGTGCGTGAGCGCCAGCGGAGATCCGTCGGGCATTACCTGTCCAGGGGCGAGCCGCGACGACAGGCCGAGCCCTTGCCACTGCTGCGGCGCTCCTCCTCCTGCGATAGCAACGCGTGTGGCGTCGTACGTGAAGATCGGCCGCAATGCCCCGTCGAGCCTCGTTGTCTTGTCCGACGCGGAGGACAGGGCAATAACTAGCCCTGGACCAATCCATGCCCAGATCATTCGGTCAGCGGTCACGAAGACGAGATAGCTACCTGCGGCGTTCGTCCACGGAAAGATCCCGATGACCGGCGAATTGGTCACGGGAGATCCGGCCTGCGGGAAGTCGGCCCATGCTTGGATACCAGGACGAACGGTCATCGCTCCGTTTGTATCCACAAGAAAATTTACGAACAGCGGCGCTGCCCCGGAAAGCTGTTGCAATCCGGACGCTAGGCCGTCGGCAAACGGAATCGGCAGCTCGCTCATGTCGTTACCGTTCTGAACGTCTCCCTTAGGTGCGAGCCGTCGAAGAAAAATCCAACGGAAATCTTGTTGCCGTCCGTCGTCGGAACGAACCCGTTGGTTATATAGACGGCGTTCATGCTCCAAGTTACAGCGCCACCCGTGGCGTTCACGAAGTTGATCGTGAATTTCCTTCCGGCGAAAAGGCCAACTCCAGCCGGACTATTTACGGTCATCGTTCCAGAACCACCAGACGCCGCGGTCAACTGAGTGTCGCTGTAGATAACCGGAGTGAACGTTGATCCGATGGCGGCGCTAAACGACACCAGATCGATCAGGCAGTCTCGCTGATAGATTCCAGGCTCGTTTGCAAGCGCGCTGTAGTCGAACGCGGTGCGAGTCCCGAGCGTCGGGCAGTCAACGAACACGAACGACGTCTGGATGGCCCCGCTGCCCGTTGCTCCTGAGTTCCACTTCACGCCGGTTCCCGTTCCGAAGATGACGGACGAAACGTACACGACATTACTGAGCCCGGCGATTACAATGCCGACGGGGCTACTTGGAAGCGAGCCGCCGCGCATTTGCAGATTGGCCGTTCCGCTGGAAAAGATCCCCTCGGCAGAACCTACCATGGTCGAGTCGACGATCGAAACGCCGTTGCCGTTGGTAGTCGAGAGACCGTACGTACTAGTTGAGTTGAACGAACATCCAGAGATTCGACAGGTCGTTGCCGACGTGAGCGCAACACCGCCGCCGGTCGTGCCAAGTCCGTCGATGACAAGGCCAGTGCTGGTAGAGAACTGGACCGCATCGGTTGAGGAGGTAACCTGATTGATTACTGAAGCAGATGCGCCCACTCCTCTGATCGAAAGCCCCGTGCTGGCCGAGGCGGTCAGCGCCGCATTGATCTTGTATGTTCCAGGCGGAACGAATACGACACCGCCGCCAAGGGCGATCACGCGATTGATCGCCGCCTGAATAGCCGTCGTATCGTTGGCATTCCCGTCTCCTACCGCTCCATAGTCCTTGACGCTGATCCCGATCTCGCGGAACTTGTCTTGAACAAGCCTCGCGGTTGCGCTGCCGCTTTCCTTGTACTTGAAGTCCTGTCCACCGAACGATGCTCCTGCGGCGGTAAGTACACCGCCCAATGTGGTCGCGGTGAAATTCGCGTTATTGATAGCGACTACGCCATCGACAGACTGAAACGTCGTATCGCTAATGATCGTGCTGCCGTCCGAGGCGAGCACGAACAGGCGGATGGGGCCGACGCAGTACAGACCATTCGGATATGTCGCGTACGGAATACGGCCCGCGTTATCCAGCGTCACCGGTTGCGTTACGGCAATCGTTGCAGCCGAATCGGAATAGATCGTTGTCTGCGTGGTCGTACCGGGAATGTACGCGAAGAAACTTCCCCCTGCGTTCGGAGTCCCGGTGTTCGTGTTCGATCCGCTGATCGACAGCGGATCGATGAGTGCCCCAGCGCTCACTTGGCACCCCCGAAGAGGAGCGACATGAGCGAGCTGCCCATGCCGGGCGACTGCATTTGAACAGGATCATGCTGAGCAGGAGGCATCTGAGGCATGCCGCCAAGAGCCCGACGGGCGTCCGGCCCCATGTCCTTTTTTGGCTGTGTCAGGTATTGCATCGTCTTGAGGTACTCTGTCCACGGATCGCCCTTGGCGGTCGGACGGCCGTACTTGTCCTTCGGTCCCTTGTTGCCGGGGACAAGGCTGTTCAACTCGTCGAGCGACATCGAGTCTTTGCCGGTCTCGCTTGGCCTAAGGCCGTCGGACGATTGAGGAGTGCCTGACATCATGTAATCAAGAATTCCCATTTTCCCCTTTACCGCCTTCCGTAACCATGGGTCCCGCAATCGGGAATCAGACGCAGCGAGCCGCGTTCGGTATCATCGTTTCTCGCCAGCTTTTTTGCCTCTTCGAATTGCGTATACAACCCAGGCGCGCGCTGCGGCAGCATGGATAGCGCCAGGTCGGCGGCCACGCCAAGAGTCAGGCAACGAAGATACTTCGCCATAAGGGTTGTTGAGTCGGTTCCGATGTTCAGATCGGGAAGCAGCGTGATTACCGGAAGAGTCATGGTCGCCCATGTCGAATCCGGAACTGGGTACAGGTAGACGTTGATCGTGGGTGTCTTTTCGACGTAGTACGCGGTCGGCTGGCCGGTGAACGTTTTCACCGTGAGCGACATATATTGATCGCGGGAATACTCAGTCATCGGGACGTCGATTCCACCGCCACTGACAAATGGGTGTCCAGTGTCGATGTCGAGCACCGACGACGGCATGGCGTAAATGGTCGTTCCGGCCGTGAGCGCGACCGTCTGCTGAGTCAGCGTACGAAGGATGATCCCTTCGGACTGCAATTCCTTCGTCCGCATATTGACGATGTCTTTGGCGCCCGCGAGCTGGTCATTGTCGGGCTGGACGTTCGGCCCGATAATGCCCGCGAAGAAGTAGGCATTCTTCGCGATAGCCTGGAGATTGAGATCGAAGTTGGTGCTCATGGCAGCGAGTACCGGTAGACCGCGCCGAACTGGGAGGCGAACACGACGTCTGGTATGGACTGGCCGGCGGCAGAGTGCGGTTGCAACGAAAGGCCAGCTCGCCCGAGGAGTCCGAGGTACTTCAGATCGAGGTAGAACGTTGACCAGGGAACGCCGGTTGAAACGTTGCCGCGAGCCGTACGCAGGGCGGCCGCATTCGTAGCGCTCAGGACGGGAGCGAGAACGCCGAGAGAGGCCAGATCGTAGAGAGCGCCGGCCGCGTCGGAGAACGGAGCGGATGCCGTCAAGGAGGTAGCAGGGGCCGTTGCTGGGCTATACGTTCCCGTGATCGCGTCCAGCGTCTGTTGAGCGGTGTTCGTCGTGGGAGTTGCGTTGGCGCTGTTCGCCGTTCCGGCGGCCAGCCACGCGAGCATTGCGGTAACCGTTGCGTCGGAGCCATTCGCGGCGAAACAACCGGCGATTGAACCGGCGATGGTAGCCCCTGCAACCGTTGACGGCGATCCCCAACTCCCGTTCCCCGCCCCAGTGCTCAGATAGGCCACATACGTCGACTTCGGAGCGGTCGCCGATAGACCAGGAGTTAACGCATCGCCATGCGCCGAATCCTTCGGTCCCGTTTCCGCGAACGTCGTCAACTCGCCTATCATTGTCGTAAGCGTCGCCTGGGTCGAAGCAGTAAAGAACGAAGTAGACGCGGCATCTCCGTACGTTGTCGACAGTCCGACGACTGCGCCAAGCGCCTCTAGAAATGACACCGCATAGACATCTGCCAAGTTGAACGAGCTTGATTGTAGTCCGGTCGAATCTGTGACAGACGAAGCGACCCCTCCGACGTGATACGGACTACCAGACGTCGGGTAAACGGTGTGCTGTGTGGCCTGAATGTCTCCGCACTGCGCGTGTCTCAGAAACGTTGCGCATCGATTCGCGCCGTTGAGAAAGTCCAGCGTTCCGGTTGCACTGTACGCCTTAACGAACGCAAGGCCAGCCGCAATCGTGGTAGCCGTTGAGTAAGACCCAGAGACCAAGAATCCACCATAGCGCGGATCCTGCGCGGTCACGCTCGGCCCCGTTGCGCTTCCGCTCTGCTGGCTGATCAGGTAAGTCAGTAGGGACTTGATCTTGATCTTCGCCGAGCTTACCCACGTCGCGGGACGAGTCGTCAGTGATGTCGCCGCATTCTGATTGACCACGTCCGACAGGTACGCCGCAGCCCATGCGGCCGCGACCGGATCGTTCGCTCCTCCTGGATTGCGAGCTGGGGCCGTGGAGTAAACGAAATCGAACAGGAGTCCCTCTTCTGCAATGTAGCTGTAGAGGTTTTGGATCAGAAGTGGCTTGGGATTCGGGACAGGAAGAATGCGAAACGGCCGCATTCGGCCGATCTGCTCGTTCTCTTCCTCGATGATCCGCGTCCCGCGGTCTTCACAGTTGTCGCAAAAGACCCAGTTACGGCGACGGGTAAGCTGAGAACGATTGTAGAGATTCCCGCACTGGTCACAGACCCGACGATAGTCGTGGGGAACGTACGCCGTGGTCGTATCTCCCACTGTTCCTCCGAATGCAAGCCGGGCCGCGCTCCGAAGAGGCGGCCCGGCGATTTCTTTGTCCTTAGGTAGAAGCGGTGCCAGTGAGAATGCCGTACTTTCCGGGGACCGTGGCATTGTTGATGCCAAGGTGGATATTGCCCGGGGTGGTGATCGGGGTCGTCGCGGCACCGGACGCGGCTTCGATGGCGCAGATGTTATTGTCGATCTCGCCGGTAGAACTGGCGATTCCGACCAAGGTAACGGTCGAGCCGGCGATGCTGTTCCGCAGGTAGTTGCCCTGATACTCTCCGCACCGAGCCCCGATCTTGATGTTGGTCGGAGCCGTGGTGAACGTGATCAGCGAGCTACCCGTAGTCGACATGCCGACGTCGATGAAGTTCCCGAGGAACTGCGCGTTGTCGACGGCGTTGGTCAGTTTGAACAGCGTCGGAACAGCCGCATCTGCCGGCGCGTAAACCTCACACCCGAGCAGACCGAACTTGTCCGCCCCGGTGGTCAGTTCCACGGCAAGCGTCGGAAGCTGGGTGCCTCCTGCACCGCCGACGATGAACTTGCACTGTTCGAACGTCACCCCGGCGCCCGAGATCGTGATGGCCTTCGTGACGGTCGTTGCGGCGGTGGCGGCGAGGTTGAAGATGCAGTTTACGAACTTCACGTTCGCAACCGTCATCGCCCACGCAGACGTGGCCGCCGTCCAGTTGAACGTTGGCCGCTCATCGCCATTCCCGATTCCGACGTAGGTCACCCCGGCTACGAAGGTCAGCGCCGTCGAGATGCCGACGCTTTCCGTGGTGCCGGGGAGGCCGATGATCGTGTCGCCACGGTTCGCCCGACAGTTCCCCATTGCCTGGGAAAGCGTCGAGTTCATGTGCGACATTAGGTCGTCGTTGAACCCGTCCTGCGGGTTCGTGCTTGCGTGATACCAGATCTGTCCGCCGTTCGGACTGATGATCCACGGCGGGATCGCGATCGGGTTTGCTTGCCGTGAGACGCGAGTGATGGCCATTGGCTGGCTCCTTAGGCGTTCGAGCCGTACACGTCGCGCGGATTCGTCCAACCAGCGGAGAACCGCTCGACGGCCGAGTACGTGCAGGTGTAGTTGTCTTCGGTGTTGTGCTCGCGGAACATCGGCTTCTTG
>Ga0134128_10005963_pt1 | contig 14756 bp, 13 predicted proteins | sample KB31754_FD_96462 | JGI IMG/M metagenome (GOLD analysis project Ga0134128, IMG submission 96462) | Terrestrial soil microbial communities with excess Nitrogen fertilizer from Kellogg Biological Station, Michigan, USA - KB3-175-4 | ecosystem: Environmental > Terrestrial > Soil > Unclassified ... | reverse complement strand
CTGCCGGCCGGGGACAGCTACCTGACCTGGATGGGCGCCAACACCGCGAACATCGCCAAGGCCCTGGAGCAGTCCACGGCCACCGCCAAGTGAGACCGGACGTCCCCGCCCCGCCGGCTGAGGACCCCGCCGGGAGGCCCGCCGTCACCCTGCGCGACGCGCGGCTCGCCTACGGTAACAGGGTGCTCTGGGACGGGCTGGACCTTGACATCGCCCCGGGCGAATTCCTGGCCGTGCTCGGCGCCAACGGCAGCGGCAAGACCAGCTTCCTGAAGGTCCTGCTCGGCCTGGCCCCCCTGAGTGCCGGATCCCTGACGGTCGACGGCGAACCCGCCCGCCGCGGCCACCGCGGCATCGGCTACGTCCCCCAGCAGAAGCACTTTGCCCCGGACACGCCCCTGCGCGCCAGGGACCTCGTGGGGCTCGGGGTGGACGGGCACAAGTGGGGCGTCAGGCTGCGCGGGCGGGCGTACCGCCGCCGCGTGGATGAACTGCTTGAGCAGGTCGGGGCCACGCCGTACGCGCGGATCCCCGTGGGACTGCTCTCCGGCGGCGAACAGCAGCGGCTGCGGATCGCCCAGGCGCTGGCGCCCAACCCGCGGGTCCTGCTGTGCGACGAGCCGCTGCTCTCGCTGGACCTCAACCACCAAAAGGCGGTCAGCGCGCTGGTGGGGCACCAGGCCAGGGCGAACGGGACCGCCGTCGTCTTCGTCACGCATGAGATCAACCCGATCCTGGAGCACGTGGACAGGGTGCTGTACCTGGCCGGCGGCCGCTTCACCATCGGCACCCCCGGCGAGGTCATGACCACCGAGGTCCTCTCGAAGCTGTACGGCACCCACGTTGAGGTGTTGCACAGCAACGGGCGGATTGTGGTGGTGGGCATGCCGGAGGCCGTCATGGACGGCCACCCGGAGGTACTGCCGGCGGGGGAGGCCGCGTGAGCTGGACGGACTTCACCGGCGCGGTGTTCAACTTCACGGACTACGCGGAACTGCTGCCGCTGTTCCGCGACTCCCTGCTGGCCGGCGCCATCCTGGGCCTGGTGGGCGGGCTGATCGGCACCTTCGTCATGATGCGCGACCTCGCGTTCGCCGTCCACGGCATCGCCGAGCTGTCCTTTGCCGGCGCAGCGTTCGCCCTGCTGGTCGGCGCCGACCTCATCCTCGGCTCGCTGGTCGGTTCGGTGCTGGCCGCGCTGCTGCTGGGCGCCATGGGCGTGCGCGCACGGGAGAAGAACTCCGTCATCGGCGTCATCATGCCGTTCGGGCTGGGCCTGGGCATCCTGTTCCTCTCGCTGTACCAGGGACGGGCCGCGAACAAGTTCGGCCTCCTGACGGGCCAGATCGTCTCGGTGGACTCCACGCAGCTGTCCGCCCTGGCCGTGACCGCCCTGGTGGTCATCGCGGGGCTGGTGCTCATCTGGCGGCCCCTGACCTTTGCCAGCGCGGACCCGGACATTGCGGCCGCCCGGGGCATCCCCGTCCGGACGCTGTCCATGGCGTTCATGTTCCTGCTGGGCATCTCCGTGGCGCTGTCCATCCAGGTGGTGGGCGCCCTGCTGGTGCTGGCCCTGCTCATCACCCCGGCCGCCGCGGCCCTGCAGGTGACGGCGGCGCCCCGGATGGTGGTCCTGCTGAGCGTCGCGTTTGCCATCCTTTCCACGGTGGGTGGGATCATGCTGGCGCTGGGCGGGCGGATCCCGATCTCCCCGTACGTGACCACGCTGTCGTTCGCCATCTACCTGGTGTGCCGCGTGGCGGGCTCGTGGCGGCGCCGCCGGGGCTGGTCGGCGCGGGCCGCTTCGCTTCGGGCGCACGCGTAGCCGCTGCCGCTGCTCCACCTCTTGGGGCCGCGCAGCCTCTTGGCGCCGCGCAGCCTCTTAGCGCCGCGCGGCTCAAGGGTCTAGCGTTGGTGCATGGACTGGTTGGCAGGCTGGTTTGGCTCCGCGGACTTCGGGGTGGCGCGGTTTGTGCTCCAGCGCGGCATCGCGGCCATCTTCGTCCTGGCCTTTGTCTCCGGCGCCCTCCAGTTCCCGGCACTGCTGGGCGAGCACGGGCTGCTTCCCGTCCCACGCTACCTGGCCCGCGTGGCGCGCCCGCCCGGCCCCACCCTGTTCCGATGGCGGTACTCGGACCGGTTGCTGCGTGCCGTCGCCTGGACCGGGGCCGCGCTGGGGCTCACGGTGGTGGCGGGGCTGCCGCAGCGCGGGCCTGCCTGGGTGCCAATGCTGGTGTTCGCGTCGATGTGGCTGCTGTACATGTCCATCGTCAACGTGGGCCAGGTCTTCTACGGCTTCGGCTGGGAAATCCTGCTGCTGGAGGCCGGCTTTCTGGCCGCCTTCCTCGGCTCGGACCAAACCACGACGCCGGCCATCACCTTGTTTGCCTTTCGCTGGCTCGTGTTCCGGCTGGAGTTTGGCGCCGGGCTGATCAAGATGCGCGGGGACCCCGTCTGGCGCGACCTGACAGCCTTGTACTACCACCATGAAACCCAGCCCATGCCGAACCCGCTGAGCTGGTGGTTCCACCACCTGCCCAAGCCGCTGCACAAGGTCGAGGTGCTGGGCAACCACGTCGCCCAGCTGGTGGTTCCGTTCTTCCTGTTTGCCCCGCAGCCCGTGGCCACCGTGGCCGCCGCCGTCATCATCGCCACCCAGTGCTGGCTGGTGCTCTCCGGCAACTTCGCGTGGCTGAACGCCGTCACCATCGTGGCCGCGTTCTCCGCCGTGGCAATCCCGGCCGCTCCTGGCGCCACGCCGGCCGCGGTCCCGGGCGCAGCGCCAGGCGGGCCGGGAACGCCAGGCTGGTTCGCCGTCGTCGTACTGGCCATGGGGGCACTGATGGTGGTGCTCAGCTGGTGGCCGCTGCGAAACCTCTTCTCACGCAACCAGGTCATGAACGGCAGCTTCAACCGGTGGCGGCTTGCCAATGCCTACGGTGCGTTCGGCTCCATCACGCGCGAGCGGTACGAGGTGGTGGTGGAAGGGACCACCGGCGATCCCGGGTCCGGGCCGTGGCTGGAGTACGGCTTTCGGGGCAAGCCGGGGGAGCCGGGCCGGATGCCCCGGCAGTTTGCGCCCTACCACCTGCGGCTCGACTGGCTCATGTGGTTTCTGGCGCTGGGCTCGCCCGGGCTGAACTGGTTTGTGCCGTTCCTGAACAAGCTGCTCGACGCCGACCGCGCCTCCCTGCGGCTGTTGCGCCGCGACCCCTTCGGCGGGCAGCGCCCGGACTGGGTGCGCGCCCGCGTGTTCCGCTACCGCTACAGCACGTGGCGGGAGTGGCGCGCAACCGGCGACTGGTGGGTGCGCGAGCCGCTGGGCGACTTTGTCCCGCCCATCAGCCGCGGCGGCTGAGGCTTCTCAGGCGGCGGCGCACTCCTGGCACAGCCCGTAGATTTCCACGGTGTGCTGGACCTGCGTGAAGCCGTTTTCCTTGGCGACAGCCGCCGCCCAGCTTTCCACGGCCGGGGCCTCGACCTCCACGGTCTTCCCGCAGTTGCGGCACAGCAGGTGGTGGTGGTGGCTGGTGGCCGAGCAGCGACGGTACACGGCCTCGCCCTCGCCGTTGCGCAGGGTGTCCACCAGGCCGTCGTCGGCCATGGAGGCCAGGATCCGGTAGGTGGTGGCCAGCGAGACGCGGACGTCCCGCTCGTGCAGGAGGCGGTGCAGTTCCTGGGTGCTGACAAAGTCCGCCAGGCCGTCCAGGGCCGCGCTGATGGCCAGGCGCTGCTTGGTGACGCGCTGCTCCTTGACCGGCACTTCCGACATGTCGACAACCTGCTTTCACGTGGCTTTCATCCAATTAACCAGCCTATCTCACAGCGCAACGTCACACCGCGGCGTGCCGCCCGGGGTTCCCTTGGCGAGGTGCGCGGGCGGGCATAGGCTGGCACCATGTTGCTGACCAAATACACCCACGCCTGTGTCCGGATCGAAAACGAAGGCCGCGCCTTGGTCCTGGACCCGGGCACCTTCTCGGAAACGGACCTGGCGCTGGCCGGTGCGGACGCAGTCCTCATCACCCACGAGCACGCCGACCACATCGACCAGGATGCCGTCCTGGCCGCGCTCGCCGCCAACCCGGGCCTGTCCGTGCACGCCCCCGCCGTGGTGGCGGACGCGCTGCGGGCGGCCGCCCCGCGGGCCGCCGGACAGGTCCATGCCGCCGCTGCCGGGGACGCCTTCACCGCGGCGGGCTTCGCCATCCGCTGCTTCGGTGGCCAGCACGCCCTGATTCACGCGGCAGTCCCCGTGGTGGCCAATGTGGGCTATCTGGTGGACGACGCCGTCTACCACCCCGGCGACTCCCTGATCGTCCCGCCCGGGGTCCAGGTGGACACGCTGCTGGTTCCGGTGCATGCACCGTGGTCCAAGGTGGCGGAGGTGGTGGACTTTGTGGTGTCCGTGCGGGCGCCGAGGGCGTTCCAGATCCACGACGCCCTGCTCAACGAGGCGGGCCTGGGCTTCACGGAGGCCCACATTGCCCGGATTGGCGCCCAACACGGCACCGACTTCCGGCACCTTGCGCCAGGCGAGTCCGTCGAGGTTTAGCCGGCCCACACCCCGGTGTCGAAAAACGCGCGGAGGGACGCCAGGTGCGGTGCCGGGTCCAGCCCCCTGCCGGCCAGCCACGCGGGGTTGTTGTAGCTGCCCGCGTACCGTTCCCCGCCGTCGCACATGAGCGTGACGATGCTGCCCCGCTCCCCGGCCGCCGCCATCGTGGACACCAGCTGCCACACGCCCCACAGGTTCGTGCCGGTGGAGGGGCCGGCATGGAGCCCCGTCAGTTCGGTGAAGTGAAGCATGGCGGCCACCGACGCGGCGTCGGGCACCTGGACCATGGCGTCGATGACCCCGGGCACGAAGCTCGGTTCCACGCGCGGGCGCCCGATCCCCTCGATGCGCGAGGACTTCCCCGTCACCACGCCGGCGTCGCCGGACTGCCAGGACGGGTAAAACGCCGACCCCTCCGGGTCCACCACGGCCAGCTGCGTCGCATGCCCGTGGTAGCGGATGTACCGGCCGATCGTGGCGGACGTGCCCCCCGTGCCGGCGCCCACCACCACCCAGGACGGTTCGGGGTGGCGTTCGTGCGCGAGCTGGCTGAAGATGGACTCGGCAATGTTGTTGTTGCCGCGCCAGTCCGTGGCCCGCTCGGCATAGGTGAACTGGTCCATGTAGTGGCCGTTGCAGTCGGCCGCGACGGCGGCCGCGGCCGAATAGACTTCACCGGCGTGGTCCACGAAGTGGCAGCGCCCGCCAAAGCTTTCAATGAGGGCGATCTTTTCGGCACTGGTGCCGCGGGTCATGACGGCCACGAAGTCCAGGCCCAGCAGCTGCGCAAAGTACGCCTCGGACACGGCGGTGCTCCCGGAGCTGGCCTCCACCACCGTCGTGCCCTCGTGGATCCAGCCGTTGACGAGCGCAAACAGGAACAGCGAGCGGGCCAGGCGGTGCTTGAGGCTGCCGGTGCGGTGGCAGGATTCGTCCTTCACGTACAGGTCCACGCCCCAGCGCCCGGGAAGCTCCACCTTGTACAGGTGGGTGTCCGCGCTGCGGTTGTTCTCCGCCTGGACCTTTTGCATCGCCTGGTGCGTCCAGGACCACTGTGCCGCCTGCCGTGTTGTCATGAAGCCAGCTTAACGTTCCCGCCGGGGGTGGTTTGCCCCGGGCCCGGGGATAGATTTGAGGAAGGCCGCAAGGAAGAAGGAGCCGTCGATGACCGTGTTGCTGAGCGTTGCCGAACTGCAGGACCGCCTGGCCGCCGGCGGGCGGACCGTGCTGCTGGACGTGCGCTGGGCCCTGGGCGACCCGCACGGCCGTGCGCACTACGTGGAGGGGCACATCCCCGGCGCCGTCTTCGTGGACATGGAGACCGAGCTGGCCGGGCACGGGGTGCCGCGCGACGGCCGCCACCCCCTGCCCGCCGAGGCCGACTTCCGGGACGCGGTGCGCCGGTGGGGCATCCGCGCCGGGGACACCGTGGTGGCCTACGACGACGCCGGAGCCGCCGCCGCCGCCCGCGCCTGGTGGCTCCTGGGGTACGCGGGCGTCGGCAATGTCCGCCTGCTCGACGGCGGACTGGCGGCCTGGCGCGCCGCCCGCCTCCCGCTCGCCCAAGGCGAGGAACACGCGGTGCCGGGCGACGCCGTCGTACATTACGGGGCGAGGGCCGCCGTGGACACGGACGGCGCGGCGAACTGGCCGGGCATCCTGCTGGACGCCCGGGCGGGGGAGCGGTACCGGGGGGAGGCCGAGCCGATCGACCCGCGGGCAGGGCACATTCCGGGCGCCGTCAGCGCACCGACCACGGGCAACCTGGCGCCCGACGGCACGTTCCTTCCGCCGGAGGAGCTGCGGGAGCGCTTTGCGGCGCTGGGCGTCGGGGACGGCTCCGAGGTGGCCGTGTACTGCGGTTCCGGCGTCACGGCGGCCCACGAAATTGCGGCGCTGGAGATTGCCGGGTTCACGGCGGCACTGTATCCGGGGTCGTGGTCGGCCTGGTCCAACCGCCCCGAGCGCCCCGTGGAGACCGGCGTGGGGGGCGATAGGGTTGAACCATGACGCAAGCAAAAGCCTATGCCGCAGCCTCCGCCACCTCCGGCCTGGCCCCGGGCGCCATCGACCGCCGCGAACCCGGGCCGCACGACGTCGAGATCGCCATCCAGTTCTGCGGGCTGTGCCACTCGGACGTCCACACCGTCCGCTCCGAATGGGCCGCCCCGACGTACCCGCTGGTGCCGGGCCACGAAATTGTGGGCACCGTCACCCGGGTGGGCCCCGACGTGGTCGCCTTTGCCGAGGGGGACACCGTGGGCGTGGGCTGCATGGTCGACTCCTGCCGGGAGTGCGACTCCTGCCTCGAGGGGTTTGAACAGTACTGCGAAAACGGGAACACCGGCACCTACGGCGCGCCCGACCGGCGCAACGGGGGCGGCCTCACGCAGGGCGGCTACTCCTCCTCGATCGTGGTGGATGAGAACTATGTGCTGAACGTGCCCGCCGGACTGGACCCGGCCGGCGTCGCCCCCCTGCTGTGCGCGGGCATCACCACCTACTCGCCGCTGCGCTACCTGGACGTGCAGGAGGGCGATTCCGTGGGCGTGGTGGGGCTCGGCGGGCTGGGCCACATGGCCGTCAAGATCGCCAAGGCGCTCGGCGCCACCGTCACCGCCTTCACCACCTCCCCGGCCAAGGCGTCCGCCGCGTTCGAGCTGGGTGCCGATGCCGTGGTGGTCTCCACCGACCCGGCGCAGATGGCAGGGGCCAACGGCACCTTGAACGTCGTCATCGACACCGTGGCCGCCGTCCACGACCTCAACCCGTACCTGCGCACGCTGGCCCGGGACGGCGCCCTCATCCAGCTGGGCCTGCCGCCGGCGGAAATGCCGCCCGTGCAGCCCGGACTGCTGATCCGCAGGCGCCTGGCCTACGGCGGATCCCTGATTGGCGGCATTGCCGAGACCCAGGAAATGCTGGACTTCTGCGCCGAACACGGCATTGTCTCCGACATCGAATTGGTCACCGCCGCCGAGCTGGACCAGGCGTACGACCGCATGGTGGCCGGCGACGTCAAGTACCGCTTCGTCCTGGACAACTCGACCCTTTAGGAGCATTTCTTGAGCACGCTGTTTACCAAAATCATCAATGGCGAGATTCCCGGCCGATTTGTCTGGAAGGACGAGTCCTGCGTGTCCTTCATGACCATAGGGCCGCTGACCGAAGGGCACGTGCTGGTGGTTCCGCGCCTCGAGGTCGACAAGTGGACCGACGCGTCGCCGGCGCTGGTTGGCAAGCTGTTGGCCGTTTCCCAGACCATCGGGCAGGCGCAGGTTTCGGCCTTCGGTGCGCCCCGGGCCGGGGTCATCATCGCCGGCTTTGAGGTGGAGCACCTGCACGTGCACGTGTTCCCGGCCTACGGGCTGGAGAACTTCGACTTCAAGGCCGTGGACAACCACCCGGACCCCGCCGTGTTGGACGCCAGCGCCGAGAAGATCCGCGGGGCCCTGCGCGCCGCCGGGCACGGTGAGTTCGTCCCGGAGTCGTGACGCTCCCGCAGCTGCGGGGGTTTGTGGAGCGGCGAAAATTGGGTGAGGCGCATGGCCTTGGGAATCCGTGACCAACTGGTCAACGCGCTGGCCGCCGAAACGCCTGCCGGTGCCTCGGGCTACATGCTGGTGGCAGTTGACGGTGTGGACGGCAGCGGGAAAACGACCTTCGCCACGGCATATGCGGCCGCACTGAAAAAGCTCGGACGCAGCGTGGTCCTCATCCACGCCGATGATTTTCTGAACCTTCGGGCCGTGCGACACCGCCGCGGGCGTCACTCGCCGGAAGGGTTTTGGCTGGACAGCTACGACTACCCGTCCCTGGCACGGCACGTCCTCGCTCCGTTCGGCCTGCAGGGCGACGGCGTCTACCGCGCTGCCGCGACCGACCACGGCCGGGACGTCCGGCTGGACGCGCCGCTGGTGCATGCGGCCCCCGGCACGGTGTGCATCGTGGAGGGCATGTTCCTGCACCGCCGCGAACTGGCCCGGCGGTGGGATTACTCAGTATTCCTTGACGTGCCGTTCACCGAGACGGCCCGCCGTATGGCCCTGCGCGACGGCACACCGGAAAACCCGGACGATCCGGGCATGCGCCGGTATATCGGGGGCCAGCGGCTGTACTTCGCTGACGCCAGCCCTTGGATGCACGCCACGAGGGTGGTGGACAACGCGGACCCGCAGGCGCCCCGCATCGTTCAGGCGCACGCCAGCCCGGGCCCGGGCGGCCGGGTGTAGGCGCAATAAAGTTTTTGCAAATTTATCTTTGCAAAGGATTCTTTGCGGTCTATTCTTGGGGGCATGGACAAGTCAGAGAAGATTGTTGACGACCTTGACACGCTCAAGGCAATCGCGAGTCCGCTGCGCATGAAGATTCTGGGCCTTCTGCGCGAGTCCGGTCCGGCCACGGCATCCGAGCTCGGCCGGCGGCTGGGGGAATCCAGCGGCTCGACGTCGTACCACCTTCGCCAGCTGGAACGCTACGGCTTCGTCGGCGATGACGACGAACAGCACTCGCGGCGGGAAAGGCGGTGGAAGGCGTTGCACGCGCAGACGAACTTCCATGCGGGGAAGTTCAGCGGCGACGAGGGTGGCCGGACACTGATGGAGTCCGCTGTCCGCTCCAACGTGCAATATCTGCTGGGCAACGTGGAGGAGTACCTGCGCGGAGATTTTGCGCCGGAATGGCAGGGAATCTTGGGCGTGAATGACTACCTGCTCAGGATCACCGCCGAGGATGCGGCGGAACTGCTGGCCCGCATGGAGGAGCTCGTGGAGAGCTACCGGGCCCGCGGGTCCAGTGACCCGCGGGCCAAGCCAGTCGCCTGGCACCTGCTGGCCCTGCCGAAGAAGCCGTCATGACCCTCCGGCGTAAATTCTGGGTCCTGACGGGACTGCGCTGGCTGCCCACCGGAATGCTCATTCCCATCTATGCCCTGCTGCCACTCGAACGCGGCCTGAGCATTGCCGAACTCGGCGCCGTGGTGGCCGTGCAGGGGATCGTGGTGCTGTTCCTGGAACTCCCCACCGGCGGCTTCGCCGATTCGCTGGGGCGTAAGCCGCTGCTGGTTGCCTCGTCCGTGTTTGCGCTGGCCTCGTACGGGGTCTTCGCCTTCGCGCACAGCCTGGACTGGTTCATGGCGGCGTCCGCGCTGGCCGGCGTGTTCCGTGCCCTGGACAGCGGGCCCCTTAACGCCTGGTACGTCGATGAAACCATCGCGGCTGGCGCGGGGGAGACGGTGGCCACCGGCATTTCCGGTGCAGGGACGGTGACCGGGCTGGCCATCGCCAGCGGCGCCGTCCTCGGGGGCGGGCTGGTTGCCTGGCATCCTGTGGCCGCCTTCGACGCCTTGGGCACGCCGTACCTGGTGGCGGCGGCACTGACGCTGTTCCAGATCACGCTGACCGCTCTGCTGATGCACGAGGACCGCAGCGCCCGGGCGGGGAAGCTGTTCGCTTCAATCCTCCAAACGCCCCGGGGAATTCTGGACGGGGCCCGCATTGTCGCCGGAAACCGTGCGCTGCGGGCCCTGCTGGCGGTGGGTCTGTTCTTCGGATTCGGCATGGTTGGCTTTGAACAGTTCATGCCCATCCGGCTGTCGGAAATCCTCGGCAGCGCCGATTCGGCCGGGACAATGATGGGCCCGGTGTCCGCCGCCGCGTGGGGCATTTCCGCGGCGGGGGCCGCGGCCGTCCCCCTGCTGCTGCGCCGCTGGTCCATGCCTGCCGTGTCCATGGTCCTCGTGGCCTGCCAGGGGGCCATGGTCGTGGTCATGGGACTGGTGGCCGGCCCGCTGGGCCTGATGGTGGCGTTCTTCGCCACGTACGCCGTGCACAGCGCCCTTGGGGCGGTCTACGAGACCATGCTCCATGGCGAGGTCGACGCCGGACACCGGGCCACGGTCCTCTCCCTCGCCTCCATGGTGCTCCAGCCTGCCGGATCGCTCGGCGCCGTCGTCCTGGGCCTGCTGGCGACCGGCGCCTCCACCGGGCTTGCCCTGGTCGTGGCAGGGATCGTCCTGGCACTCGCGGCCCCGCTGTTCCTGGTCAGGGGCAGGCCCTCCGCTGGCACGGGGCCGGCGGCGGAGCTGGCGGGCCGTCTTCTGGAAACTGCGGGAGCGTCCGGCGGCAGTGCCCCGGAGCTGCGGGAGCGTCCGAAAAGGGCGTCCGGGTCCCGCTGATCAGCCGGCCAGGGCCTTGGACAGCGCCACGCGGACCCGCTTCTCAGACACCGAATAGGCGGTCCCCAGCTCCACCGCGAACAGGCTGACACGCAGCTCCTCAAGCATCCAGCGCACGTGCTCCAGCCCCGCGGTGGAGCGCTGGCCGGGCAGCAGGGCCGCCATGGCGTCGTCGTACTCGTCCTCCAGCCGCTGCACCGCGGCCATCGACTGCCCGTCCCGGGCCACGTTGGACGGCAGCTTCTCCAGCCTCCGCTCGATCGCGGCCAGGTAGCGCGGCAGCTGGCTCAGCTGGGCGAAGCCGGTCTTCGCCACAAATCCCGGAAAGACCAGCAGTTCCAGCTGCTGTTTGATGTCATTGAGCGCGCTGATGAGCGGCAGGCTGTTGCTGGCCCGCAGCGCCTTGTCGATGCGCAGCTTCGAGGCCAGGACGCGTTCAACGACGGCGGTCACCGAGAACACCGTGTCAATGAGCTCCGCCCGGACCACCTCGTACAGCGCGTTGAAGTCCGCCTCGTTCCACGGCAGTTCCGCCGGCGTCAGCTTGTCGATCGTGGCGAGCGTGCAGTCCGCGATCAGGTCCGTGACGGAGCCGTGCGGGTTTTGGCTGAACGTGAGCTTTTCGGTGTTGCTCAGGTGGTCCAGGACATATCTGTCGGGGGAGGGGACCTTCAATGCGAGCAGGCGGATCACGCCGCCGCGCATGGCGGACTCCTGCACGTCCTGGCGCTGGAACACGCGCAGCCCCGCCGCGGCGCCTTCGTCCACCAGTGCCGGATAGCCCGTCACGGTGTGCCCCGACACGAGCCGTTTCACCTCGCGCGGCAGCGCTCCGACGCTCCAGTTGGTGAGCCCCGAGCGTTCCTGAATGCTTTCGGTGGTTGAGCCTGGGCCCACGGCCGCGAGGGACCCGCCGCGAGCTTGCGAGTGGGGGGAGCGGCTGGGGAGCGAAACCCCCGATCTTGACGGGCTCGATCCACGGGGCGAAACCGTCTTCGGCGTGGCCCCCAGCTGTTCGGCGATGGCGCGGCGCGTGGCGCCGGCGAGCGTCGACTGCAGCTCGGCGAGGTTCTGGCCCTCCTCCAGAATGCGGCCGTCCCTGTCCACGACGGAGAACGCCATGCGCAGGTGCGACGGCACGGCGTCCCAGTTCCAGGAGCCCGGCGGGATGATGTGCCCCTTGATCCGCCGCAGGGCCAGCTCCAGGGACGGTTCCAGGGCGTCCACCGCCGGGTCAAAGTCCTCGGCCAGCGCAGCGGCCGCCTGCCGTCCCACATCGGGTGCCGGGATGAAGTTCTTCCGCACGGCCTTGGGCAGCGACTTGATGAGTGCCGTCACCAGCTCCGCCCGCAGCCCCGGTATCTGCCAGCGGAACGGCGCCTCGTGCAGCTGGTTCAGGAAAAGCAGCGGCACCTGCACGGTCACGCCGTCGGACGGGTTGGGGGTGGCCCCGGGCGCCGTGGGATGGAACTCGTAGGAGAGGGGCAGCTCAAACTCGCCCTCGGTCCAGGTCTTGGGGAACGCCGCCTCGTCGAGCCCGGCTTCCTCGGCCATGACCACGTGGGTGTCGAAGTCGAGCAACGCGGGGTTTTCGTGACGCGCGGCCTTCCACCACTTGTCGAAGTGGCGCTCGGAGACCACCTCGGCGCCCACGCGCTCGTCATAAAACTCAAACAGGGTTTCATCGTCCACGCGCAGGTCGCGGCGGCGCATGCGCGTCTCGAGCTCCTCCACTTCGGCCAGCACGGCCTGGTTGCGGTGGAAGAACTTGTGGCTGGTGTGCCAGTCGCCCTCCACGAGGGCATGGCGGATGAACAGCTCACGGCTGAGCTCGGGGTCGATCCGGCCGTAGTGGATGCGCCGGTCCGGCACGATCGGCACCCCGTACAGGGTGACCTTCTCGTGTGCCATGACGGAGCCCATCTTCTTGGACCAGTGCGGCTCGCTGTAGCTGCGCTTGACCAGGTCCGGGGCCACCTGCTCGGCCCACAGGGGATCGAACTTCGCGGCCACGCGGGCCCACAGCCGGGATGTTTCCACCAGTTCGGCGGCCATGACCCAGTCGGGGGACTTCTTGAACAGGGCCGAGCCCGGGAACACCATGAACCTGGTGCCCCGCGCGCCGGCATACTCGCGCTTGCGTTGGTCGTAGAGCCCAATGTGGCTCAGCAGCCCGGTCAGCAGGGACATGTGGATGGCGTCGTGGTTCGCCACCGGGTCAAGGTCGTTGCCGGAGACCTTGATGCCCAGGGGCTTGCCCATCTGCTTGAGCTGGGCGAACAGGTCCTGCCACTCGCGCACCCGCAGGTAGTTGATGAATTCGGCCTTGCACAGGCGCCGGAACGCGCTGGAGGACAGCTCGGACTGCTTGTCCTTGATGTACCGCCAGAGGTTCAGGAAGCCGGTGAAGTCTGAATTTTCGTCCTGGAAGCGCTTGTGCTTTTCCGTGGCGAGCTGCTGCTTGTTGGTGCCGTCCCCCTGGGGGCGCTCGCGCGGGTCCTGGATGGTCAGGGCGGCCGCGAGCACCATGACTTCCGCGGCCACACCGCGCTTCGCGGCCTCCACAATCATCCGTCCCAGCCGCGGATCCACCGGGAGCTGGGAGAGTTGGCGTCCGACGCCGGTGATCGCGCCTTGGGCGTCCACCGCGCCCAACTCGCGCAGCAGGGTGACGCCGTCGGTGATCGCCCGGGAGTCAGGCGGCTGCACGAACGGGAACTGCTCCACGTCCTTGGGCCCCTTCGCCACGCCCATGGCAGCCATTTGCAGGATGACGGCCGCCAGGTTGGTGCGCAGTATTTCCGGGTCGGTGAACTCGCTGCGGGCTTTGAAGTCCTCCTCGGAGTACAGGCGGATGCAGATGCCGTCGGACACGCGGCCGCAGCGGCCCGAGCGCTGGTTCGCGGAGGCCTGCGACACCCGCTCGATGGGCAGGCGCTGGACCTTGGTCCGGTGCGAGTACCGCGAAATGCGGGCTGTGCCGGGGTCGATGACGTACTTGATGCCGGGCACGGTCAGCGAGGTTTCCGCGACGTTGGTGGCCAGCACGATCCGCCTGCGGCTGCCGGGGGTGAATACGGCGTGCTGCTCGGCCAGCGACAGCCGGGCGAAGAGCGGCAGGATCTGGACGTCGCGGAGCCGCGGATTGGTCTTGGCCCGGCCGCGCAGGGCTTCTGCCGCGTCGCGGATTTCGCGCTCGCCGGAGAAGAAGATCAGGATGTCCCCGGGCGCTTCGCGGGAGAGTTCGTCCACGGCGTCGCACACGGCGTCGAGCGGGTCCCGGTCCTCCTCGTCGTTGCCGCCGTCGCGGTGCCGGTCCGCCGCCCGGCTGTCGGGAGGGGAGGCGGGGTCGTCGTCGTCGTTCTCCCCGGAGGCGGGGCCGGACAGCGGGCGGTAGCGGATCTCCACGGGGAAGGTGCGCCCGGAGACCTCGATGATGGGGGCCGGGCCCTCGGGGGAGGCGAAGTGCTCGGCGAAGCGCTCGGGGTCGATCGTGGCCGAGGTGATGATGACCTTCAGGTCCTTGCGCTGGGGCAGGATCTGGCGCAGGTAGCCGAGGATGAAGTCGATGTTCAGGGAGCGCTCGTGGGCCTCGTCGATGATGATGACGGAATATTTGCGCAGGAGGCGGTCGCGCTGGATTTCGGCGAGCAGGATGCCGTCCGTCATGAGCTTGATCTTGGTCTGCGGGCCCACGTGGCCGGTAAAGCGGACCTGGAAGCCCACTTCCTCGCCGATCTTGACGTCGAGTTCGCTGGCGATGCGCTCAGCCACCGTGCGGGCGGCGAGGCGGCGCGGCTGGGTGTGGCCGATCAGGCCCTTCTCCGCCAATCCCAGCTCCACGCACATTTTGGGGATCTGGGTGGTCTTTCCGGAGCCCGTCTCGCCGGCGATGATGGTGACCTGGTTGGCGGCGATGGCGGCCATGAGGTCCTCGCGGCGCTCCGAGACGGGAAGCGCGGCGGGGTAGGTGATAGTCAAAGTCATGGTGCCATCCAGTTTATGCCGTTACGGCTGCGGGGG
>Ga0134128_10005962_pt1 | contig 14758 bp, 12 predicted proteins | sample KB31754_FD_96462 | JGI IMG/M metagenome (GOLD analysis project Ga0134128, IMG submission 96462) | Terrestrial soil microbial communities with excess Nitrogen fertilizer from Kellogg Biological Station, Michigan, USA - KB3-175-4 | ecosystem: Environmental > Terrestrial > Soil > Unclassified ... | reverse complement strand
AAATCACGATACCTGGCGGCAGATCGCCAAGAACGGGATGCGCGATGTGCGGTATCAATTCGATGCCGGCCGGATGGCGCACGAATACTACGCGCAGCTGTATAAATAATGGTTATGTAATTTGTCGGACGGAGGCATCTTGTAGGCATTGATCATTTAAAAATGCCGCATATGTCACATGTATCCGCTGTGGGCCTATCGCTGGGACTTGCCCTGTCCCTGCATTCCATAAAAGCAAAGCCGGGCTCGCCCTTCCCCGGAGACAAAGGGCGTCCCGTCACCGTTTCCGCCACGCTGCGATCGGTAACCGTATACCGCTCCGGCGCGGAGATGGTACATACCGCCACGGCTCATCTCGATCAGGGCAATAACGAGGTGATCATCGACCAGATAAGCAATTACATCGATCCCAACAGCATCCGGATCAGCTGTTCCGGTAACGTCACCATTATGTCCGCGGCCTTTTCCTCGGATTATTTGAAACAGGAGACACCCACCCCTGTTGTAAAAAAACTACAGGACTCCATAAGTGTGATAAAAGCGGCGCTTGGCCGGCTGGAAGCGCTCACCAGCGCGGACAACGAGCAGCTGGATCTGCTGAACGCCAATAAGAGCATTGGCGGTGTAAATGCGGGCGTGACCGTCGCCGATCTCACCAGGATGCTGGACTATTACCGGCAAAAAGTGCTGGATCTCCGCACGGAGCTGAACAGCTATCAGGACCGCAGCACGCAATTGAAAGAGCAGCAGGCCCGGCTGGAAAACCAGATACAGGAAGAGCAGCAAAAGAACGCGAAGATTGCCGGCCATCTTACGCTGCAACTGCTAAGCCCGCTGGCAGGACCTTGCGATCTGACCATCTCGTATGTGACTACTGCCGCGCATTGGGACCCCTTGTACGATCTGCGTGCGGGCAGCAGTAAGGAACCGCTGGAGATCGTGTACAAGGCTCAGCTGGTCCAGACCTCGGGGATCGACTGGAAACAGGTGAAGCTGCATCTTTCAACCTCCACTCCTGCGCGGAATAACATTGCCCCGACGCTCAGAACCCGGTTCTTGCGGTTCGAAAACCCGGTGGCGGATGCGTTGGAGTCGCGCGAGCCAATGGCCGATAAGAAATTCCTGCTGGCGGGCACGGTCGCCGGGGTGGATTTGAAGCCCAGCCCCGCGATGAACGATGTTGTTGTCGTCGGCTATGGGACCTCGGGCGGCAGCGGCGCCCCCGAATACACGGAACCGTTATATGTCGTGAACGGACGGCAGATAAGCGCCGAAGAATATAAAAAGATCGACCCGCGAGCCATTAAGCATGTCGATCATCTCAAAGGCGGCGAGGCTGCTTCGATGTATGGTTCCCGCGGAGCCGGGGGCGTATATGTCGCCATGCTGAAGGACGAGCTGGGAGATTATGTCACGGTGAGCGACAAGACGGTGGACGTGGTCTTCGATATCGATGTACCGTACGACGTGCCGACGAACGGTAAACAGCAGGGTGTGGTACTCAAGGAATACAAATTGCCCTGTACCTATACCTATTTTGCTGCACCGGGGCTGGACAAGGGCGTTTATTTGCTCGGACAGGTACTGGATTGGGAGAAACTGAATTTGTTGCCCGGTGAGGCCGACCTGATCGTGGAAGGAACATTGATCGGACGTTCGAGGCTCGATCCCGGTTCAACCCAGGATACGCTGAACCTTACGCTGGGACAGGACAAGCGGATCGTCGTGCGCCGGGACAAGGTCGCAGAATTCAGCAGCGTAAAATTTCTTGGTTCCAGCAAAAAAGAGATCTTCACCTATGAGATCACCGTCCGCAATAACAAGCAGGAGAAAGTGCAGCTGTTACTAAAGGATCAGTATCCCATCTCATCCAATAAGGACATCGAAGAAGAGCTGCTGGAAAGCAGCGGGGCGGCCGTCGACAAAGAGACGGGTATCCTTACCTGGAAATTGGACCTGGCGGCGGGGGAGACCCGTAAATTCAGGCTGAGCTATAGCATCCGGTATCCGAAAGACAAATCTTTGTATATTCATCCCTGAATCATGATGAGGTTCCTATTCTTACTGATCTTTTGCGCCTATATAACGATCGTTTGCGGGCAGACGACGCCGGGCGTGTCCTATGCCCTGGCGCATTACCGGAGCACGATCCTTACGGATATCCATTATGAGCTGGCCTTCCATCTTCCCGCGGAGAAAGGAACGCCGGTTCAGGGGGAAGAACGGCTGGTTTTCCATCTCGCGACAAGCGCAGGCGAACCCCTGCTGCTGGATTTCAAGGCACCTGCCGAAGCGTTGCATTGGGTACGGGTCAACGGGCGTAGCATGCAGCCGGTGATCACGAAGGAACACCTCGCGTTGCCCGCGGACCTTTTGCATGCCGGCACGGACACGGTAGAACTGGGTTTCGTGGCAGGGAATTCCGCGCTTAACCGTAATAGTGATTTCCTGTATACCTTGCTGGTGCCGGACAGGGCACGGACGCTTTTCCCCTGCTGGGACCAGCCCGATCTGAAAGCCATCTTCACGCTGATGCTCACCGCGCCCGCCGGCTGGACGGTGATGGGCAATGCCCCGCTGGAGGACTCGACGGCGATGGGGGATAGCTGCCGGTACCGGTTTAAGTCTTCCGATAAGATCCCTACCTACTTGTTCTCGTTCGTCGCGGGGAAATGGTCGTCCACTACCCGAACGGTCGACGGCAGGCCCATGCGGCTCCTGTTTCGTGAGACGGACAGCACCAAGCTTCGATTGAGTCTCGATTCTATTTTCCGCATCGAGGGACAGGCACTGCATTTCATGCAGGAATATACCGGGATCGCCTATCCGTTCCAGAAGCTGGATATCGTGGCTATTCCCGATTTTCAATTCGGCGGGATGGAACATGTGGGGGCGATCCTGTTCAAGGCGAGCTCGCTGTTCCTGGATTCGGGCGCCACGCGGGAGCAGTTCATCGGCCGGAGTAACCTGCTTTCACACGAAACGGCGCATATGTGGTTCGGCGACTTAGTCACGATGACCTGGTTCAACGATGTCTGGATGAAAGAGGTGTTTGCCAATTTCATGGCCGACAAGATCAGCAACGTCACGCTGCCTGATGGGAATTACGATCTGAAATTCCTTGTCGATCATTATCCCGCGGCGTATAGTGTCGACCGGACGGCGGGGGCGAATCCCATTCGGCAGCAGCTAGATAACCTGCAGGACGCCGGATCGCTCTATGGTAATATCATCTACAACAAGGCGCCCATCGTGATGCGGCAGCTGGAGCTGCTGGTCGGCGCCGATGCTTTTCAACATGGGCTTCGGGATTATCTGGAGGCGCATGAATATGGTAATGCCGGCTGGCCTGATCTGCTGGCTGCGCTGCAAAAATATACGAAGGTCGATCTCGGGGCGTGGAATGCGGTGTGGGTCGATGGGAAGGGGAGGCCGGTGATCCATTGCGAGTATTGGCGGAAAGATCACACTACCGGAATAACGGTTTTTCGGGTCGGGCAACGGGGAGAGGATGGTTCGCGCAGACGCTGGCCGCAGATCTTTACCGTAGCCCTGATCTATCCCGACCATATCGACACGCTAACGGTCAACATGAAAGGCCAAACAGTGGATCTTCCTGCGGCAATCGGCAAACCATTGCCTGAATGCATGCTCCTGAATACTAACGGATATGGCTATGGAGTTTTTGATTTGGACAGCCGTACCATGTCCTGGTTGGCGGAGGATAGACTTGTCGGGCTGGGGCCAGTCGCCCGGGCGGCAACGTACATCGATCTTTACGAAAACATGCTGGATGGCAAGTCCTATACGCCGGAACAATTGCTGAAATTCGACCGGCGGGCGTTTACACGTGAACCGGAAGAACTGAACCTGAATATCCTGCTGGACCAGGTGGGGTCGATCTTCTGGCGTTTTCTCACGCCGGCGCAGCAGGGGACCGTTGGCCCTGAGCTGGAGGCGGACCTGTGGCAGACGATGCTTCGTGTGCCAGCGGGGAATGAAAAGAAATTACTGTTTCGTACTTACAGCAGTATCGTGCTTAGCAAAGAAGGGGAGGACCGGCTGTTTGACATTTGGAAGGATCAACACCCGCCGGAAGGCGTGAAATTGTCGGAAGACGATTATACGGGGTTGGCTGCGGCGCTGGCGTTAAGGGTCTATCCGGGGTATACGGATATCCTGCGGGAGCAGGGTGAACGCATCCAAAACAGCGACCGAAAGGCGCGGTGGCAATATCTGCAGGCCGCCCTGAGCGCCGATACGGCCGTAAGGGATCACTACTTTGCATCATTACAGGACCCGGCGGCCCGCAGAAAAGAAGCCTGGGTGTTCACGGCGCTATCGTATCTGTTTCATCCTTTACGCGCGGCCTATTCGGAGAAATACCTGCCGGCGACGCTGGACTGGCTCGAGGATATACAGCGTACAGGGGATGTATTCTTTCCGCAGAGCTGGCTGGGGGCTAGTTTTGGCTATTATCGGTCTGTTAGCGCTTCGGTGATCGTGTTCCTTTTTCTGCAACGGCATCCGAACTACAATCCCAGGTTGAAAGCGAAGATCTTACAGGCTACGGACAACTTGCGCCGGGCGCAGAAGATCGTGCGATAAGGCGGGCAATAAAAAACCCGGGGGCTACCCGGGCTTTCTGTGATAATTTATTGCGGCTTTTTCGTGGTGTCGGGGGCGGAGGCCGGCGTGTCGGCGGTCTTCGGCTTGACGATGTCGAGCAGCTCGACCTCGAAGATCAGCGTAGAACCCGGCGCGATCAACGGACCGGCCTGTTGATCACCATAGGCCAGGTTGGAGGGAATGAAGAGCCTCCACTTGCTGCCTACGGGCATCATCTGCAGGGCTTCGGTCCAGCCGGGGATGACGCCATTGACGGCGAGTTCGATGGGTTGACCTCTTTCTACGCTGCTGTCGAAGACCCGGCCGTCGATGAGCGTACCATGGTAATGGACGCGGACCATATCGGTGAGCTTGGGCTTTTCGCCGGTGCCTGCTTTCAGCACGAGGTATTGCAAACCGCTGGGAGTGGTGACGACACCCGGCTTGGTCTTATTGGCAACGAGAAATTCCTCGCCTTGTTTTTTCGCGACGGAAACCTTCGCTGCCTTTTCCTTTTGCATATAGCTGACGATACAAGCATTGGCCTGCTGTTCGTCCATGACAAGTTTGCTTCCCTTGTTGACGTCGTTGATGGCGCGAATGACCAACGCCGTATTGACGTTAGTGATGTTTTGCTGTTTGTAGAAATTCGCAAGGCTAAGACCTATCGCATAGCTTAGCGAATCCTGCGTAGTTTTGAGTATCACAGGTGTGGCTGCGGCGGATTTATGGGCGGCGGTAGTATGCGTCGCGGCGGTATGCGTTGTCTGAGCAAACGAGGGCAGCGCAATGCCCGCGAAAAGAGTAGTGGCAAGAAGGATCTTCATATATATTTAATTCATGAATAAGTCGCAAAAATAGGGTTTATTGCTTACTTTTAAACCTGTAAAATACAAATATCCAATGATCAAAAAACTCACCACTGTCGCGGCTCTCGCCCTATTTTTCGTGCTATCCACCCAAGCCCAGGGGCTGTTAGGCAAAGGCCTCAGCTCCGATGATATCGTCGCCGGTCTCAAGGACGCCCTGAACAAAGGCACACAAAAAAGTACCGAAAAGCTGAGTGCCGTAGACGGCTTTTTCAAGGACGCCGCAGTCAAGGTATTGTTTCCCCCCGAGGCTGCCAAGATGGAATCGACCTTGCGTAAAGCCGGTTTTGGTCCGCAGGTAGATAAGGCTATCCTGGACATCAACCGCGCAGCCGAAGATGCCGCCAAATCCGCCGCTCCTATCTTTATAAATGCCATCAAGAATATGACCGTCACCGATGGCCTCAACATCCTTCGTGGATCCGATACGTCGGCTACAGCTTATCTGCGCAGATCTACCACGGCCCAGCTCTACGCCGCGTTCCTTCCCGTGATCAAGAACTCGCTCGACAAGGTGGGTGCTTCTTCTTCCTGGAATACGGTAGTATCCCTCTATAACAAGATCCCATTCCAGAAAAAGATCAACCCCGATCTGCCGGCCTATACGACGAACAAAGCGCTTTATGGGGTCTTCTTTTATGTCGCCGTGGAGGAAAAGAATATCCGTGCGAATCCCGCGGGACAGGCTGATGCCTTGTTGAAAAAAGTATTCGGCGGACTATAAACCCCTATGTTTGCCCGCACACTTGCGCTCTACCAAAACGCCTATAGCGGTCTTTCCAGGAATACCTGGCTATTGTCCATCGTAATGCTGATCAACCGAAGCGGGACGATGGTGATCCCCTTCATGACGATCTATCTCACGCGGCCGGCGATGGGTTATAGCATTGGCCAGGCAGGAGCGGTGGTCGGAGTTTTTGGCCTGGGGGCCGTGTGCGGTGGCTGGCTGGGCGGCCGGCTCACGGACCGTATCGGGTTTCACCGGGTACAATACATGGCGCTCGCCGGAGGCGGCATCCTCTTCATGGTACTGGGGCAGGTCACGAGCTATCCGTTGATCTGCCTTTGCACCTTCGTACTCAGTGTCGTCAATGAAGCTTTTCGTCCGGCCAATTCGACGGCCATCGCGGTGTATAGCAAAGAAGATAACCGTACCCGTTCCTATTCATTGAACCGGCTGGCCACCAATCTCGGTTGGGCCGTAGGCGGCGCCATAGGCGGTGTCCTTGCTTCGATCAATTTTCATTTGTTGTTCTGGGTGGATGGCAGCACGAACCTCGCTGCGATGCTGCTGTTGCGTTTTTTCCTGGGACACTCGGCGGGACCGGGCCTAGCCAGGACAGAGAACGCAGCCGGTGAGCCGGTGGGCTCGCCTTATCGCGATAAGATCTATCTGGGTTTTCTCGCTTGTACGATCGTTTTCGCCGCCTGCTTTTTTCAGCTGTTCTCCGTTCTGCCGGTGTTCTATAAAACGGCGCTTCATATGCCCGAATACATGATCGGGTTGTTGATGACCCTGAATGGGCTTTTGATCACCATCGTCGAGATGGTCCTTGTCTTCCGGTTGGAAGGACGACGGGAAAACCTGGTCTATGTTTTCTGGGGGACTTGTCTGGTTGCTTCATCGTATTTATTGCTCAATATTCTTCCCTTGAGTGTCTATACGGCCTATTTTTGCATGTTGCTGACGACAGTGGGCGAGATGATGACCATGTCGTTCCTGGCGTCGTTTTGGATCGCCCGGACCCATCCTGCCAATCGCGGGCAGTATGCCGGGTTGTATACGATCGCCTGGTCGACTGCACAGGTGATCGGACCGGCGGGTGGCGCCGAGATCGCGCAACGTGCCGGTTTCCGCGTTTTGTGGTGGCTGGTGGGTGGCATTTGTCTCGCAGCGGGATTTGGATTCAGGCGGCTTGTCCGGCAGGACAGACATTAGCGATTTGCGGGAGATACGCTAATTTTCTGGTAGGCGGATCTCCCGCAAATAAACGATAGGCGATGAGTGAAGAAAAATTGCAGATGTTCCGGAACCGGCTAGCCAAGGTCTACCGGCATGTGGCCAAGACCGCGCGACGGCAAGGGGTGACCTGTTATCGGATCTATGACCACGACCTGCCGGAATTCCCTTTTTGTATCGAACGGTATGAGGACAAACTTTATCTGGCCGAATACCAGCGCCGTCATGGGATGACGGAGGAAGAGCATGACCAATGGCTGGAGGGCTGTATCCCTACGATAAGCGAACTGCTGGAGACACCGGACGACCGCATCTATTATCGCGAACGCCGCCGCAAGGCCGGCCGGCAGGGGCAGTATGAGAAGCTGTCCAGCGAAGAAGAGTTCTTTATCGCGCGGGAGGCGGGGCTTTCTTTTAAGATCAATCTTACGGATTATTTGGATACCGGGTTATTCCTGGATCACCGCATCACGCGGGGTATGGTTCGGGAAGAGGCGGCCGGCAAGAAAATGCTGAACCTGTTCTGCTATACCGGGTCCTTTTCTGTCTATGCGGCGGCGGGTGGCGCCATGCAGGTGGATTCGGTCGACTTGTCGAAAACCTATTTGAATTGGGCCGAAGCGAACCTGGCGCTGAACGTCGCGGCCGATCCCGCGAAACAGCGGTTCATCCATGCCGACGTCAAACAATGGCTGGACGAAGTCCCGCCCAATACCTATGACCTGGTGGTCATGGACCCGCCGACCTTTAGCAACAGTAAACGCATGAAGGATTTTCTGGACATCCAGCGGGATCATGCGGAGCTCATCAACAAGACCCTGCGGGCGATGCAGCCCGGCGGTATCCTGTATTTCAGCACGAACTATCGCAAGTTTCAGCTCGAAACGGAGAAGCTCACGGCCACATCGGTGAAAGATATCACCAATGCTACCACGCCCTTCGACTTTCAGGGGAAGCTTTTCCGCTATTGTTTCAAGCTTGTAAAATAGGCAGCGCGATCAATTCCCCATTTCGCTGAGCTCGAGCCAGCGCAATTCCTTGTCGTCGAGCAATTGGCTCAGCTCCCCGATGCGGATCGACAGCTGTTGCAGCTCATCGAAGGGGGCGGCGCCGCTGTTGAGCTTTTCGGTGATCCTTTGTTTTTCCGTAGTAAGAGCCGCGATCTCTTTTTCGAGGGTCTCGAATTCTCTTTTTTCTTTATAGGTCAGTTGCCGTTTCGCCGGGACTTGAGCCTGCTGCGCCGTGGAGGCGGGGGAGGCGGTTTTGGCGGCCATCTCCTCGTTGGGGAACGGGGCATCTTCTTCGTTGTTCTTTTGGAAATCCCGGTATTGGGAGTAGTTACCCGGGAAATCGCGGACGAGGCCCTGCCCTTCGAGTACCAGCAGATGATCGACCAGGCGGTCCATAAAATACCGGTCGTGCGAGACGATGAGCAGACAGCCCTGGTATTCGCTCAGGAAATTCTCCAGGATGGCCAGCGTAGGGAGGTCGAGATCGTTGGTGGGCTCGTCGAGGATGAGGAAATTGGGGTTCCGGAACAGGATGGACAGCAGGTGCAGCCGTCGTTTTTCTCCGCCGGAGAGCTTGGAGATATAGGTATACTGTTGTTCGGGTGGGAACAGGAAGAGATTGAGGAACTGGGCCGCGCTCAGCGAGCCGCCCGCTGCGAGGGGGAAATGTTCGGCGATGTTCTTGACGAATTCGATGACGCGCATGTCTTCTTTGATCACGAGCCCCGTCTGCGAATAGTTGCCGAAGATCACGGTCTCGCCGATGTTGATCTTGCCGCTGTCCGCGGGTTCGAGCCCCTGCAGGATATTGATGAAAGTGGATTTGCCGACGCCGTTGCGGCCGATGACGCCAACGCGTTCGCCGCGTTTAAAGGTATAATCGAAGCCTTTGAGGATCACCCTGTCGTCAAAACTTTTGTAGACCTTTTTGAGCTCTACGACCTTTCCGCCGAGGCGGTTCATCTTCATCTGCAATTCGATCTGCTGGTCTTCTATCTTTTGTTTGGCGCGCGTCTCCACGACATAGAAATTGTCCTGCCGGCTCTTGCTCTTTGTCGTCCGGGCCTTGGGCTGTTTGCGCATCCATTCCAGCTCTTTCCGGTAAGTGTTCCGGGCCTTTTCGATGGAGGCGGTTTCGTTCTCCAGCCGGGCGGCTTTTTTCTCGAGATAGTTCTCGTAGTCGCCTTTGTAGACGTATAGCGTACTGCCGTCCATCTCCCAGATCTCTTCGGTGACGTTGTCGAGAAAATAGCGATCGTGGGTCACGAGCAGGAGCGTGACTTTTTCATGGTTCAGGTAATGTTCCAGCCATTCGACCATTTCCACGTCGAGATGGTTGGTAGGTTCGTCCATGATCAGGAGAACATGTTTGTGTTCGAATCCGATGTCGATGAGGGTGCGGGCCAGCGCAACGCGTTTCCGCTGACCGCCGGAGAGGGTGCCGGCGGGTTGGTCGAGCTGATGGATATTCAGCTTTCCGAGGATCTGTTTGACCTTGGTGTCGAAATCCCAGGCGTTGAGTTCGTCTACCTTTACGATGGCTTCTGTCAGAACATCGACGTCGCCACTATCGCTGGCTGCCTCATAGGCCTTAATGGCATTGATCATGGGATGATCGTGATGGAAGATATTGTCCAGGATCGAACGGTGCTCCATGAATACCGGTTCCTGCTCGAACAAGGCCACGGTGACGTCTTTGTGGATCCATACGGTACCATTATCGGTAGTATCGCGGCCGGACAGGATACGGAGGAGGGTGGATTTGCCGCTCCCGTTGCGGGCGACGAGGGCGATCTTGTCGCCTTCTTCGATGTGGAATGTGATATTGTTGAAAAGCGGCTTGACGCCGTATGACTTGCTTAACCCTTCGACGCTGACATAGTGCATTCGGCAAATATACGAAGGAGGGGGTTAATCCCCCTCCTTTGCAGATATTATGCTTTTACGAATTCCAGGCCCACATGGACGCGTACCTCGTCGCTGACGATGAGGCTGCCGGTTTCGGTGACACCGTGCCAGGTAAGACCGAAGTCCTTCCGGTTGATCTTGCCGCTGGCGGTGATGCCGGCGCGGGTGTTGCCCCAGGGATCTTTGATGACTCCGCCGAACTCGGCATCCAACTTTACATTCTTTGTTATGCCATGGATGGTGAGGTCGCCATATACTTCATAGGACCCGTCGTTATCCACATTCTCGTATTTGGTAGCCGTAAATTTCAGCTGGGGGAATTTTGCGGCATCGAAGAATTCGGGAGACTTGAGGTGCCCGTCGCGTTGTTCAGCGCCCGTGGAGATCGAGTCGACATCGGCCGTAAAGGTCACTTTGGCGGTCATAAAATCTTCTCCTTCGGTTTCCAGCGAAGCGTCGAATTTGGTGAACTTTCCGCTGACGTTGGAGATCATCATGTGTTTCACCTTGAATTCCACTTCGGAGTGCGTGGGATCGAGAACCCATTTTGTCGTAGCCATGATATGCAATTTTGATGTTTGAACAATGAAATTAAGACAATTATTTTTCTTTCACAAAGGTAGGGTTGAATTCCCCCGCCCGCCATTAACCTAGATTAAGACTTTGTAAAACCGCGGGACGCGGTTCATCCAAAGGACAGACATTGGTGGTCTCAACGCAAAAAAAGGGCCGCCCCGCGGTTTTGCAGGGGCGGCCCGTGTGTGTTCAGCCCGGACATTAGCTTATATGCCTAATGTATAGGCCAGGCGCAGGCCCAGCATATTCAAGGTGCCGGGGCCGTTATTCCAGAAGCTTTGTGTCGATTCCCAGTAAAAGCCGGCGTCGAGATAATTTTTATGCGCCAGCTTTATCAGCACACCTACTTGCGGCGAATAGGTAAAACCCGCGCTTTTATCGGCCAGCGCATTGCTTTTGTTGGCAAGGATGGTGGCGCCGGCTTGTCCCTGTACATAAAGGAGGTTGTCGACGAAGAAATACTTGAGGCCTGCCTTTAACGGGATCGTTTGGAGATCCACACCTTTGGAACCGGAGAGTTCGCTGCCTTTCTTGCTAAAGATCCCGCGGTAGCCGGCATCGACGGTCACATACAGGTTCTGGATCACCGGAATATCCGCCTGGATGAAGCCACCGGCGGCCCAATTATAGCCTTGGGAAAGGTCGCTAATGGGCAGGCCGAAATCCGGGCCTACACTTAAACGGAACTCTTTGTTATAATTGGAGGAGCCGGCAGGTGTTGCGGGATTTGTTGTCTGGGCCTGGGTACTGAATGCTGTACTGACTAACAGGGCTGTTACTACGCCGATCTTACGTGTCGTTTTCATTTTTCTTTGTTTTATTGTTTACGAATAATTCTTATTTAATGGATTACCAGCCGAAATACAGGGAGATATTCCCTACGGTGTGGCAATAGAGTCCTTTTAACGTTGCTGCGGTAGCCGTCTGGGTAAAGGAGATGCCGGTACGGCCATGCGTGAGGACGGCGCCGAAGGCAAAGGAGCCTACCCAGGGTTGCAGCGGGTGATAGGGTTGGGGTGTGACCGGTTTACCATCGGGTTGCCTGGTAGGCTGCAGATTGGGGTTCGTGGTGAACGATCCACCCTGCAGCACCGCATTGGTTAAAAAATACTGCATCTCGGGCCGGACCAACAGATAAGCCTGCCATGGCTTTTTACCTTTGTGTGCCGGACACGTATACTGACTGAGGAACCCCTTGAAATAGGCCTGTTTTTTCCCGAAGAGGATCAGCGGATAGAGCGCCGCGCCGTTCTGCATGGTTCCTGCGTAGACCTGCGCGCCGCCGATCACGGTTACCACGGATCCCAGGGAGACCAGCTCTTTTTCGGCGGTAAGGTTCACGTTGGCCAGCAGGTCATTGCGGTATTGGTGGTCCCAGCCCGCGGGTTGATCATACCGGATGAGATGGTGAACCATGGACTGGGTTTGCCTGTTGGTTGCCGCGGGGCCGATCACTCCCAGCACCAATTCGGTTTGCAGGTCATAGCGTTTCTCGGGATTGTAGGAATAGCGGGAATGCATGACGATGAGCTCCCCCGACCAGGGATAATCATTGGGTTGATAATCGGGGTCGGTGATGTCGTCGGGTGTATACATGATCTGCATGACACCCCAGCCGTAGATATCTACAGCGCTGTCGCCTGCTGCAGGCATCCAGCGGTCAATTCCATGCGACCGTCTACGGTGTTGGTAAAAATAATCGATGCGCGTACCATTGGTATAGGCATCGTCCGTTCCCTCGCCCCAAATGTTGATGAAGTCATTGTCCTCGTAGATGCGCAGCAGGTGCGTGAGCGTGTCATCGTGCGCATTGGAAGGGGATTGAGCAAATCCGGTCAAAAAGTTCCCACAGAACCATGCACAAAGCATGGCCATGGGTAAAAGTGGTCTCATAGCCTGTCTGTTTAGCTTATGTTCGTCTGATTCTAAATTCGTCTGTTACATAAACTAACAAAGCAGGGCTTCGGCGGTTCGCTGGCGGAAAGGAATTTTTCTACCAGGCGTAGAAGAATGAAACGTTACCGTAATTATGACAATAGAGTCCGCGGAGGGTGGCGGCAGAGATGATCTGCGAACCGGAAAATCCCCAATGGCCATAGCTGATGTTCATGCCATACGTAAAGGTGGGCACCCAGTGTTGCAAGGGATGATACGCGGGGTTGTGGATGAAGGGGCCGCCTTGCAGCAGCGCATTGGAAAGAAACCACTGTAGTTCCGGCTTTACAAAGAAATAAAGCTGCCAGTTTCGCTGACCGGGAGCCTTACCTCCGGGGCTGGTATACTGATCGAAGAACCCGTGAAAATGAGGGTTCATCCGGCCGAAGAGGATCAGGGGATAGAGCGCGGCGCCGTTCTGCATGGTGCCGGCGTATACCTGGGCGCCGCCAAGGATGTTTACAAAGGAGCCGGGCGCGGCGAGCTGTTTCTCGGCCGTCACATTTACATTGACCAGGAGATCGTTCGCAAATTGATGGCTCCAGCCATCGGGATGATAGTACTGGATGATGTTGTGAACCAGCGATTGTGTCTGGCGACCGAGCGCTGCAGGACCGATGATACCCAGCATCAGCTCGGTTTGCAGGTCCAGCTTCCTTTCGGGATCGTACGAATAACGGGTATGGGTACCTACGAGCGCACCGGACCAGGGATAGTCGTTGGGTTGGAAGTCGGGATCGATGATATTATAAGGCGTATACATGATCTGCATCGCCCCCCAGCCATAGATATCGATGGTGCTGTCGCCGGCCGCGGGCATCCACCTGTCCAGAAAAAAGCGGGATGGGTGGTCGGATTTGTAAAAATAGTCGATGCGGGTGCCGTTGGTATAGGCGTCATCGGTTCCGTGGAACCAGATATTGATAAAATCGTCGTCCTCGTAGAACCGGATCAGGTGCGACACCGAGTCATGCGGCGGTTCGCCCGGCTGAGCTAACACCGGAAGGGCACGGCTAAGGAGACCGAGGCTCAGGAGCAGGGCGATTACAAGCCGGTTCATAGGATCGTCAGGTTCTTTCCCCTGTAGGGTTGAAGCTCCGGACTGTCGGGCGGAAGTTCCGTGATCAGGAAGTCGATCTCGCTGATATCGGCGATCTTCATCTGCATGGAGGAGTTGAGCTTTTCAGAAATAGCAATGATGGCTATTTTGTCCGCGGCTTTGATCATGGCCTTTTTGACCTGGATGGTTTCCCAGTCCGAGTCCGTAAGCCCGCTATTGCTGTCGATGGCGTTGGTTCCCATGATACAAAGATCCGGGCGAATGCCGGCGAGATATTCGAAGACTTCGCCGCTCACCGTCATCTGACTATACGTCGATACCTGTCCGCCGATCATGATCGTCCGGATCATGGGCTTGTCAAGCAGTTCCACCGCCGTGAGCACATTTACGGTCAGGAAGGTCGCGCGGAGTGTAGCCGGGATCTTTTTTAAAAACTCCCGCACCGTGGTCCCGCCGCCCAGGAGGACGACCATATCATCCTGCAACAGGGACAGCGTTTTTTCGGCAATGATCAGTTTGTTGGATTGCGAATACGTTTTGGCTTCATCCCCATAATGGTAAGCGGCCGACATCGCGCCGCCTTTGATCCTGATGAGGTGTCCTTCTTCGGCCAATTCGTTCACATCCCGCCGGATGGTATCCTCGGATACGTCGATCAGGGTCACCAGATCGTTGTACATCAAGCGGGTATGGATGTTCACCTGTTTGAGGATCAGGGTTTTTCGCTCTTTTTTTTGCAAGGCGACGGGCATTGGGCGTTGACTTTAATTGACTATATGTGACTAAAGATAGGCCATTGTAATGGACGAGCCGGTAGTAATTTGCATTTTTT